>Ga0256872_10000167_pt1 | contig 15593 bp, 1 predicted proteins | sample RumenRJG_08RNA_FD_186119 | JGI IMG/M metagenome (GOLD analysis project Ga0256872, IMG submission 186119) | Metatranscriptome of bovine rumen microbial communities from Lethbridge, Alberta, Canada - Rumen RJG_08 (Metagenome Metatranscriptome) | ecosystem: Host-associated > Mammals > Digestive...
ATCAGAAAAATGAAACTGATGGTCCTCCTAAGGAGGAACCACAACCAGTTCCAAATGAGGAACAACAACCTCAAGATCAACCAAAAGAAGGAGAACAACCAGCATCAGAAAATCCTGAGCCTACAGAGAAAAAAGCTCAACCAGAACCTGAAGCCCAACAACCTGTAGAAGAAAAAAAAGAAGGTGAACAAACAGAAAAAAAAACTTCAAAACCACCTTCTCAACAAGGGGCAAAACCACCTACTTCTCAAAGTAATGGAAAAAGGCCTGGAAGCAAAAGTAAGAAAAAGGAAACTATTAAAGGAAATGCAAAAGGAAGACCAACAACAAGTAAAAATAAAAAAGGTAAAAAAGGAAAAGAAAAGGAACAAGCTGAAAAAGAGGCTGAAGAAAAAAGACTTGAAGAACAAAGGTTAGAAGAAGAGCGACTAAAAAAAGAAGAAGAAGAAAGACTAAAAAAAGAAGAAGAAGAAAGATTAAAAAAAGAAGAGGAAGAGCGTATAAGATTAGAAGAAGAAAAAAAAAGGCAGCAAGAGGAAGAAGAAGATAAAAGAGTTCTTTATCTCGTTCAACAATTAATAGATTGTTCTTTTATCAAAGATAAAGATGATGAAAGACTTTCAGAGGAAATAGTTAATAAATTATTTGACTTTTTAGACAAACCGAGTTTAGTTCAACTTTTTATAAAATATAAAGATGATCAAGAAAAAGAATTAATTTGTAGAGAAAATATTTTAGAATTATATGATCCTACGGTAAATAAAGATTTAGCTGAAGGAATTGTGGCTGGAAATCCTAATTTTATTTCAAGAAGTGATTATGAATTTTGCTTTTTCCTAAAAAAAAAACCATGTAGAATTACTAAAAGAAATATGCAGGAACAAGTGGTTTTTGATAAAGTAGATGGAAGTATAGATAAATATCTTTTAGATAAAATGAAAGAAAATCTTAGTGATAGAATATTTAGTTTAAATTGGCCTGAAGGTATCAAAAACGATTTAATATCAAATATGCATAAATTTTTAATTATTTTAAATCAAAGTTATTTCCAAGAACTAAACAAAGTTGTTTTGTATATACCTAGAGAAAATGTTTCTGGCTCTGAAGCTAGTAAAGATAAAGAATTAGTTGCAAGATTAGAAAGTATTATGATTGAATGGACAAATCAAATAAGAGACTTTTTAAGTAATCAAGATAATGCTTCAAATAGGGAAGATTTTGATATAAATGAAGAAATAGCTTATCTAGAAAGTAGAAACAGCAATTTAGCAGCTATTAGTGATCAATTAGAAAATAAAGAATTAACTGATATTGTAAATACTCTTAGTAAAACAAGGGCTTCTAGTGAAAATTTAAAAGGATTCAAAGATTTAAAAGATAAAATATTAGAACAAAAATATATAACTTCAGATACTCATAGATTCTTAAAAATATTAAAAAACCCATGTGATAAAATCCGTAATCCTAAAACTGAAATAAAAGAAATAAAACCTATTCTTATTGAAATTATGAATAAAATAAGAGTTATTACAGAATTTTGTGATACATATAGAACCCCAGAAGACGTTGATAATTTATTAAAAAAAGTTTCTTTTCAATTAATTCATAAATTTACTCAAAAAATTCAAGAAAATGATAAAAATATTATGACTGAATACAATGATAAATTATATCAAAATATTTTAGATATAAATAAATGTATAAATGATTGGGTAGGTATATATAATCAATTTCAAGAAAGAATAGAAATGTTTGAAAAAAATGAAGATCTAAAAAGAAAATGGAAAAAAGAGAAAAAACATTCCCAAACTGTATTTTATGAATTAGAAACTTTCCAAAAAAGATGTAATAATTTAGAAGAAATATGCTTATGTCAATTACAATTCGGTAAAAATAAAAATGCAACAAATAATCCAATATGGGGAGGTACAAAAAGATTTGAAATTACAAAACAATTAAATGATATTAAAGAAAAGTTTGATGATAAAATGTATATGCTATTTAAATCTGGAAATAATGTACTTAATACTAAAGTTAATAAATGGCAAGAAGAATTTAGAATATTTTCAAAACATGTTGAAGATTTAGAGGATATGTATAAAAATACTATAAGCTCAGCTTTTAAAAGAGTTAATACTTTAGAAGAAGCAGTTAATTATGTTGAAAACTTTTATTCTTTGGCAAAATTACAAAAGATCAAAAATTATATAAAAAATGATATAGCTTTGGAAGTTATATATATTTATACAAATGAAATTGAACAAATGAATGAAAAAAATAATCAAAAAACTTTTACTCGTATGAATATGCAAACAACTGAAGGAAGTAATACTTTATGGTCTAAATATTTATGTCTTAGAATGGAAGACTATGAAAAATTAATAACAAAAATGAATCAAATATTAGTAGGTAAAAACAGTAAAGAAGAATTACCATATGAAAAAAATAAAAAAATGGAAGAATTAAGAAAAGAATTAAAAACTTTAAAAAGTTCAGTAAAATCTTATCTCCAAGGTGATAATTCAACTGTTAAAGATGAATTAGAAGCTCTAAATAAAATAGATCAAAATAAACTTATGGAAAAGCTTAAACATCCATTAATTACAGAATATGTCCAAACTAATCAATTTAATAGAAGTGAAGAAATATTCTTCAAATTATATCAATGCAATTATCCTGTAGAATTAATGAAATATAGTGCTTATGTTAATTGTTATTCTCGTTTTGAAGAATTTAGTATTGCTGGAGATACTGTAAGATATATAAAAGATTTAGAAACACAAAAAAGAAGAGTAAGGGAATTAGTAATTAATGCTTGTAGAGAATATAATCAGCTTGTTTTAAGTGTAAAAAAAGAAACAGAAAAAATAATTTTCCAAGAAGAATTTAATAAATTAATAAATGATAATGTGATGAGATTGCAAAATAATTACTGGAATCAACAAGGAGGTTTTGATAAAGTTATAAACCAAGTAAGAACCAAAGTCAAAGAAATGAGTAAAATGATAAATGAATTTAAATCACATTCAATGAAAATAAATGATATTTGTGAACAAATAAGTAAAAAATTATTTTTCCATATAGAAAAAAATGCAGATATATATAATAAAGATGATTTTATATCTGAACAAGAAAGAGTATGTAAAGAAACTTCACAATTTATAGAAGAAAAAGCTACAGAAATTGTTGATTTATTGATGAAAAGTTATAATTTTATTTCAAATGTTGATGAAGTTGAAGTATTTAAAGGATTTAAAGCTTATATAGAAGAAATCAGTAAAAAAGGTTTTAATGATGCTTTGGAAAGATCTTTAACTAATTCTATTATAGCTATGCATAGATCCATGCTTGGTGAAGGAGGAAATGCTTATTTAAGTGCATTTTTCAGGGTTGATGTTCTATTAAGTGAAGGTAAATTCAAAAAAAGTAATTATAAATTTGAACCAGATGATAAAGAACTAACTACTATTATAAATAATACCATTGCAAGAATGAAATCAAGTGCCGAAAATGCTCCAGAAATTTATAATTTATTTATTAAAAAGAATCCAGAATTTGAAAAAAAATTAAAAAGTACTTTTGGATATAAAAAAGCTGATAAAAATATAAATAGTTTAAATGCAATAAAAGAAGAAAATCAAGAAGCAAATCAAGAACAAGAAAAAGCTAAAAAAGGAAAAAAAGGTAAAAAAGGAGATAAAGGTAAAGCTCAAAGAGGAGTTCCACAATTTTTGCAAGGTCAAGAAAAAGTTGAAAAAGAAAAAGCCCGTTTCCCAAAAGCCGAAGAAGCCAAAAAAGTTTTTAATAATGATTTAAAAACAAATAATTTAGATAAAATATTCGAATTAATAATCAAACCATGGATTACAAATGAAAGACTTAAACCTTTCCAACAAATTTTACAAGAAAGTGAAAATGTTAGAAAAATTGATGGTGTTTTTAAAGGTTTTCTTCAAGAGGGTAATAGCGACAAATTAATAAGTGCTTTGAATGACTATATAATAGCCATTAATAGATTAAAAACTGATGATTTATCTAATGCCGAATCAAGAGAAATACCTCCTACCATTGTTTCAAAATTATTTATACAATTTGATTCTACTAAAGTAAAGAATAAACTAATTGAATTGTGTGAAGGAATAATATCATTTGATTTAAAGTATATAACCCAAAAAACAAGACAAGAATTAATAGATAAAGTTAATCAAGAATTTAATGAGCATGAAATAAAATTCAGAAAAGAACCAGAAACTCAAGATGAATGGAAAACATTATGGGAAGAATTAAAAAAAGCTGAGGCAGAAAAAGATGATAGATTTAAAAAAATAACAGGTGCCAATGACGTAGTTAATATAATTATTGGAGGAAATCAAGTGAATAGACCTAATGAAGAATTATTTAAAGAAGTAGAAGATTTAGAAAAAAGAAAAGATGTTTATTCTGCTTTATTAGAAGATGCCAAAAAAATATTAAATGAAGCAAGAAATAAATTAAGTTCACAAGTTGCTGAACAAGAAAAAAGATTTATTGATGATGTTGACGAAATGCAGAGAAATTTCTTAGGACAAATACCAGATAAATTGGAATGTAAATTACAAGAAGAAATAGAAAAAACATATGAAGCTCAAAAAATTTTAAAAAAATATTCTGATAGATGTGATAAATTAGAGCAGGAAGAAAAAAGTGTTTCTAAAGGTATTAACTTATTTTGGGATATTTTCCATAAAACACCACAATCAAATAAAACTTTATTGGATGTAAAAGATCAAATTAAAGAATTAAATAAAATTTGGAATATTAAAGCAAATATGAATGAAATTGTTAAAAGATGGAGAGAAACTCAATTTTACGATTTTAATTTAGAAGAAATGGAAAAAGAAAGATTACAAATAGAAAATAGATTAAGAAATGAATGTAAAGAATTAACAAAAAAACCAATATATATAACTATGAAAGATCAACTTGATTTATATAATGCTTTAATTCAAGTTTTAGTTTTATTAAGAGATGATGCTATGACTAAAAATGAACAAAGCCATTGGGAAAAAGTACAAAATACTTTAGGATTAAGTAGTCTTGAACCTAAATCTATTGATTTTAATTTTGAAAAAATTATAGAATTAAAATTAGAAATGTATAGAGAACAAATTGAAAAAATTGTAAAATATGCACGAGAGCAGTTGAAATTAGACCAAGGATTAGAAGCAATTAAAGAAGAATGGAAAGTAAAAGAATTAAAATTCGAATTTAAATATAAAGGAGAAAATAGTGATGGAGATTTCAGATTATTACCGGAAAATAAAGCATGGGTTGATGCTTTAGAAAGTCATTTGGCAAAAATTGCTGAATATAAATCTACTCCATATTATGAAGATTTTAAAGAAAAAATAGATAATTTGGAAACGGAATTAAATAAATTTAGTGATTTATATCAATTATTAAAACAAGTACAAGATAAAAGAAATTATTTAAAAAATATATTTTCAAAAGATATTGATGATATATATCAACAAGCAGGTAATGATATTGCTGTTTATAAAACAAATAATGAAAAATTTTTAGAAATTTGTAGTTCTTTTGATTCTAAAAAATTAGTAAAAGAATGCTTTACCCAAGAAAAACTAGAAACAGATTTAAGTGAATTATTATATAAATTCAGTGAAGTTGAAAGAAGTATGAATTCACTATTAGATACTAAAAGACAAACATTTAAAAGATTTTATTTCCTATCAAATGATGACTTATTTGAACTTATGGGAAATAGTTTTGATATGAAAGTTATAAATCCACATTTAACTAAGTTATTTTCTGGTGTAGAAAGAATAAAAATAGAACAACCTAGTAAAAAGAAAGATGAAAATCCTATAATAAATTGCATTTATGATAGTATGAATCATGGTGAAAAATTAAAATTAAATACTAGTGTAATTGTTATATCAATGGTTGAAACATGGATGAATGATTTAGAAAAAGCAATGATAGCAACTTTAGAAAATAATTTATCAAAAGCTTATAAAAAATTTATGGAATTCCCAAAATCTTTTGAACTTGAATTAGATGAAAAATTTGACAAAAATGATAAAAATCCAGAAAAAATAGAATTGATTAAATATATTATGAAAAAAAAATTCGGATTAACTGGTCAGGCATTTTTAACTTTGACTAATTTTGGTTGGAGAATAAAATTAGAAAAAGAATTAGTAGAAGCATCAAAAAGTGATAAAAGAAATGTAGAATGGGATAATCAAATGAATTATTTAACTACATGTGTAACAAAAGCAGCAGCATATCTAGACAAAAGAAAGAAAAAAGATATTCAAAAAAAATATATTGTTATCTTATATAATTATATTTTACTTATGAAATATTTATATGAATTAACTTCTAACTTAAAAAATGAAAATGTTCGTGGAACAGATAATTATGAATGGCAAAAATTATTGAAAATAAATTTCGTAAATAAAAAAGATATAATGAGTCAAAATATGTTCCAGAGAAATAGAAACAGAAATATTACAGAAGAAAAATATATAGTTCAAATGGAACAACTCCAAAATAAAGCAAATTATGGTTATGAATATATCGGAAATAAAGAAAGATTAGTTATAACACCAGTTACAGAACGTTGTTTCTTAAATATGATGACTGCAATGTTTTACTTTAGGGGAGGTTCACTTCAAGGTCCTGCAGGGACAGGTAAAACTGAAACAATTAAAGATTTAAGTAGGGCTATGGGAAAGTATGTAATTGTTTTCAATTGTTCTAATAAAAATTCATATAATACTATGGCTACTCTATTTTTAGGAGTAATAAATACTGGTGCCTGGGTTTGTTTTGATGAATTTAATAGGATTGAAGTTGAAGTTTTGAGTGTTATTAGAATTCAATTAATAACAATTTTTGATGCTTTAAGATCAAAAAAAATTAGTATACCGTTTAAAGGAAATGCAGGAGTAAGAATTAATCATTCTTTAGCCATATATATAACAATGAATCCCCAATATATTTTTAGAACAGAATTACCTGAGAACTTAAAAATATTATTTAGACCTGTTGCTTTAAAAGCTGCAGATAGGCAAAGAATTTGTGAAATTAAATTTTTAGCTGATGGTTCTCCTGCTCAAATATCTAATAGTTTAGCTAAATTATTAATAGTCAGTTTAGATGTTTTGATGCAACAATTAAGTCCACAATCTCATTATGATTTTTCATTAAGAGCTATTATGAATATTTTAAAATATGCATCAACTTTAAAAAATATACAAGGTCATGATGAAACATTCATTTTAAGAATGGCAATTTGTGATATGTTAAAACCAAAATTAGTTGCAAATGATGAAGAAGTTTTTGATAATGTTTTAAGCTCAGTATTTAATGATGGATTACAAGGAGATGGAAGTGACTTAAATGAACAAATAGACAAAGCCAAACAAGAAAGACAAGAAGCCTTAAGAAATGAAGCAAAACAAATAATAGAAATGAAAAAATTAACAGGTTCACCATTTTTAATAAATCAAGTCATTCAATTATATAATAATATGCAATTAAAGCATGGTTTAATGCTTGTTGGAGGAACTCTTAGTGGAAAAACAACAACTTTAGAATTATTAAAAAAATTAAATGAAGTTCAAAAATCAAAGCCACAAAAGAGTAAACAAAAAGATAAAGAAGATGATTTTACTGATATTGAAATAAGAAGAATTTTCCCAAAATCTATAGAATTAGACGAATTATATGGGCGTATTGGTTCTGATGGACAATATCATGATGGTTTACTTCCTTTCCATTTAAAAGATATATCAAATTCAAGATATGACGATGAAAAAACCAGAGTAGTAAAATGGCTTGTATTAGATTCACCTGTAGATACTTTATGGATAGAATCTTTAAATACTTTACTTGATGAAACAAGAATGTTATCTTTACCTAGTGGTTTCCGTATAAATTTAAAGAGAGATATAAAAGTAGTTTTTGAAGCTGAAGAATTAACTCAAGCAACTCCAGCTACTATTTCAAGAGTAGGTCTAATTTTCTTCGATCAAGAAAAATTAGGGTGGTTCCCAATTGCAAGAAAATGGTTAGATTCTCATAAAGCAAATAAAGATTGGTATGAATATATTGCTAAATGGTTTGATAAATATGTTTATGGTATTTTAGATGAATTAGAAACTATGAATTTAGGTTATTTATGCAAAATTAGTCCTACACAAATAATAGTTAATCTAATTAAATTATATGATGCTTTTATTCCTGAATTAAATTCAATAAATCCTTATTTGAAAACTGAAGAAGAAAAAGCAATGGAAAAAAAAGGTAATCAAACAGCTAATAAAATAGATAATATGGGACAAACCCAAGGAGATTTAAAAAATGTAAAAGATGAAAATAAAGAAGCTAAAAAAGAAGAAGAAGAAGAGGAAGAAGAAGATAATGGAGCTGAGAACACTAAATATTGGGAAATGGCAGAAAGATTATTTGTTTTCGCATTAATGTGGGCAGTTGGAGGCCCTTTAGGAGAACAAGGTAGAATAAAAGTTGATAATTTAATTAGAAAATATAGTGCAAATTTCCCTGCAAATACCTTAATTTTTGATTTCTTTGTTAATCCAGACAAAGATGACTGGGCCACTTGGGATGAAAAAATGATTCAAGGATGGACTCCAAACCAAAATAGTTTATATAATGAAATATTTGTACCAACTATTGATATAACTAGAAATAGATTAATTATTCTTAATTTATTAAGAAATAATCAAAGTCCATTTATTTTAGGAGGAATTGCAACAGGTAAAAGTTCTATTATAAAAATGATATTTAATACTTTAGAATTAACCAAATATCAGCCATTTAATGTAAATTTAAGTTATGGAATCTCAAGTAAAAATTTACAAAAGGCAGTTGAAATTCATTTTGAAAAAAGAAATAATAAATTATATCCTCCCTCAAATAAGAAATCATTATGTTATGTAGATGATTTAAATTTACCAAAAGAAGATCAATTCGGTAGTAAAACTATAGTTGAAATGTTAAGACAATATATGGAATTAGAGGGATGGTATTCAGTAGATACTTTAAATTATGTTAATATAAAATCAATGCTTTTATTGTGTAGTACATGTATAAGAAATGCAGATGAACAAAGTAATATAAGTCAGAGATTCTTAAGTAAATTTGTTCCTATGTGTATTCAAACTCCAAATGACCAAGTTAAAAAGAAAATATTTAGTACAATATTAGCATATTATTTAAGTTCATCTCAAAGTGAAGATGTCAAAAAATTAAATGAAGGATTGGCAATGGCTGCAATTGGCTTATACAATGCTGTTACTTCTTTCCAAGATTTCCAGCCCACTCCAAGCAAATGCTACTTTATATTTAATATGCATGATATAACTAAAATCTTTGAAGCTATAAGTAAAGTTAGTGGAAATTCAAAAACAGGTGCTCAAAGTTATTTCACAAAAGAATATTTTGTGAAGATATTTACTCATGAATCATTCCGTACTTTTAGCGATAGATTTTTATCTCAAGAAGATAAATCTCATTTTAAAGATTTCTTATCAAGACAAATTGAAACTCATCTAAGTATGTCATATAATGATACTTTAATGAAAGATCAAAGAGAATGTATTTATATTGATCCAATGCCAGAAAAGGATGAAAATGGGAATTATGATAGAACTATTAAACCTTTTGAAGAAATAACAGAATTTGATGAATTAAAAAAAACTGTAGTCAGTGCAGCAGAAAGCATGAGAAAATACCAGGATATGGTATTCTTTGATAATGCAATTTATAATGTATTCTTTTTAAGAAGAATAATTTATAAAAGTGTTGGAGGTCATGGTATTTTAATTGGACTCGGTTCTTCTGGTAGAACTAGTTATGTTAAGATTGCTAGTGATTTATGCGGCTTTAACACTAATATATTTAATGGTGCAAGAGATGCAAATGAAGGTATATGGCTTGATTTTATTAAAAAAATAATTAGAGAAGCTGCAGGATTTAATAAGCAAATATCTTTAGTTATTAAAGAAAGAGATCATTTCTGTCAATTAATTATTGAACATATTCATTACTTAATATCTATAGGATTTGTGCCTAATCTTTATTCTCCATCAGATTGGGAAGAAATCAAAGTTGGTTCAGCTTCTCCAGAAATTCAATCAATGACTATGGATGTTTTCCAACAATATTTCATTAAAAATTTAAAAGATAATTTAAGAATATTTATGACATTTTCGCCTTTTGGAGAGAAATTAAGAGATTATGTAAGAAAATATCCAAGTATTATTGATCATACTACTTGTTTATCTTTCACTGATTGGCCAGAAGCAGCTTTGAAAGAAGTAGCTAATAAAAAAATATTGATTAAAAATCAAAAAGTAAAAGAAAATAAAAAACCTAAAAAAGAAAAAAAAGAAGAAGAAGAAAAAAAAGAAGGAGAGGAAGGAGAAAATCATAATGCTACTTCTGAAGAAGAAACAAAGGAAGCAAAAATATCTATGCTTTTAGGTATTTCTGATATTTTTGCACAAATCCATTTAGGTGTATCTAATAATGTTATTGAAGTGATGAAAAGAGAAATGAAAAGAGAAGCATACTTTACAAGTCAAAATTTCATTACTTTAATCGATACATTTAATCAATTTTTAACAGAAAAAGTTAAAGCTATTAATTTAAGTATTGAAAAATATAGATCAGGTATTCAAAAAATTCAGATAGGTAAACAAAAAATTGAAGAAATGAAGACAGAGTTAGAAGAAAGAAGTAAAATAGAAGCAGTTAAAAATAGAGAAAATCAAAAATTATTAGATGAGATTCAAGAAAAACAAAAAAATGCAGTTGAACAAGAAAATGATGTAAAATTCCAAAGAGAGAAAAATGCAAAAAATAAGGACTTTTTTGAAAGAAATAAAAAGGAATCTGAAAAAGAAATGAACTTAGCCAGAATTCCTATGCTTGAAGCTATAAAATTAACTCAAGAAAAAATTACTCGTAAAAAATTATCAGAATTCAAAGCAGCAGGAGAAAGGCCAAAAGAAACAAAGGAAGTATTTTACGCTTTAATGGCTATATTTAATAAGCCACAAACATGGGATGCAGTTAAGACATATTTACAATCTTTAGATTTTAATCTTATTCAAGATGTCGAGCACTTACCAGTAACAGAAAAAGGAAATTTCCCTACAATACAAAAATATTCTCGTAACTTTGATTTAGCTGTTTTAAAAAATCAATCTGAATTAATGCCAGATTTAGCTATGTATATACAAAATGTTGAAAAATATTTCAAAGCAAAATGGGTAGCTGAAGTTAAGCAAAAAAATTTCATGGAAGCAAATAAAAAGGTTTTGGAAAGTATGAAAAATTTAGAAAAATTAGAAAAGCAATTAGAAGATATCAAAAATGAAATTGCTAATTTACAAAGACAATTAAATGAAGGAAAAGAAAATTTAGCAAGAATTAAATCAGAGAGTGAATCTATTAAAGCAAAATTAGGTAGAGCTAGTTCATTGGCTAGTGCTTTTGCAAAAGAAGAGGAAAGATGGAGTTCGTCCCTTAAAAAAAATCAAGATTTATTAAAAAATGTATTAGGTGATATAATTTTAGCTTCTGCTTATTTAACATATTTAGGAGTATTCCCAGAAAAATATAGAACTTTATTAAAAAATGAATGGGCAGATTTATTAAAGAAAAAAGGTATACAATTTAATCCTAAATTTGATTTCCTTAACTTTATATCAAACCAAAATGAAATTCAAAATTGGAAGATATTCGGTTTACCAGATGATGTAACTATGGTAGAAAATGCAGTTATAATGAAATATTCTCTCCGCCCTTCATTAATCATAGACCCTCAAGATCAAGCTATTGATTGGATTAAAAATATGTTATCAGATTCAGAAAATAATCCTACTTCAGAAAAAGAAGAAGAAGGCAATCCTTCACAAAGTTCACCTTCACCATCTTCAGGGTCACCTACAGGAAAAAAAAAAGGCTTTAGTAAATAATTTAGCTGATAGAAAATATTATGAAGTAACCACTCAAATGAATTCATATTTAGCAAATATGACTCAAGCAATGAGAGCAAATAAAACTGTTATTATTAATAATGTTGGAGAATTTTTACCACCTGAATTAGAAGAATTTTTGAAAAATTTCGATAAAAATAAAAATCATTTATATTTAAGAACTAAAGTTCCAAATCCTAAATTTTCCCCAGAAGTATCAACTTCAGTTAATATTATTAACTTTTTAGTTAATGATAAAGGTTTAGAAGAACAAATTTTAAGTGCTGTTGTTAGAATAGAAAGAGAAGAAGCAGAAAATAATATCAGAAATAATATTAAAAAAATGTTTGAATTACAAAAAAGCTTAGATAAAAATGAAGAAAACACTTTAATGAAATTGAATAATGCAGGAGATAACTATTTGGATGATGATTTGCTTATAAAAGAATTAGAAGGATCCACTAAAAATTCAACCGCAAACCAAAAATTAATTGCAGAAACTTCACAAGATATTGAAAAAATAAATGCATCAAGAGAAGAATATCGTCCTTTGGCTAGAAAAGTATCAAAATATTTCTTTGTTCTTTATTTAATGAATAGTGTAAATAATATGTATGAATTTAGTCTTAAACATTACATTACATTATTTGAGAAAAGTGTTAAATTATCAACAGATCCAAGAAATGGAGGTGGAGATAGTAGTGAGGACCGTATAAAAAGTATTGAAAAAGTTCATTTAGAACGTGTTATAAGTTATGCTAATCAATGTTTATTTGAGAAAGATAAATTATTATTTGCATTCCAATTATGTTTAGAAACAATTTTCACTAATGATGAAGAGCAAAAAAAAGAATTAGAAAAGAAAGGTTTAGGAAAATATATTATGCAACAAAAAAAAGAAGAAGATGAAGATAATCCTCAACCAAAGAAACCTACCGCAGGAATGCAAGTTTATGATTTCTTTAATATCCAAGAATTTTCTATGTTATTAAGTAATGATTATGGTCATGTAGATGATAAAATGGTAAAGCCATCATGGATTAATGATCAAAATGCTTGGAGTTTCTTGGTGTCTTTAGAAAAAATTCCTGATTTAAAAGGAATAGTTGCAAGTATTAGTCATAATAGTTCAGATTGGCATAAATGGTACCAAAATAAAGAAATTGAAGAATTACCTGTAGAATGGGAAACAAAATGTAAAGGAACAACAAATATTAGAAAATTATTATTTATAAAAGCTTTAAGACCTGATAAAATTGCAAATGGTATAAGAGATTTTATTGAAAATAATTTAGAAGTTGATTTGAAGCAACAAGGACCAAATTTGAGAGAAATTATTCAAAAAGAAATAAATCCTGATATTCCTTTACTTATAGTACATGGAGGTGGAGTTGAGCCTTCAGATAATATATTACAATTATGGGAAGAATTAAAAGAAAAAGAAGAAAAAGAAAAGGAGAAAATATTAGATGAGGATGATGAAGAAAATAGAGAGAGAGAAAAAGAGAGAAAAAAGAAAGAAAAAGAGAAGGAAAAAGAAAAAGAAAAAAAAGGTAAAAAAGATGAAGAAGAAGAAATAAAACCTAGATGTGTTATAACTACATTAAATCAAGATCAATGGCCTCTGACCCATGGATTATTATTAGATATGGCAAAAGTAGGAGGATGGGTATATGTTGCAAATACTCATTTAACATTACAAGGAATTCCTCAATTTGAAAAAACTTTAGATGATATTAAAGCATCACGTCCACATCCTAATTTCAGAATCATAATTTCAACAAATCCACATCCAAATTATCCAATTAGTTTACTTCAAAGATGTAATAAAATTACTTTTGAATTACCTCATGGTATAGGAAACAATATGGCTTTATTATTTGATGATTTAAGTAAAGAAGCAGCTGCTGAATCAACTTCTGGAACTATAAATAAATATGATAAGGCTGATAATAAAGCTTCTGCATTTAGTAAAATGGTATATTCATTGGCTATGTTCCATAGTATGCTTTTAGAAAGAAGAAAATATAAAGGATATGGATGGACTAAAGAGTACGATTTTAATAATTCTGATTTCAAAATATGTTTAGATATTCTTAGAACTTATAGTAGAAAATTTGTGACTCCACAAGAATTCCCATGGAAAGCTATACAAGAGTTAATATGTATAAATTATGGTAGTCGTTTTACTAATAATAAAGATTCTGAATTATTACAAACATATGCTGAACATTTCTTTAATCCTAACTTAATTATAGATAAAAATTATAATTTGAGTTCATCACCTGATTTTCCTTATCCTCTTTTAGATGATTCATTATTTGAAAAATTCAAAAATACTACAAGCAGCGAAAATACAAATGCAAATAGAAGCGATTATTATTTAAGAATGTGTTTCTTTAAAGAAGAAGCTACAAAACTAAGACCAGAGCAACCAGAAGTTTTCGGTTTACATTTCAATGCAGAAATAAGTAGTCAAATTCAAGATAATTTAGAGCTTTTAGATAGTATAAGAATATTAAATCATGATTTAGTTGCATCAGCAGAGGCCAAAAGTACTGATGAAATTGTTTTAAATAAAATAAAATTTGCAAGAGAAAAATTGCCTAAACCTTTAGAAAGTGACAAAAAGAAATTTGAAATGTTAATTCCAGACGACAATGGTGGATCATCTGGTGGAGATAAAACAAAGAATTATAATCCTATAAATATCTTATTATATCAAGAAGCTGTTAAATATAATAAATTACTAGAATTAATTAATAATGATTTGATCAATTTTGAAAAAGCTCTTTTAGGTCATATAACTTTAACTCCTCAAATCCAAACTTCAATACATTCGATAAGTGAAGATAAAATCCCAATAGATTGGTTATGTTATTATCTTAGTACAAAATCATTTATTCATTTTATTGAGGATTTAAATAAAAGATTTGACTTTTTCAGAATGTGGATTGGAAATGGATTATATACTCCTACTTATTATTTGGGATACTTTACTAATCCTAATAGTTTTATTACAGCTATAAAGCAAAGATTTTCATTATTAAATAAAGTTGCCTTTAATAACATAACTTTACAGTTTAAAGTATGTAATGATAATGAAGATAAAGCAATGAAAAATACAAATGGATATGTCATTCAAGGAATAGAAATTGAAGGAGGTTATTGGGATAAAAAAAATATGGGAATAAGAGAAGAAATGGTACAAGAATTAACTAATGAATTACCTAATATTATTATTACACCAACTGCTAGTGAAGATAGATTACCTAATTTCGGAACTAATGCTTTACTTGGTGAAGCTGTAGTTGAAGTAACCAGAAATTTCCCATTATATTATATACCTATAAGAGGAGACTATCTTGGAAGAAGTAGTTATATAATGGATATTACTTTGAATATTGTAAGAGAGAAAGATAAAGAAGGAATAGAAAAATCAAGAGAAGAAATTTTATCTTATTGGATTAAAAAAGGTACTTGCTTATTGCTCAGTAAAAGTGATTAAATTAAATAAATTTGATAATTTTTATTATAATAAGTCTTTTTAAAAGAACTTATATTAAAATTATAAAAAAC
>Ga0256872_10000168_pt1 | contig 15572 bp, 14 predicted proteins | sample RumenRJG_08RNA_FD_186119 | JGI IMG/M metagenome (GOLD analysis project Ga0256872, IMG submission 186119) | Metatranscriptome of bovine rumen microbial communities from Lethbridge, Alberta, Canada - Rumen RJG_08 (Metagenome Metatranscriptome) | ecosystem: Host-associated > Mammals > Digestive...
CCCAAAGTTCCAAAATTTCTGTTTGAAGACTAAAATATTATAATATGCTTGCAAGTCATATATAATATATAGTAGGTACAGACGCATCAACCGATGCTACTAAGAAACCTCTCAAGAAGTTAAAGTTGCAGAGTCAACTAATAGTTTTGTGCTAGGATTATCACTAATAACCTATGTAGATGTTTATTGTCTTCTACAGCAAGACCATTAGTCCTTAACGCTGACATTGACTAAGTTCTTATAGCCTTTCTGCGTCGTAGTACCCAACTACGAATTTATTTGGGTAAAAAAACATAAATGGTAGTTTTAGTTTTACGCGTCTCTACCAAGCAAGCGTGAGATTTCAACTATAATTACTCTATAAAGACAGAGTAAGATTATTGGTACATATCTCAAGACAAACAACTGATACCTTGTTACTCTACTCAAAAGTTTCTTCACAAGTTACTGTTTGGTTCCAAACGTCCTTGAACAAGCATCAAGGATTATTTTATACTTAGTTCATCAGTCAAAAATAAATTATGAATAGCTTCTTGAGTAAACTTTGTATGTTTACTAAATGAAATGAATTCACCTTTATTATTTTGAACCTTTACGAAACTGAATCGTCCTTGTATTTTTGCATTAACAATATCACAACAAGGAATATATACTTCTTTTATATTATGATATTCAATAAGTTTAATCTTTGGTGTTGAACTATTACAATCATAAATATGGTCAGAAGCAATCTTATATACAATACCATTCAAACAAAAATATTCTGTATAATTTAAGGCAATAGTATACAAAACATGATATGTATCTTGTTTAACACCATTTCCAAAAACTGAACTATTTTGTTGCTTTCGTTGTTCTCTTGCAAGACCACAGTTGCCAAGGTTTTCCCATTTTCTACCATGACAAGAACCGTCAGTATTCCTAGCAAGATTAATTCCGTCTTGATACAATCCTTTAAGATTTGCATCTGATAAAAGAACTAATGAAGGAAACCCATTACGACCACGTTTACCTTTTAATACAGTAAAACCACGTTGGTCTACGATTCTTCTAACAGTCATAGGTGTGCAACCAATTAACTCTGCAATCTTTTCATAAGTATAAGCCTTGCGATTGTCAATCCAACTATCCATTTTATTACCCTCCCTAGGTAAACATTTAAATTTCATTAAGAAGAAACCCTAAATCTTCAGATTAAAAAAAATTAATTCAGACTGTATCATTATATTTCAAACAATACAGTCTGAATTTTTAGAAACTACTTTGTAGTAGGAATTTCGTTCCTACCCGAAACTTTGTAGCAAGGTTCAGTACGATAATCTTCGTGCTTGAACAAATTAAACAAAAGGTTAGTAGCACCTGTAGAATTGTAGTTACGATTGTAGCCAGCGTAGAAGTATGAGTTATACCACCATCCATCAAGTTGATTGCAAGTCAAGTATTTAACATTGTCTCCAAAAGCATACTTGCCAATCTTCTTGATTGTACTCGGAAGTGAAACTGTTTCAAGAGCTTCACCAGCAAGACCGTAGTCTTCAATTTCTTCGACACCTTCAGGCAAAGTAATAGAAGTAATCTTCTTATTACCTTTAAGTCCACCGAATACTTTTGGAGTACCGATGATATCCAAAACTTCAAGATTGTCTGAATCCATTTGGTTAAGCATAACAACATTAGGTGTTGTGAATTCAGTAATGTTAGGACAACCACTGAATACTCCAGTAGGTGAAACACTAACATTTTTGTTGAGTATTGAAACCTTCTTGAGGCTAACACAATTTCCGAATGAGCACATTCCAATAGATTCAACTGTTTCGGGAATAGTTATTTCAGTTATGCCTTTATAATTTTGAAAAGTACCAAGACCAAGAGTTTTAATACCACTTGGGAAAACAATCTCTACAACATTTGTATTTTCAATGTTGAAGTGATGTTTAGGGTGAATGGCATCACCATTGGTCTTTGACAAATCAAAAATAAACTTAACAGAAGAATTCTCATTCAATGCTGTTGAAGCATCAGTAGGAAGATAAATCTCAGAGAATACAATTCTTGTGTTTTGAGTAGCATTTCTGATTACAGAAGCAATGTTGGCAGAAGTTGTATTAACAGTTACAAAATTGTTAGCAGGAACATTAGAAAGTTCTTCATTGTTATTTTCTTCAGAACTTGTGTTGGTATTCTCTTCACCATTACTTGTATTAGTAGCATTAGTGTTTTCATTACCACCATTGTTCTGCTCTTCAGAACTATTGTTACCACCTTTGGTGTTATTCTCACCACTACCATTGTTGATAGTTGTAGTAACTACAGGAGCACTCCAATCTGAAACTGAATCACTTGGATTTGAGCAACTAGCCAAAACCAATCCGACCAAAGCGAAAACAAAAATAAATTTTTTCATAATAACCCTCCTTAGGTTAAATGATAATAATTTTAGGGATTTCCGAACTTTCGGCTTATCCCTTCTTAAATATAAGGGTTTAACCCCTTTCAAAACGCTCAATTATTTAAGCATTTAAATAAAGACATAAATATAACATACTTATATCCTTATCTAAATATAAGGTTTTAACCCCTTTGAAAACGCTGAATGAAAATATGACTATTTTGCCTATTTAAACTAATAGCCCAAAGGTGGACTATATCCGAATCGAACGAATATCTGTCTTATTTTCAATTATTAGGAGCATTCGCCAAGCATTAACAGAACAGTAAAATGCTTGATAGAGCATATAAGAATTTCCATTAGTGGTGGGTGGGAGGGTTAACCACATAATGAACCACATCTTATATGCTCAACTAAGCATTCTAAATCACAAGCATAAAATGCTCAATAAGATACATAAGGGCTTTTTACAACTTTAGGGTTTTTAGGGGAATATGTTGTAAATTATAAAAGGGAGGGTCTGCCCTTATGTATCTAACAAAGCACTCTATTGTGTATACCCAATATGAGTGAACCTTGTGATTAATCAAAATCAGTTTTAACAATTATAGTAACCTTGTTTTACTAAATTATCAGTTTAATGGTAATTAACTCTTAATATAATATTAAGCCCTTCACTAGTAATGTCAAAGAACAGATTGGTTAGAAAGTTAGTTTCCGAAAATAAAGGTTCTAACCAATCTGATTCTAGAATCATTTACTTATTCAATCAAGTTTTTGAATAAGTGTTATTTTGTTTTCTTACTAAGTTTTAACTTAGTAGGCAAAGCAACTACAGAAATTCTTGTTACATTGTTAATATTAATTTTTCGTTTGTTAATATCACCAAGAACAATGTCAAATACATTCTGAACACCGTATTGGTCTTCGACAATGTCGGTAACACGATGAACTGAACCATTCTTTTCTGTGTAATTAAACTCTGTCTTATAACGCATATAAACCTTCCTTAGAAAGACCTATCTCTTTCTAAATATAAGGTTTTGACCCCTTTAGAAACGCTGGGGTATTTTAAAGCAAATTCTTGAGTTTAAGAAGGTCTGTTGCAGCCTGTTTAACATCACACTGTCCATCAAGAACTTTGAACAATGCATCAGTCATTTCTTGTTCTGTATATTTTCCTTCCATCATATCAAGAACATTAATAAGTTCTTGTGGAAAATCGTTAGCATAAGCCCAGCCTGCATGATACACAGCCCAAAAGTTTTTATCATCATCAAGAACACGTCCGTTATACTTTCTATTATAACCAGCTGCGGTCTCTCCTATGATGACATCAACATCTCTTGAACCAAGTGCTTTATACATCAATCCCCAATCAAGTGAAGAGTCTGACTTAAGCTTTATTCCATACCAATTTAAGAAGTTAGTCCAATTTAATTCATCATCTCTTGAATAAATATCAAATGATGCACCACCTACCAATTGTCCATTGAATCTCAGCAAATCTGATACTTTTGTAACATTGTTTTCTTCAGCCCAATCTTCATTTACAATAACAGCGTAGTTATTAACATATCCTAGATACTTTCCAAATTTGTATTCTCCAGATGCTTCTACAATTTCTACAGCCTTTTCTTTTGTAACTTCAGGGTTTCTGAATTTATCGGTAAATGCAACTTTCTGTGCAAGATAAATTTGTGTAGCACTATGTGAGGGATAGATATCTACATCACCCTTACGCAATGCTTCAATTTCAATTGACACACCACCATTACAGTTAATATATTCAACTTTATAATCTGTTTTTGCTTCAGCAAGTTGAATAAACATCTGAGACATTAAATGTTGTTCGTCCCAGTTTGCGTCAATAATCTTTACCTTTTTAGATTTACCACAAGAAGAGAGTGACAAAACCAAACCAACTAAAAATGAAATCATAACAATCTTTTTCATTTTTATAACCTCTTAAAATATTTGTTTAGTAATCATACGATTACTATTTAAATCTTAAATTCTTTAAACTTACCATACTTAAAATTATTATATGTAACTTTAGCATATTGGTCAGTAAGTATATAAGTATCAAATATATGAGACCATTGAAGTTTAGTAAACCATTCAGTATCATCTTGAAGGTATATATCTACAAGATTAAAGAATGTTTCACCAAATGATTGATTGATAAGGTTACTACAAGTACTACAATCCAAACTCCATCTTGGATTAAGGTCTATGATGTTCCATTTTGAGAAGTCAAAAGATAAGTCTTCCTTTAACTTAATCATAATTTCAGGTTCAAAAATTCCATCATAAATTCCAAGTTGTTTTACAATACTATCAATGATATTGTATATATGATTAAAATGAATTGTATCAAGAATTATTGTCTTCCATCTTGCTTGACCTTGATAATAATCTCCACTTATAATGGGAACAATAATAAGAATCTTATTATTCTTAACAACAGTAGGAACTGTAAATGATGCATATTCATCTTGTGTCAAGATAGGTTCGACAATAACCTTATCAGTAAGTTTGAATGATGGGTCAAATAAAGGTTTATCTGTTTTATTAAATATACCCATACTAATAGTAGATTTTATACCTCTACTACCAGACCCATTATTAGGTTTAACTATATATTTATTAGTTCCTAATACTTCTTCAATATTTACCTTACGAAGTTCCTCAATGGTGCCACTTATTTGTTTACGCTCTTGTCCTTTAATAGATGTAATAACACTTTTGTCGGAAAGATTAGTACCATTGTTACTTTTAAGACAAATTATATTATCTTTATATTCTTCATAAAGACCTTTATGTTCGTCAAGATAGTAACGCTGATTTTCTGAAGTAATCAATATATAATCATTTTCTTTATTAAATTTATGATTAACTAATAATTCTTCAAAATTCTCTGTATTACTATCGTCACCGTTATTATCCAATAGTGTAACATCTGCTCTATTCAAGAACAAGTTAAGTTTTTCGGGAGCACCACCATTGAGTACATAAATCATTTTAAACTTCCTTCTTTATTTTATTTATTATGATATTAAATATTTGGTCTATAGTTATCGATATAATCATTGTTGGAACGATACCAATAAATGCTATATGATATTGAAGTTGACTTATACCTGTATTAATAAATATACCTAAGCCACCTGCTCCAATCATATTTGCCAATACTGAACACCCAGATGCTGATATTAATGCTAATCGAACACCTGTTAATATAATTGGAAATGCTATTGGAAGTTGAGTATGATACAATACTTGAAATTCTGTCATACCCATATATCTTGAATTATCAACATAAATAGGATTAACAGATTTAATTCCAATATAAGTATTACTAACTATATACAATAAAGAATATAATGTAATAGCAACGATAGCAGGTTTATATCCAATACCAAGACCAATGATAATCATCATTGTTAACATAATCAATGATGGTATCGTCTGAAGTATTGAAATTAATTTAGATATAAATGATAATTTATTATATTTAGATATTAGTATTCCTAAAGGTATTCCTATAATACAAGCAATTACTACAGGAAATATTATAAGATATACTAATTGATGATAACATTCTAACAATATCCAAGAATAATTTACTTGAATATATTGAATCAATTTAACCCAAAACATTTTAATCTTCCATTTCATCAATTAATTCACTTAACAATACATTACCTTTATTATCATCAAGTGATTTTTGAATAATGTCCTTAGACAACTCTCCGATTATCTTACCTTCATCATTAAGAATATTAATAGTATCACAGTTATACTTTTTCATTTTCTCAATAGCGGCAACTCTCCAAGAATTATAATAAATACTTGGAATTTTAGTATCACCTATACCAAGAAAATTTCTTAATTCAGAATCTTTTGTGTACATAAGATTAGTAGAATTATCATTAAATATAATATTACCATCTTTAAGTATAATTATTCTGTCAGAAAGTATTACAGATTCTTGAACATCGTGTGTAATCATTAAAATTGTTACATTAGGGAGACTATGATGAAGTTCACCTATTTCGAGTTGAAGTTCATCTCTAGTTTGCGGGTCAAGGGCAGAAAAAGGTTCATCTAATAGTAATAATTTAGGGAACCCTATTAAACCTTTTAGTATAGATGCTCTTTGAAGTTGTCCACCCGAGAGTTCAGTTGGAAACTTATTTAACAAAGATTTATCAAAATGTGATATCTTCAATAACTGTTTGAATTCGTTGTCATTAATATCACATTTCACATTTCGTAACTTTGATTGTAATTTGAAATTATCAATTACAGTTAAATGTGGGAGTAAATTTCCACTTTGGCATACATAACCAATATGTCTTCGATAATCTGCTAAAGACTTCATTGGTCTATCCCAAAAGTTTACATCAATAGAACCTTTTTGTGGTAATATACTTTTCTCAATAAGTTTAAGTATAGTACTTTTTCCACAACCAGACGGTCCTAAAAGGCTTACAAATTCACCATTGTTAACATCGAATGAAACATTATTTAATACGGTGTTAATAGGTTCGTAAGTGTTGTAACTAAATGTTACATTTCTAATTTCAATCATATAATCCCTCGATTATAGTTTTACTATCTAGTATAACCAAAATGATTATATCTATACAATAATAAGGTTTTCAACCCTTTTATATCGTTTGCTTATTTATTATAACTTATAGTTTTGTGAGCACTTTAATATTTTAAATTATTATTTTAATTAATTACATAATTGTGAATTTATATTTCCAAGTGAAAGGAATATTAAATCCATTAAATCCATCTTCAGCATTAAAGAATATTCTTGCACCTACATTAAATGTACCAACTTTCTTAGTTGTATAAGATACCATTGGATATACACTAAAGGCATCATAAGACTTATCAGTACCAAGCCAATGATTATACTTACACTGTGTACTAATTACTACATTGTCAAGAACATTATAGGAAACTTTAATAGCAGCATAAACAGGAATACCATCGTTAAGTTTGCTATCAAAGTTTCCATTATTATAGTATTTATTATTAAGACCAATCATTAAATCAGTATAAGCACCAAATTTTTCATATGTGTAGCCAACCGATGCTTGTATTAAATGTTGTGTAGATGATTGTGATACTGTTGTATATAGATGCTTACAATAATCAATACTATTTTGCTGACCACAAATATACCAAGTATCTGTAGGATTATAAATATATCCTATATTAAATGTAAAATTAGGTATAATTGAAGTTGAAGCATAAGCGCTAATTGTTCTTTTATTTTCTGTAACATTTTGAAATGTTGCACCAAAAGAAGATGAGATATCTTTAATCTTAATTTGCAATCCGAAGTTAGCATCTGTATCAGCAGAGGCACCGATACCTCCTGCTACTTGATAGATAACTTTATCTGTATCAAAGTTCAATACAGCACCAACTCCATCGTCATCCAATAATTTTCCGTGAGAAAGGAAATCTTCAGTTGCCATTAGATAAGCACTATCAATACTCCATTTCCAAAAGAAATAATTACCAGCAGCAATATTAAGATATTTTACAGGTCTTACATTACCATAACCTTTTAGTGAGAATGTTTTATCACTAGAGAAATTAAGACGAACTCTTCCATCAAAATCTTCTGTACCAACGTCAAGTTGGATACGGTCTCCAATGAGCATAGAGTTTTTATTACCATTTGAATCTACAAGGATAAAATCTCTTGTACTTGTATTATCAACATCTGCACCAAAAGTATTTGTCAATGTAACTTCTTGAGCCATTACAGTATTAATAAAGAATACTGAACATATGAGTACTAACAATCTTTTCATATTTAACTCCGTTAGTGCTCACAATTTAAATTACTAAAGTATATTATAAATAAACTTATTAATTATAAAAAAAATATTGCGTACTAGCCTACATCTACGCATAGCAATAGTTTAGTAGTAGGTATACTATCCTAAAGACAGTGATTTATCCGAACCTTTTTATACGGCTTTCAACTTGAATGTTCTGCAGAACTTCAAATTCACTTGGGTGGGTTATAAGTGATTACTAAGTGCACTATTCATCACTAGCATTATCTACGCTCACTGTCTATATTAGGAGAGGTTGGAGTTGAACCGACACTCTTTAGTTTATAAGACTACTGCACTCACCGACATGTGCTACTCTCCTAGGGTGTGTATTTGATTTACTAACAAATACACAAACAAATGGTTTAAAGCGTTACCTAGATAAAACTTACCTAGTTATAAACGAATTAAATTATACTATCTTACTTCAAATAGCAAGCACCGATAGCATTGTAGAATGTTGCTGAACCGTCAATGGTCGGGAACAAAACAAAGTTGCTACCATATCCATCATACTGTTCAAACTTCTCTTTGTTAAGTTTAATCAATTCAGCACCACCACCAAGGAAGATAACATTACTAATAGCGTCCAATCTATCAGCATAATTGTCTTCGAGGAAGTTATGGAGAACATCGAAATAGTTTCCAACAGCCTCTTGAACAATCTCGTGGCAATCATAAATCTTATCACGTTTCTTGTATACCTTTGTTTCAAGAATATTTCTAACTCTCGGCAAAGACAAATCAAGAGCAAAGTTCTTCTTCAATGAAGCTTGAACTTCTTCAGCAATAAGACAAGCACCAACGTGTTCATATCCCTTAATATCACTAGGCATCAAAGAACCATCGATAACATTAGCAACATCAATTGTGTTATAGCCAATATCAATAATCAAGAAGTTCTTATATGAATCCTTGTGAGAAGGGTCATCAACATCAAGACCAATGTTATCAATAGCAACCTTAGCAGTAGCACCTTGTGGAGCCAACTTAACCTTGTCTTCGGGAAGACCAAGACTTGCAATCATATGCTCCTTGTAATCCTGTGAGAAGTTAAGGAAGGCTGATGAAAGACTGAATGAAACATATTCAATTTCATCAAGGTTATAATCACGCATATACTTCTTTGCTACCAAAGGAGAAAGAAGTTTAATGTTGTCATAACTCAAATCATTAATAACATCACTGTCAGGAAATTGAAGAGCTGACAAACCTACCAAATAATAATCACCATTAAATTCAATGATGTTCTTTTCATCACCTGTATACCCACCCTTGTTGCCTAGTTTGCATACAGCATTCTGTTCCTTGAAGAACCTTAGAACCCCATCTCGAAGCACCGCAACCTTTGTGCTAGAGAAACCAATGTCAAGCGAAAGTCGTACACTCATTTCTGTAACCTCACTTAAATAAATTAAAATAAAAAATTAAATAAATAATAACGAATAATAAAATAAGTAAAATATAAATTAAAGTGTATGTTAATTATTTATTGTTATACAAAATTAATAAAAATTAATTCGTTGTAAAATTTCTTTTAGTATATCTATTCATTATTCCTTTAATATATAAGTATGAACTGTATCATCAAATTCAAATTCTTTCTTATCATCTATAAAATCAATTATTATATAATTTCCATCAGACAATGTTACTTCTTGTTGTGATGTATATGAATAAGACTTTGATGAAATTTCTGTATCTTCATCTTCACAAATATTAGCAGATGCATAAGTTATTTTTGTAATCGGAATTTTATTATCGATGCTATGATTAACTGTTTTGATAACTTTGTCATTCACTATATCTATCACGTATTCTTTATCAATACATAATTCTAACTTTTTAAGATAATGCTTTGGTAGAGCACTAATACAGATAGGATTAAGTTCGCCATTATAATTTGGTTTTAAAGGCATAAAGTTCAAATCAACCAAATTAGGGTTAGACTTAATGTTCGACTTCATAATTGAATACAGTCGACACTTCTGTTCCATAATAAAACTCCTTTACGCTGTTGCTTATAAGCACACCAGCCACTAAATAGAATATTATGATTATTTTTTTTTGTTATTAAATAATATATAATGATATTAGGGAATCATTAAAACCTTACGATACCCTTTTGGAAGGATACAATACACCATTCATTATAGCAAGTAGGTATCGAGAGCAATTAAGCAACTTATCGTTCGTGATGTTAGACTTCATCCAACAATTCTCTTTCTCCTAGTGTCTAATTCAAAAGAGTGGGTAAATGGAACTAGAGAGATTTGAACCCTCGACCTCTTGAATGCAAATCAAGTACTCTAGCCATCTGAGTTATAGCCCCAAATGATGATTCTTACACTTATCAAAAATTAGGTTTTCGGAAAATATATTTAATCATTTATAATACAGAATCATCAAGAAATATTATAAATGATTATTACAAAATAATGAATATTGAATATCTCTGCTGGTTCTATACAACTAAACTAGGGCACCACTACCATCATTCAATTTTTGATAGCCATACGAGTCTCTTGTTAGAGGTGACGTCCACAGGACTTGAACCTGTGCTGACAGAACTATATTCAATATTCAAATATGTAGTTTATATTATTGCGACAGAATTCCATTACTAGAATTTGCTTATATACTTATATTACAAACTACCAAACTCATATTTGTATATAAGTATTTCTCCCGCAAGGATTCGAACCCTGACGCTCAGCACCAAAAGCTGATGTGCTACCAATTACACTACAGGAGATTATAATAAGTTTCAAAAAGTAAACCCTTTTGAAACGCTTAAACAAAATAAGGTGATTTTTTTAATTATCGCTCGGCAAAGCGATATTTCTATGTCAGTCGTTGTTCGGAGGTAAACTGAGTAAAAGAGTGCTTACAGGAGAAATCAAATGAATATGGCTGTACCATTTGAGAGCGTTACTTACAATTTACTAAAATCACCAAAACTCAATTGTGGAGAATCTATGAAATACAGAATAGTCAAAGGATTAAATGGGAGGATGTAGTCCATTTATAAAACTCTACTCTGTATTATCGGGCTCTGTAGGAGTCGAACCTCCCCAAAGAGATTAACAGTCTCTCGTACTAACCGATATACGAAGAACCCAAATGAACTCTAATTTATGTCCGTCGACCTATAATTTATAAAATTATAATTATTATAAACTAGAGTTCAAATATGTGGTTATCATCAAAGTTACTAATATGTCCTTTGTACTTCAGAACTAGTAACTGACAATTATAGGCTTACTACCACAAAATAGCCTTTCTAGATATATCTTACGAAAATATCAGACCATTTCGTCCGAAGACTAATGGTGTGTGAGCTGGCTAAGTGATTCGAACACTTGTGAGAATAAATTCTGCTAGATTACAAATCTAGTGCAATCGACCGCTCTGTCAAACCAGCATTTGTGTAGGCTCACCATTACAGTGACTAGGAAGCAGCCTACACTCTGCTGACAGTTCTATAACACTGACAAACTTTTTCTTATACAAATATAAGGTTTATAACCCTTTACTAACGCTAGTTATTCTTTGTCAGAATCATCTTCATCTACAGATTCATCGAACGGATTATCTCCAATCTCGATTTCACCAGATTCGTCTTCTTCTGTTGGCTCATCTGAATCCACATCTTCAGAACTTTTATCATCTTCAGAATCTTCTTCTACAGAAGGTTCATCTTCAACACTTTCTGTATCTGATTCTTCAGATGTTTCTTCTCCGTTTTCTTCAGTAGGTTCTTCAACAGTCTCTTCTGTAGATTCTGTGTATCCAGATGCCCAATCGTCATCTTCAATCATTTTCAAAGCTTCGTCTGATACAATAAAGTCTTCAAAATCATCAGACCACTCAAACATATCAGCATAAGCCTTTTTGAAATCCTTACTCTTCTTCATATAACCCCAATCAATGAGGTCGTCAGTAAGCTTGTCCCAAGTGACACCAAATCCTTCAGCGATGTCATTTAATGTTTTAACTTCTTTTGCCATATAAATTAATTCCCATAAGTTTTAGTAGAACTTATAAACTAGTATACAAATATAAGAATTGATATTAAATGGTATTAACTGTTATTAAATTATAATCTTTTTGTAATTAAACTAAAAGTTCATTACATTTTTAAGTGTAGATGTGTATTTGCTATAAGTAGTTAAATTAAGATGAATGTCGTGTTCATCAATTAATGGTCTTATTGATGTTGAATCAAACTTATCACAGTCTTTCAATACACTAGATACAACTTCTTCTATATCATCTGTGTATTTTGTTCCAACATTCTTACAGTAACCATTATCACAAGTCGTTCCTTTGAACACATTCATTGCTTCATAAGCATTCACAAGAATATCATAACTTTTAAAGTCTTTAAGAGTCTTCTTATTGAGAACTCTATAGAAATATTCTGACCAAGGAAGATTATTACCCACTTCATCATCTTCGAGCATTACTGAAGCATTATTGTGAGTAGCACCACCAAGTTCTCTTAATATTCCATAAGAATACATATCCAATTTAACTTTAGCATTAGGATACGCTTCATCATATTCCTTAAGAGCATCTTGATATTCATTTTCAAGATTCTCATATCGTGAACCATTATATATTGATATAAACTCTACACCATCTTGTTGAAAGTTTACCCAGTCTTTATCTGCTGTTAATAATACAGCATTGATTGCTTTATTCTTTTGATATAATTTTGAAATCTTTGTAGCCACATACATAGCAAGTTGGTCTGCTTCGTAGCCACGTTTATATATGCTATGAAAGCCAGCGTGTTTCCATTCTGCATTATCAAGAAAATCTACTTTAACTTCATTCATAGCCCAAAAGTTCTTTGAATCAAGTTCTTCAATACGAAGTTGTTCAAGTAATGCAGCACGCTCTTCTTCTGTTAAATCAGGGTTTTTAAGTTGCTCTTTCAACGAAGCAACTTCTTCAGTGGAATTGTGTCTGTCTGCTTTATAATTCTCAATTGCTACAGTATGATAATAAGGAGACTTATCCCAAAATAATACCATATATTGAATATCGTATTCTCTCTTATATTTCATAACGCAATTAATAAATGACCCATAAAGAACAGACTTATCAATAACCTTGTTTTCATACTGTGCTTCACCCATCATCATATTCTTTTGTCGCATTAGAACATAATTAGCGTCAAGCAACCCAAACATAAACTTACTCAAAACATTCAAAACCTCACTAAATAAATTTAATTAAATATATAAATATAAATAATTATCTATGTATACAAATATAAGGTTAATAACCCTTTACTAACGCTGATTATAAAACCAACATTAGTAAAGTATAATTGGTTATTCAACTGTTACAGATTTAGCAAGGTTTCTAGGCATATCAGGAGAATGACCTAGAGCAACACAAAGATAATAAGCAAAGAACTGAATAGGTATGATTGATTCAAATCCAATATATTTCTTGTTTGGTAATACTATTATATCATTACATACACAGTTACCCTTATCATCAAGGAGATTAGAATCAACTTCATCAGTAATCAATAATGTCTTACAACCTCTAGATTTTGCTTCTAGAATGTTTGATGACATTTTAGATTTGTAAATCTTATCTTCATTAAAGTTCGATATAGCAATAACCAATTTTGTATCATCAAGAAGGGCAAGTGTTCCGTGTTTTAGTTCACCACCTGCTAATGCTTCAGAATCTACATAGGTTATTTCTTTAATCTTTAATGAACCTTCTTTACAAATATAATAATCAATACCACGACCTATAAGATAAACACCCTTAATATCTTTATATTTATCTGCAAGATTTGATATATGTTCAACGAAATTATCTTCAAACAAATCTTTAAGATAGAAGTAATCTTTTAATTGGTCTTGATTTTTATAATATAAAGCACAAGCGAACAATACACAAGTACCAAAGAATGCTTTAGTACTAGCAACAGCCTGTTCAACATCTACTTCTATATTATATGTTTCTTCAATAATACTTTCAAGAGTAGAATTTCGTGAATTAACTATACAGATATTTTTATTATGCTTGTTCCAATATTTCTTAATGAACTTTGCACAAGATATAATATCAGCAGTTTCACCAGACTGTGAAATAAATATATTCAAAGACTTACTTAATGAAAGTCTTCTCTGTTCGGAGTAATCATAATTAAGTTCTGATGCATCATATACATTTACTTCAAAATGTTTTAACGATTTGTGTGATTTATATTTTGTAATCAAGTACTTAATAATTAAACCAGCGTGATATGATGAACCGCAAGCAATAAAATTGATATAAGTGTATTTATTAATATACTTATTCAACTGATATAATTTCTTTTGAATATCTTCAGAACTCATCAATGTTTCAAAATTAAATCGTTCTTCATAGATTTCACGAAGCATATTATACTTAAAGCCTGATATATCATTATTATCATTTAATGGTTTGGAAGTTCTTAACCTATATTGAGTAAATTGATTATCTGTGTTTTCTATTACAAACCTTTCTTTATCTGATAATTGAAGTCTGTGAGTTAATGTAATATCTTCATCAAATACCTTTTCATCACTTGCGAATACTAACTTGGTTTTACTTTCATTAGTACCCATACACAAAGGCATACCATTTGTGATAAGATATAGATTCTTATTAGTTTTGTCTATATAGTAATTCTCAATTGAAATATCATTGTGAAGACTTGTATCTAAATCATTTAATGAAATGATTAAAGCATAACTACCTTTCAAATATGGTAAAATATTTTCATTAAGTAGTCTTTCAAAGTTTAATTGAATATAAAGAGTAGTAACATCATTATTCATTTCACGAATAATATAATATTCAATTAAGTTTGCAATTACTTCAGTATCAGTTTCAGAGTAGAATTTATAACCCTTTTCAATAAGTTCACTTCTTATTTCACTTGCATTTTCAATAATACCATTATGTACTAATGTTACTAAACCATTCATACTAGTATGTGGGTGAGCATTCTGAATATTAACTGAACCACAAGTACACCAGCGTGTATGAGCGAATGCTAAATTAGAATGATTCTTTTTAAATGTTGTAACACTATTATCATCAATACTTCCGATAAACTTATATACATTAAGAGAATTGAATTTATCTTGATATGCTATACCATAACTATCATAACCACGATATTGAATTCTCTTTAGCATTCTTGTAACAACATCAATAGCATCGCCATTGTCGTTATTATATATACAACCGACTATTCCACACATAAGGTTCTCCAAATAGTTTATTTAGATTATCTTTGAAATTAA
>Ga0256872_10000170_pt1 | contig 15540 bp, 2 predicted proteins | sample RumenRJG_08RNA_FD_186119 | JGI IMG/M metagenome (GOLD analysis project Ga0256872, IMG submission 186119) | Metatranscriptome of bovine rumen microbial communities from Lethbridge, Alberta, Canada - Rumen RJG_08 (Metagenome Metatranscriptome) | ecosystem: Host-associated > Mammals > Digestive...
AATTATCCGAAAATGAAAATAAATATAAAAGGCGGGAAAAAATTGGAAAACTAAGAAAAAAAATCTTTAAAAAAAAATAATTTTCTTTATATATGTATAGCCAAGCTAATAAAACTCGATTATCATCAAATTCAAATTTATATAGTTCAATGGTTAATTACTATAATAAACCTAATAAGAGAATTCCCTTAGTATATATTAATGTTTTTTGTCGTTTTCGACCTCCAAGTGAACAAGAACTCGAGCATACAACTAACAATTGTATAACAATTTTATCTCCCAAACAGCTTTTAGTTCGAAAAGATAATAATTTAGATATCCAACAAGATTATACTTTTGATGGTCTTTTTCTTCCTTTAACACCATTGGATCAAATATATACACGAACAACAAAACAAATAGTTGAAAATGTCTTAATGGGATATAATGGTGCAGTTATATGTTATGGTCAAACAGGAACAGGAAAGACTTATACAATGAATGAAATAACTCCAATTGCAGTGAATCAAATATTTAATGGTTTAAGTTCAAGTAATAAAGATAATGAAATATATAAAATAGAAGTGTCAATAATTGAAATATATAAAGAACAAGTGAATGATATATTAGACCCGAAAAAAACAAATTTAAATTTAATCGAGAATAAATTAAAAAAAAAGAATTTAACTATAGAAAATTTAACATCAATTAATGTAACTACAGAAAATGAATTAAATGATATAATATATAAAGGCACTATTAAACGTAACACAAATAGTTCAACAATGAAGGAATATACAGCAAAATCTCATAATATTATTATAATAACAATATATCGATATTATAAAGATAAAAATTGTTTAAACACAGGTACTTTATACTTATGCGATTTAGAAGGTTCTGAAAAAATAACAAAAATGAATCCAGTCGAAGGCGAAAATATCGAAGAACAAAAATTAGTAAATAAATCTTTATCCGCTTTAGCCAGTGTAGTGCAAAGTTTATCAGTGAAAAATGATACAATATTCCACGTACCATATCGTGATAGTAAATTGACCCGAATTTTATCAGAATGTCTCGGAGGAAGTGCTTATACCACTTTGATCTTGACCTGCACACAAAATGAATATAATTTAAGTGAAACGAGGAACACGTTATTATTTGGTGAAAGGGCAAAAAAAATAAGGAATAAACCTGTAATTAATATAGAACTAAATGCTGATAAGAATCCAATAATAAAAGAATTGTTAAATAAAAGAAATGAAGAAGAGAATAATATTGACGAAAAAGAAAGAATTGCGCAGAAAAATGACGAAATAAAAAGAAGATATGAAAATGAAATTTATGATTTAAAAAATCAAATAAAACAATGGCAGATGAGCATTTATATGAAGATGCTTTCAAATACATAGAAGAAAAACTTCTTGCTATGTATGGTATTTCAGAAAAGTCAAATTCTGAACAATTTGAAAAATTTCACACTTCATTCAATACAGCCGAAGCAAAAAAAGAAATACAACCATTATTTTTTCAATCAAAAAAAATGCTTCTTGTAGGGATAACAAACAAGGATGCTTTCATTATAAATCCAAAAGATTCTCGTAAAAAATCAGTTCTTATTCTTAAAACAAATAAAGAAGAAGGCCTACTGCCCGATATGACCAAAAATTTTTTATTTATTGAGCTCAGCAGAAAAACCTTAAATGAAATGTATATACTATGTAATGATATCTTTTTCCCTCTTTTAACTCAAAACGTACAACAACCTGATACATCTGAACTTATCTCAAAGGAACTTATGGAAAAATTCCATAATTTTTTATCTCATTTTTATGTGGCTCTTGGACATACCGAAGGAAAAACAAGATTACCTGAACCTTCAGATGAAATATTCAGAAATCCAAATATAAATGACAATGAAAAAACTCAGATATGTGAAGGTGCTATTGTGATGTGGATTGATTTAATTAGATATATTTTAAAACAAGAACCAGAGCATGATTTTAGAAATGGGGGAAATCCTTTGCCTGTCAGTGAAATTAACTTCTGGAGACAAAAATCAACAGATTTAAATTCTATTTTAGAGCAAATTAAAAAAAAGAAAATTGCTGAAATTTTAAAATTCCTAGAGAAACAAAAAAGTACATATCATGATATGTTTACTCAAATTCAAAAAGATGTTGAAAAAGCAGCCAAAGAAACCGACCACAATTATAAGTATTTAAAATGTTTAGAAGATTCTTTTGAATTTTTAGAGGGAAGTTCCCAAAAAGCAGCTCAAAGTGAATTTACTGATATTGTTGATGAATTTATACCTATATTCCATATTATTAGAAAAATATGGACTGAAAATTCATATTATGCTAAGCCAGAGCGTTTAATTGTACTTATTAGAAAATTATGCAATGTTATTATAGAAAGAGGAATTGAATTTGTTGGCCAAAATCCATTTAATAAAATAATAGATGACCCAGACAAAGAAATTCAAGTTTTAGAAAGTACTAGACAAATTATTGAAAAATTTATAGAAGCTTATTTCAAATACAAAGACATTGATTCAAATAGTTGGCAAATTACAAGAAACGTTATTTTCTTTAGATTAGATGCTTTCAATGATAGGATTGGAGATATTTTGAATATTGCTAAATCTTATAGTGAATTTTCAAAAATGAGAACAAAAGTAATTGGAGGTATTAAAGGAGAAGCTTTAGGACAAACTCTTATTGATATATTCAATGAATGTACGAAAGAAATTAAAGATTTTATTTCTGAAGAATATAATCCATTAGATATAAATGATGATACCTTTAATACAAAATATGTTAATTTTAAAGACTCTTTGAAGGAATTAGAAAGAAAAATAAGTGCAGTTCTTACACAAACATTTGATGAAAATGATACAATTATGGGAAAATTCAAAGTTTTAGATAACTTTGATAGTATATTAGAAAGACCTTATATTGTTGTTGAATTAGAAAAAAAATATAATATATTACTTGAATTATTTAAAGAAGAATTAAGAATAGTTCATAATTTATTCTTGGTTGGAAAAAAGCAAATAGAAAGCGGTGATACAAAAAATCCTTTAAATAAGAATATGCCACCTATAGCTGCTATGTTAAATTGGACAGATTCTTTAAAAAGTCGTATTAAAGAGCCTTTAGAAAAGTTTAAATTATGTGGAAAAAGAATTACAGAAAAAGAAGAATTTAAAGAAATTGAAAGTTCATATCATTCAATTTATACAATGATTGATGATTATGGTACTGGAAGTAAAAGTGGATGGGATGGAAGAGCTAAAACTGATTCTTGTGAGAAACAAAAAGAATTTATTCTTACTAAAAAACAAACTGGAGATCATATGTTATTAAATGTTAATTTTGATGCAGGTCTTTTACAACTACTTAAAGAGGTAAAATATTTAAAAATATTAAATATGAATATTCCAAAAGAAGCTGATGAAGCTTTCTCAAAGAATGCTGTTTTTAGAAAACAAATATCAAATCTAGAAAATATAAAGGCTCAATATAATAATATTATTCTCCAATTAAATGAAGTTGAAAAGCCTATGGTACAAGCTAAGCTTACTAAAGTAGAGGCTCAATTAAAACCTGCCCTCGAAAGTATAACATGGGAACAATCAGCAGAAATAGACAAATTTACAAAAAGTTGTCATAAAATTATAAGTGAATTAGCTGATACTGTTACAAAATTAAAGACATTTGTAGGTAAAATTGATTCTATATTTAAAGATTGGCTAAAACCAGAAAATATGCTTTTCCAGAAACCTTCAACAATTAATGAAGCTGATGCTGTAAGTACAAGATTTATTGCATATTATGACCAAGAAAGATCAAAAATGGCTAATAAAGTTAAAGATATTAGTAATCTTAGTGAAGTCCAAACTGCTTTAAAAAGTGCTGTAAACAATTTATCTTCATTTAAAGAACAAGATGAATGGAAAAATTATCAACATTATATTAATAAATTAGTTTTAGATGGTTCAAAAGAATTAATTTATCAAAATTTATTACATTTATCAAATTGCTTAGATCCTTCTTTACCACCATTCTGTAGTGTAAAATTATTATTAGAAGATAGAAATATTGTATTTAGACCAGCTTTCAAAGATGGAGAAGATGGTAAAACTATAAAGTCAATGATATTAGAATGGATTAATTCATTCCTCAATTTATCAACATTATTTAGAATAAGAGTAGATATGGGTATGGGTGATTATATGATTGAAGTAATGGAAGATTTTAGAATACAAGAAATAGTTTATAAATTATATAATGAAGTAAATGAATTAAGTAAAGAGTCAGATTCAAAAATGAATTCATTTGGTGATTTTAAAATGTTATGGGAAAAAGATTTTGAAGAATCTTTCCAACAATTCTTAAAAGAAAATACAGTAGTTCCACAACCAACTCCCGAGCAATTAGAAAGGCAAGAAAGAATAGAAAAAATCTTTAATGAAGCCAATCCAAATCCAATTACTAAAAATATTGTAGAATATACACCAAGTAAAGAAGTATTCGATGACAAAATAAATGAATATAAAGATAAATTAAAAAGAGTTCAAAATATGCCACAAACAATAAAAGTTAGATGGATTGAAGTAGATTTTACAGAATTTAAAAGTGAACTTACAAAAATAATAGAAACATGGATAGAAAAATATAAATTATTCCTCAAAAAGAATTCAAGTGTTAAACTTGAAAACATTAAAAACTTTATGGATAGAGTTGAGAATGGTATTATAAATAAACCTAAAGATACAACTAATGAAGAGGATAAAAAGAAATTCTTTGGTTTATTAGAAAATATAAGAGATATGGATTTATTATATCCAAAAATTGTAGAGTTAATCCCAAGTATTAAAGGTGAATTGGAAATATTAAAAAAACATACAAAATCAGAAAATGAAGATGATCCTTATAATATAGAAGAAAAAGATACAGATAGTGAAGAACAAAGATTAATCCATCAAACTGAAGATGTTGAAAAAAATATAGTAGAACTTAAAAAAAAAGTCGAAAATGCAAATGAAGATATTTCTGAATTAATTGATAAAGAAAAAGAAAATTTCAGAGAATTAAAGAAAAATTTCGAACAAAATGTAGAAGATTTCAGAAAAGAATTTTTAGAAAAAGCTCCAAAAACATTAGAGAAATTCGATGATGAAGAAGTTGAAAATGCTTATAAAGTTATGGATGAATTTTATGGACGTACAATTGAATTAGAAGAAAAGAAAAAAAAGAATAATGATATGGAATTGCTATTAAAAATACCTTTATCTACAAATAAACAAATTAGTGATTGTTTGAATGATCTTAAATTATATAAACAGTTATGGGATTATGTTGCTTTCTTCCATAAAATATTTGAAAACTGGAGACAAATTAAAATGGATAAAGTAAACGCTGGTAATTTAAGTGATGATATTGGAGAACTTAAAAAAGCTCTTAAATTAAATGTTAAAAAAGAAATCAAAACAGGCGTTCCTGCTTATAATTCATTATTAAAAAGAACAACAGAAATGGATGATACAATACAATGTATTATGTTATTAAAAGATAAGGCTATTAAACCACGTCATTGGAAGCATTTAAATCAAATTATTAAAAAATCAATTCCTTATGATTCTCCCGATTTTAGTTTTGATTCATTATTAAAATTAGAAATTTATAATTATAAAGAATCTGTAGAAGATGAAAAAACAACAGCAGGAGAACAAGAAAAAATAGAAGCCAAATACAATAAAATAGATAAGACTTGGCAATCAGAAAAATTCAGAATGTCTAATAATTTAAATAAAAAAACTTATGACTTTTATTTATTTGATCATGCTCAAATGGATATTGTAATTGAAAACTTAGAAAAAGATCAAAATATTCTTATTCAAATGTCACAAAAGAAAGGATTTTTAGAAAATTTTGAAAAAATGGGAGAACAAATTAATCAAAAAATGGAACAATTGAAGACTGTTAATGATGTTATAAAACAATGGTTAAAATTCCAAAAAAATTGGGAAAAATTAGAAGTTATTTTCTTAAAATCTGATGATATTCAAAATAAATTAAGAAATGAATATACTCAATTTAAAGAATTAGATACAAAGTTTAGAGAAGAAATGAAAAATGCCTATGATTATAATACAATGATTGATGTATGTACTTTGGAAAGAAAAGCTGTAATAGATGAAATGAGTGAAAGTATAGCTACTTGTCAAAATGCTTTAGATAATTATTTAGAAACAAAGAAAAAAATATTCCCAAGATTTTATTTTGTATCAAACGATACTTTACTAAATATGCTTGCCAGTGCAGATTATCCAAACTTAATTAATAAAAATGTAAAAGATTGCTTTGATGGTATAAAAGCATGGGATATGGTTCCTTTAGATGCTAAAAATAAATCTGATACAATTACAGCAATGCTCTCAGCATATAACAATGAAGTTGTAAAATTCAAAGAACCATTTGTATGTAAAGGGTCTTTGGTAGAAGTATATTTAGGAGAATTCGAACAAAAAATGAAAGATACTTTAGCTGAAATATTAGTTGAAGCTTATGGAACAGTTAATTATAATACAGCAACTGGAAACCCAGATAAATTAAAAGATGATAGACATACTTGGCTTAATCCATATCCAGCTCAATTAGCTTTATTAATAACTCAAGTTGTATGGACTGAGGAAGTCGAACATGCTTTAGAAGTAACAGAAGGTGGAGATGATGGTGCTCTTAAAGAATATTATAATTTATCAGTAAAAAGAATTAATCACTTAATTGATAGAGTAAGAGATGAACCTTTAAATAAAGATTTAAGAACTAAAATTATTACTATTATTACAATTGATGTACATAGTCGTGATGTTGTTGAAGGATTTTCAAAAATGAAACCAGCTATCGATACTTCTAACTTTAACTGGAAAAAACAATTAAGATTCAAATATGTTCATGAAAAGAAAACTTGTGAAATTTTAATTTGTGATTTCAAAACTAGCTATTCATTTGAATATATTGGAAACACAGGTCGTTTAGTTATTACTCCATTAACAGATAGATGTTATATAACTTTAACTCAATCATTGAATCTTATTTTAGGAGGTGCACCAGCTGGACCTGCAGGTACAGGTAAAACAGAAACTGTTAAAGATCTTGGTCGTAACTTAGGTTTAGGGGTTATTGTTAATAACTGTTCAGAACAAATGGATATTGAAACAACTGCTCGTATTTTTAGTGGTTTATCTCAGACAGGTTTCTGGGGATGCTTTGATGAATTTAATCGTATTTCAATTGAAGTTCTTTCTGTCGTTTCAACTCAAGTTAAATCTGTTCTTGATGCAATGAGAGCTGGTGTTAATACTTTTGTTTTTGAAGGAAGTGAAATAAATCTAGTTAATACTGTTGGATTTTTCATTACTATGAATCCAGGTTATGCAGGAAGAACTGAATTACCAGATAATCTTAAAGCTTTATTCAGATCATGTGCTATGGTTGTTCCAGATCTTAGAGAAATTTGTCAAAATATGCTTATGTCTGAAGGTTTCTCAAATGCTAAACCTATTGCAGCTAAATTTATTACTTTATATAATTTATCTAGAGATCTTTTATCTAAGCAAAAACATTATGATTGGGGTCTTAGAGCTATTAAATCTTTATTAAGACAAGCAGGAGGACTTAAAAGATTGCCAGCAAATAAATCTAAAAATGAATTTTATATTATTATGAAAGCTTTATTCGATTTTAACAAGGCCAAAATTGTTCCAGATGATTTAATTATATTTGAAAGATTATTACAAGATTTATTCAAAGAAGGTAAAGATGGAGATGGAAAAACTGGAGTAAAAGAAGAAGATATTAACCAAGAAATTAATGCTAAAATTGATGAAGCTACTGAATGTCCTGAAGTTGGCTTACAAAAAGATACTTCATTTACAACCAAAACACGTCAATTAAAAGAAACTCTAGAAGTTAGGCATTGCTTATTTGTTTTAGGAGCTCCTGGTAGCGGTAAAACATCTGTATGGAAAACATTATTTTATACAAATATGAAATATTTAGGGGAAGAATCTGGTCATGAAAAATTATCACCAAAAGCTATTACTGGAAATGAATTATTTGGTTATGTTGAAGATAAAACAAAAGCATGGAAATATGGTATTCTCAGTTCTATTATGAAAAAAATGTGTAAAAATGATCCACCATATAAAGAGACACAAAGAAATAAATGGATTATATTAGATGGAGATATAGATCCTAATTGGATTGAATCTTTAAATACAGTTATGGACGATAATAAAGTTCTTACTTTGACAAATGGAGATAGATTCCCTCTTGATGAATATATGAGATTACTATTTGAAGTTTCAAACTTAAGAAATGCAACATTAGCAACTGTTTCAAGAGGTGGTGTTTTATATATTAATGAAAAAGATATTGGTATAACCCCATTCTTTGATAAATGGGTTAAAAATCAATTTAGTGATCCAAGACATCAAATAACAAAAAGAGTTCTACAAGAATTCTTTAAAACTACATTTGATAAAGTAAAAGATTGGAAAACTGAATATGTTGCACCTATGGTAGAAATTGCTTTACTTCAAAGTTTCTGTACTATTTTCCAAAATTTGATTCATAAATTAGATACTAAATTTAATGATATGGATGATGAAAGAAAAGCACTTGTTGTTGAAGCAATATATTTCTTTAGTTTTATGTGGGGAGTTGGTGGAGGACTTAAAAATAGAAAAGAAATGCATAATCATGTTAATAGTTCAATGAAATCAAAAAATAAATTGAGATTCCCTGATGCTGGTACTTGCTTTGATTATTTCTTTGATGAGGCAAATTTGACTTGGGTCCACTGGAAAGAGCAATTAAGAGACCCTATTTTAGAAGAAACAGATTTGTTTAGTGATATTATTATTCCTAATGTTGAAGTCACTCGTTTATGTAAAATAACAGAAATAACTTTATTAGAAGAAAAACCTGTATTATTTATAGGAGGAAGTGGTACTGGTAAAACTGCAATTGTTAAATATTTCATGAAAAATTATATGGAAGAACTAGCCAAACAATGCAAAATTCAAGGATATGCTTATAAAAATTATACTGTGAACTTTAACTCTTTTACTAATTCATATATTTTACAAAATATAATTGATGGTCAAATTACTCAAAGATTTAGTAATAAATATGGACCTCTTGGTAACACTAAATTAATTTATTTCTTAGATGATTTAAATATGCCTCAATTAGATCAATATGGTACTCAAAGTCATGTTGAATTATTAAGACAAGTTATTGATTATAAGGAATATTATGATAGAAAAGATTTAGAGTTCAAAAAAATATTAGAAGATATATTATTTATTGGCTGTCAAAATCCAACAGCTGGTTCATTTAATATAGATTTAAGATTACAAAGACATTTCACTTTATTAGCTCCAACAGAGCCTAATACTGATAATATATCTGAAATTTATACTTTCATTTTGAAAAATCATTTCAAAGAATTTAGATTTGTGGGTGCTGATAAGCAAGAAGATATTATTGATAAATTAATTCACGATATTATAGAAGCCTCTTGTTGTATTCTAGAGAAAGTAAAAAAAGGAAATAAATGCTTCTTCCCTTCTGCAACAAAATTCCATTATCAATGGAATATGAGAGAAATAAGTCGTGTAATTGATGGTGTTTTAAGAAGTGCCTCAGCAAATTATAAGGAAGTTCCACAAATATATAAATTATGGTATCATGAATGTAATCGTGTATTTAAAGACCGTTTATTATTTGCAGATGATATAAAGACATGGAATGGTGTTCTTTTAGATCAATTTAAAGCAAGTTTCAAATATGATACTCCTACTTTAGCTGAAGAATTAAAAGAGCCATTTATATTTGTGCCATTTGGAGCAGAAATATCAGATGATAATCCTAATATATTAATACAACCAAAGTCATATGATGCATTAAAAGCTGATATCCAAGAATATTTAACAAGATATAATGAGGAAAAAGGAGATTTACCTTTAGTCTTATTTGATGATGCCATTTGTGATATTTGTCGTATATCAAGAATTATTAGTAATCCATGCTCACATGCTTTACTCGTTGGTGTAGGTGGTTCTGGTAAACAATCATTATCTAGACTTGCCTGTTTTATTAAAGAAATAGATATATCTTTACCTAACTTAAGTGGTACTGACTATAACAGTGAAGCATTCTTACTAGATTTAAGAGGAGTAATGCTAAAATCAGTTTTAAAACCAGCTGAAACTCCCTATTGCTTCTTAATAAATGATAATCATATTATAGATGAATATTTCTTAGTTTATATAAACAACTTCTTAAGTTCTTATTGGGTTGATGAAATATTTGAAACTAAACAGGATTTAGAAGGTTGGCTGGTCAAATCTTTAAAATCAAGTGCACCAAATCTCGGGTTTACTAAATCTGCTTCTGATTATACTATGGAGGGATTGTTTAATTATTTAATTTATAGAGTTAAAATAAATGTCCACTTTATTTTATGTATGTCTCCAGTCGGTGATACTCTTAGAGTTAGAGCAAGAAAATTCCCTTCTATTTTAAGTGGTACTTCTATAGATTGGTTCCATGAATGGCCTGATACTGCCTTAACTGCTGTCAGTGCAAGACAAATTAGAGAAATGGAGCAATTTGAGCAAAATGAAACATTAGTCCAAAAATTATCAGAAATATCAGCTGAATTGCATAAATCAATCAAAGAATTTAATGATTCTTATTTCAAAAGTGAAAGAAGATATAATTATACTACTCCTAAATCATTTTTAGAATTAGTAAAATATTTCCAAGAATTAATAGCAAGAAAAGATGGAGATATTATAAATCAAATACAACGTTTAGAAAAAGGATTAGCTGTTGTCTCAAATGCTTCAGAATCAATTGCTGGTCTTAAAAAAGAAATAGAAGCTAAATCAGTAATAGTTGAAGAAGAGAAAAAAAATACAAGTGAAGTCTTAGCAAGATTAGAAGTTGAAAATGAAAAAATTAGTGGAGAAAAAGCAATAGTCGAAAAAGCCACAAATGAAGCTATAGAAGCATCTGCACAAGCAGCAAAAGAAAAAGAAGAAGCTGATAAAGCATTTGCTGAAGCTGAACCAGCAAAAATAGCTGCACGTAATGATGCAGAAAATATTAAAAAAGATGATTTAGAGAAATTTAAGAATCCAAATAATCCATCAAGAAATAACTTTTTAATATTTAAATTAATGTATTTAATTTTTAATCCTGAAGATAAAGTACCTGGTGATGATATTAAAAAAGAGTTACCAAATATTAAAAATAAATGTTTAAATCAAAGTGCAGATCAAATTAAACAAAAAATGATTGGTCGTCTTGATAATGTATCATGGATTACTCCTGAATTTTTAGATAAAGTTAAGATGTATAGAGAACATCCATATACGGATCTAAAAGAGATGGAAAAGATCTCAGGTGCTTGTAAAGGTGTTGTTGGTTATTTCCAAAACTTAGTCAATTATAAAAGATTGTATGATATTGTTGATCCACTTATGAAAAAATCCCAACAAGCAGCAGCAACTGCAGCAGCTGCCATGCAAAAAAAAGAAGAATTAGAAAAGAAATTAGAAGCTGTATCAGGTACTCAAAGAAAATTACAAAAAGAATTTGATGAATCAAAAGCAAAATTAGATAAGGTCCAAGAAGAACAAAATACTTTATTAAAAAAATTAGAAACAGCTGAAAAATTCATTGGTTTATTAGCTTCAAATAATGAGCGTTGGAAAAAGGATGTTGAAAGATTAAAATCAGATCAAAAGAATATAGCTGGTGATTGTTTATTAGGTTCTTCATTTGTATCTTATATTGGAGTATTTAATTCATTCTTTAGAGAAAAATTAATTGATAAATGGAAATCAATAATTGTTGCTAAAGATATTGCAGTTACTGATAATATTGATATAGTTCATACTTTAACAAATGAGGCAGATATACTTAAAATGAAAGCAGAAGGTTTACCTTCAGATCCCTTCTCAACTGAAAATGCAGTTATTATAACTCAATGCACTAGATATCCATTAATTATAGATCCACAAATGCAAGCATTAGCATGGCTTAAAAATAGACAAACCAAAAAAACATTAGTACAATATAAACAACCAAAATGGGATCAAATAATTGGTGAAGCTATTAGTACTGGAGATGATATTATAATAGAAGATGTTGATCAAGAAATAGATCCATTATTGGCTCCTATTATGGGAAAACAAACTACTAATAAAGATAAAGGAAAAGCCCAAATTCGTGTTGGTAATAATGATTATGTATTTAATCCAAAGACAAATATATTCTTTATTACCAAAATATCAAATCCCCATTATAAACCAGAAATAGTAGCTCAATGTACTTTAATTAACTTTATTGTCACTGAAAAAGGTTTGGAAGATCAATTATTAGCTATGGTTGTCAATATTGAACAACCTGAGTTGGAAGAATCAATTAGAAAATATGTAACAGAAATTAATGAATTAGAAGCCGAACTTATAAATAAAGAAGATGATGTCTTAAGAAAATTATCAGAAGCTGATGAAGCAACAATTTTAGATAATATAGAATTAATTAATAGTTTAGAACAAACAAAGACTAGGGCTAAACAAATAGAAGAAAGTAAAAAAACAACTGAAGCTTTAATTGAAGATATTAATAAAAAAAGAGAAATTTATAGAGGAGTTGGTGAAGAAGGTGCTATGTTATTCTTCTTAATTTCTAAATTATTCGTTATTGAAAATATGTATCAATATTCTCTAAATAGTTTTGTTTATTTCTTTGAAAAAGCTATAGCAAATACTCCTAAAAATGAAAATTTAATACAAAGAGTCTTGGCTCTTAGAGAAAAAATTCGTATTACTGTATATATATGGATATCTGCTGGTATGTTTGAAAGACATAAACAATTATTACTAACTATGATTGCTATAAGATTACTACAAAAGAAAGGAGCATTAACTCATGAATCTTTAGCAGGTATAACTCAAAAACATATTGATTTCTTATTAAAATGTACACAAAAATCAGGAATACCAAAAGAAAAATCATTAGATTTCTTAGATACCCAAGCATGGGAAGCTTTATGCTTTATGAGTGATCTTGATGGACTTAATGGCTTTAGTGAAAAAATAGAAAAAGAATATAGTTCTAAGTTTAAAGAATGGTATAATGAAATAAATCCAGAAGATCTAGATTTACCTCCTGAATGGAAAAAATATAAAAAACATTCATTCCATAAGATATTAGTTTTAAGGGCATGTAGACCAGAAAGAGTTGGTATTGCATTAAATGAATTTATAAGAGTTTGTCTACCACATGGTGAAGAATTTTTATCTGCTAGAACATTTAGTGATTCTTTATTGCAATCATATATGGATTCTAAACCTGAAGTACCGTTATTCTTTATTTTATCGCCTGGAAGTAATCCAATTAAAGATTTGGAAATTTTAGGAGGAGATATTTTACCTAAAAAAATTAAGAAAAAATTCACAAAAGAACATGGTTTCAAATATATTGCTATGGGACAAAATGCAGAAAAAGGAGCAGAAGAAGAACTTAAGAATTGTAATAGTAATGGTGAATGGTTGTTCTTGCAGAATATTCATCTTATGCCAAAATGGCTTAAAAGATTAGAAGAAAAAATGAAAGAAATTGCAAAAGAGAAAGGTCATGAAGATTTCAGACTTTTCTTATCTGCTGAACCAAGTGATAAAATACCAGTTGGTATATTAGAAAAATGTATTAAATTAACAAATGAACCTCCATCTGGTCTTAAGGAAAATATGAAAATTGCATTTACTACACTTAAAAATGGTGATGGAGTTAATCCTATAGATGATAGAAGAAGATGTGGTGTTATTTTTGGATTATGTTATTATCATGCAGTCGTTATTGAAAGGAAGAAATTTGGATCTTTAGGTTGGAATAGAAATTATCCATTTAGTCTTGATGATTTAAGAAATTCAGATGCAGTTGTTGGTAAATATCTTGAAGCTGCAACAAGTAAAATACCATGGGAAGATTTGAAATATATTACTGGAGAAATTATGTATGGAGGGCATATTGTCGATGATATGGATAGAATTTTAAATAATGCTTATCTTGATTATATTTTAGGTGATAAATTACTTGAAGATTTAGATTTAGTACCATATCCTTCAAATAATCCAGTAATGAAAGTAAATCCTATTAAAACTCCTATTAATAATACTGTATATCCATTTGAAATATGGGGTAATTATATTGATGCCGTTATTACAAGCGAATCACCTGCCTTATTCGGTTTACATCCAAATGCAGAATTAGAATATCGTATTACACAAACAAATACATTATTTAAGAATTTAATTGATTTAGAACCAAAAGATTCTGCAGGAGGTGGTGGAGAAGGTGATACTGAAGGTAATAAATATGAAAATGTAAAGAATCAAGCAGATGATATTATATCAAGAAGTTCTGATGGTTTATTTGATATTATAAAAATGAAACAAACTAGGGAAGGTGATTTAACACCAGATCAAAATGTATTTATGCAAGAATGCGAACAAATGAAGAGTTTATGCGATACCATTAAAAAGAATTGTAAAGATATTATAGATGCAATAGACGGTAAATTAACAATGGATGAAAGAATTGAAAGTCTAATTTTCTCCCTTAGTTTTGGAAGAGTTCCTGCAAAATGGATATCAGATGGATTTGCTACAAATAGAGGTTTAGCATCTTGGCTTAAATCATTAATAGCCCGTATTGATCAATTAAAGCAATTTGAATCGAATGATAATGTTTGTCCTAAAGTTGTATTTATTAATAGATTATTCAATCCTTTATCATATTTAACAGCTGTTCGTCAACTAGCTGCAAGAAAATTAGATCAAGAATTAGATAAATTAGATATATTAACTGAGCCTTCAAACTATTATTTAAAAGATAATGAACCAAAGGGAGTTGTCTTCAAAGAAAGTCAAGGTGTTCCAATATATGGTCTTCATTTACAAGGTTGTCGTTTCGATGAAGATAATAAAGTGTTAGATGAATCAAGACCAAAAGAATCATTCTTTGTTTTGCCAATTATATTCTGTAAAGTTATGTCTGTTGAATTCCTTGATCCTAAGAAAGATCTAAAAAATTCATATATATGTCCTATGTATAAAACAATTGATAGACAATCAACATTTGTATGCTTTGCTCAATTTAGAACAAAGGCTCCTCCAGCAAAATGGACAATTGCGGGTGTTGCCGTTATTTTGGATTGTGAGAAAACAGATCATATTACTACTCTGAAATTAGGAAATTAATTTTATCTATTTCAAATATTTATTTTATTCACACTTTATATTTTCTTTTTATATTATTAATTTATTAAAATTTCGAAACTATTATATTATTATTTAAATATTTTTTAAAAAAAATAATTATTTTGTTTATTAAAATATTTAATAAATAAAATAATTTATTTATTTTTTTATTAATAATTTTTATTATTAATAAAATGATTTAAAAT
>Ga0256872_10000180_pt1 | contig 15463 bp, 14 predicted proteins | sample RumenRJG_08RNA_FD_186119 | JGI IMG/M metagenome (GOLD analysis project Ga0256872, IMG submission 186119) | Metatranscriptome of bovine rumen microbial communities from Lethbridge, Alberta, Canada - Rumen RJG_08 (Metagenome Metatranscriptome) | ecosystem: Host-associated > Mammals > Digestive...
CTCTGATTTACGAGGCAATAAATCAAAAAACGACTGATAAATATTCCTCATTACATTTTTCAACCGCTGATTCTTCTTTACAAAAGAATATACTAAAGATTCTATCTTATTCATAAAAAGTTCTTTTTAGATAAGAAACCGCGCGATAATTGCATTGATAATAAAAATCCTTTCTCATTTTTGCAGTGGAAATATGGTCGTGGTCGTATATAGTCAAAGATGAATCATAAAAAACAGTCAATTGTTTCATTCTAATCAACTCGGCAAGGAAAATCTCTTCGCCAAACATAAAAATTGGATATTCAATTTTATTGTAATTCGTAAAGAAAATGTTGCTTAGAAGTATAAACGAACCGTGTCCCGCATAAATATTACCCGATGGGAAATCTTGTTTAGAAACTTGCCTCCTTGTATAAAAGAATTTTTCGTATATCTTATTGAGTATAGGAAACTTATAAAACAATTGCAAAATACTGATTCTTTTTTTCGACAACCGTTTGATAATCTTTGGATTTCGGTTTTTATTTTCTTTCATCGACAATATTCTAGGAGCTATCCAAGCAACATTATCGTCATATTCTTTTTCGGCCAATTGTTGAAAAAAATCCTTTGGAATCGACAAGTCTACATTAGATATAATGACATACTTATATTTGTCTATATCACTTAATCCATTAATTATCGATTGAGCAGCCCCTAAATACCCGATATTATTAAATTTACAAACTTCAAAAGACAAACACTTATTATATTCAAAATTTTTAACGTCAGTTGAATTGTCGGCAATTTTAACGATTATGTCAAACTTATCACAACTGTCAAGTGCTTCGTAAATAGAATCAAGATAGCCGTACAAAGCATCATACGAATTGTAATTTACACAGACTATCAGAATTTGAGGCTTCATTTATCAACTATCTTTCGATTATAGTTTCAATCCTATAATATCGCCTTCTTTATCTGCTGCACAATATATTCAGCATCGCTATCGCTGACCATTGGACCTGAGGGAAGGCAGAGACCTCGCTTGAAGAGACTTTCGCTAACGCCGTTGATATATGCAGGACAATCTTTGTAAACAGGTTGCAAGTGCATCGGTTTCCACAAAGGACGTGATTCAATATTTGCTTTATCAAGAAACATTCTCATAGCTTCCACGTTGCGATTAGGTTCACAATCGGTATGAAGAGATGTAGCAGCATGCGTTACACCTGCAGCGCCACCTACTGCACCAGCAATGGCATGTGTATAAGCTTCATCTTCACCTATTACACGAAGTTTTTCGTCAATAACAATGGTATTTAGCCAATAATTACTATCAATTTCTGGCGATGGATTTTCGTGTAATGTAATCCCATCGATGCCAGAAAGTAATTTTTTATACAACGATGTAACATGTTTGTGATGGTTTATATGGTCGTTGACAATAGTCATCTGACCCCGACCAATACCTGCACAAATATTACTCATGCGGTAGTTGTAACCAATTTTTTCGTGTTGATAATAGGGATATGCCTCACGTGCTTGAGTTGCGTAGAACATTATCTCTTGTTTGGCTTCCGCAGTTGGGCAAACTAATGCACCACCACCTGAGGTAGTTATCATTTTGTTGCCGTTGAAACTCAGAACGCCATATTTCCCGAATGTTCCACAAACCTGACCTTTGTAACAACTTCCAAAGCCTTCGGCAGCATCTTCTATTACTGGAATATCATATTTGTTGGCAATAGACATTATTTCGTCAATCTTAGCGGGCATTCCGTAGAGATAGACAGGGACAATTGCTTTCGGTTTTTTACCGGTTTTAGCAATACGGTCTTTAATTGCGGTTTCCAACAATTGCGAATCCATATTCCACGAATCCTTTTCAGAATCTACAAACACGGGCGTTGCTCCAAGATATGTAATCGGATGCGAAGATGCACAGAATGTAAACGACTGAACTACAACCTCATCGCCGGGTTGCACACCACAAGCGATTAGAGATAAATGCACGGCAGCTGTACCCGACGAAAGGGCAACAACATGTCTATCCTGACCCACAAAGTTTTCAAGGTCAGCTTCAAAAGCGTTTACATTAGGACCAAGCGGCACCACCCAATTGGTGTCGAAAGCCTCTTTAACGTATTTCTGCTCCGCACCGCTTTCGCTCATGTGCGCAAGGCAGAGGTAAATGCGTGATGACATAAAAATAAGAAATATTAGTAGAAGAGTGGTGATGATTTAGTTATGACGAATACACTATTTAACAGTTGTTCGAATCATCTAATACCTTTCATCCCTAATTTGGATAAAATTATAAAACCTAGTAATGTAATTATGTTTATTTGGTATTCTTAGACAGATATTATTCATGAAAAATAGGTATATTCTAATGGAATCTAAATCAATTGTTTCCAAGCATTGGATGAGTTAATTTTTCCTGCAATTATATCTTTAATTATTGCTTTAATACGAATTGAAGAATATCCATCATGATGTGCATTCAAAAAAGCATGAATTATTTTTCGTTTTTCTCTATATGAATCATTACCATTAATACAATCAGTTAATGCATTCATCAATTCTTTAAAATTGTATGAAATGTGTCCTCCACAAACAGATTCTATTGGATTATAAGAAAAACCTCTGTTTGTTTTATAATTGTTGTAATCATAAAAATAAAAGATAATCGGTTTATCTCTATGAAGAAAATCAAAAACAGTTGATGTATAATCTGTTATCAATAAATCTGTTATTGATAATACATCATATAAACTGATATTTAGTTCGTGGTGAAGATTACGATAGTTAATGATTCTTTTTGAGTCATTGTTACTGATTATAGTTTTTTCCTGCCATGGATGTAATTTATAAACAATTATTGAATTCGATTCTTCTAAAAAATTGGTTAAAAATTGGTATTCTTCTGTTGATATATCACCGAAGATAGTTTTATTATTTCTAAGTTTTTTATCACCTAATTCGAGGTCCAATCGTTCGTAATCTCTGAAAGTGGGAGTATAACAGATAATTCTTGGGTTATCTAAACCTGTTATTTTGTTAATATGTTCTTTTATGATGCTATTGTCTTCATAAAAAATATCGTTTCGCGGAAAGCCTGAAATGCAAAACTTTGAATAATTCAAAAGAAGATCTATGGATGTAATTCGTGCGCAAATACTTGATGTTGCCAAATGAAAATCAAATGATTTTTCTGTCATCTTATTTAACCATTTGAATTTTCGTTTAGAAAGCATATTTACTGAAATGAAATCATCTTTAAATGGATTATAATAACTTAAACAAATCACTTTTTGTTTATTTGTCTTAAATGAAAAATTATAGTGTACATGTGATGTGATACACAAAATGGAATGCATAAATGCTTTGATAATACACATCTTTTTGTTTGCATTTACAAAGCTTATTGAAACATTTGGTGCATATTTTGAAAGATAGTTTTTGTATTGTACTAACTTAGTTTCGTTATAATAAGCCATTATAAAAGTATAGTCAGCAAAATCGTTATCGTGTATTAGACTATGGAATAAACATAATACATTATCTGCTTTATAATTAATTATGTCATATTCATCAGTCTTACAATTGTTATGCGGAATCAGTAATATACTTTTATTATGTTTTTTATAAAAAAAATTTATAATATTAAGTAGTTTAAAACTAATGTTTCTAATTAATGCGTTCATATCTATTTTTTATAATATTTTTGACATCGTAAAAGATTTGTTTAAAGCATATTCTCGAAATGATGAAATATAATATGCCACCCAAAGTTATACCAATAATTAATTTCCAAATTAAAGATGGGATGAAACAAATCACATTTTCTATTATTATGCACATTAAAAATGACACCAATAAATATGGCAATATATCTTTCAATTGTTGCCATATTGACAATTTGATTAATCTATTTGTATAATATGCATTTATGAATATTACGCTGACAGAATACAATACTCGTCCTAAACACATCCAAATAAGACCAAAAGGTAATGTGCAAAAAAGAATAATAATGGCATAAGTTTTTTTTATAATTTCCAATTTTAAGGCAAGGTCTGAACGTTTTTTTACATATAACAAATTGAGATTTAGTGCACTTATATGATCAAACATCCAATCTAAACAAAGAATTTGAAGTAATATAATAGCTCCAGACCATTTTTCTGTTAGAAAATACAAAATGAAAGGTTCTGAAATTGAAATTAATCCAAACATTAATGGGAAAATAATAAATGAAGAATATTGTATTGTTTTACGATATACCGATTTTAATTGAACATTATCATCTTGTATTTTACTAAAAACGGGGTACATTACTCTTGATATTATATTTGCGATATTGTAAGATGGAAATAATGCGAATTGTTCAGCTCTGGAATATAATCCCAGGTCATCAGATGAAAACTTTTTTCCAATCACAATAGTATAAATGTTTCGATATGTGGTATTAATTAAACTAGATATCAATAATTTTGAACCAAATGAAAATAATTCACGAAAGGATTTTCTACTATAAACTAAATCTGGTATCCATCTTACAATTAGTGAATAGAAAAAAAAACAAAAAAAGCTATTTGATATTTGTTGCCATACTAATGCCCATACACCATAACCGTTATATGCTAATATTATGCCAATGATACCTGACAATATTGAACTTGTAAAAGAAACAAATGCTTGTGATTTAAAATCCACATTTTTAACTAATTTTGTGCGTTGAACAATTGATAAAGAATTAATTATTATGACAATAGCTAAAATCCTTAAAACTAAATTCAACTGTGTGATGTTATAAAATTGTGCAATTATTGGTGAACAAAAAAATAATATCAAATATGCAGCAACTGCAATTAGTACATTAAAGAAAAATACTGTTGAATAATCTTCGTTTGTGCATTGTTTTTTTTGTATCAACGCATTTGCAAACCCTCCATCAATTAAAATTTGTGATATTTGAATAAATATGACCAACATTGCTATAATACCATATTCAGACGGGGCTAAAAGTCTGGCTAAGACAAGTTGTATAATAAAAGTTATTCCTTGAACTGAAAATTTCTCAATAGCACTCCAAATTATACCTTTTGACGTTAATGACTTTATTGATGTCTGATTTTTATCGTCCATAGCTTAATGTTGCCAAAAGAAAGAAAATGCAGATTTATTAATTTCTCCCATTGATATTAGATTGATGAATAATGCAATATGTATTATAATAAAAAATATACCAACTAATTTATCGATAATCACTTTTGATTTAAAACAATAATATATAAAATAGGCGAAAACTACTAATTTAAAATATGTACAATATAATAGCGGTCTGTTTAATACAAATGAATGTTGTACTATTAAACCTATAATAAAAGATCCAAACCATAGTATGTATGAATATTTGAATAATATATCTTTTTTAAAGTATTTTAAAAGTTTACGACTATAAAAAATAATCATAGAACCTATTAATATAATAATATATTGTCCGAATCCAGAATTTCTTCCAAATCGTTCTCCTTGATGCAAAATGTATTCAAATTTACTTGTGACTGCATAATTATAACCATGTTGGTAGTTAAACATTTCAATTGCTTTTGAAAAGAAATATGCAATAATTTTAAATGTTGTTTCTTCAAACGCAGCTAATAAACAAAAAATAACCAACAGTACAAATTGTTTTTTGCGATCGAAAGAATAATTTTGTACAAAGATAAGTAATGGATATACTATAATCAGAGCTATTGCTGTTTTATGAAACAAAGTGGCAATTATTATACAACACACATACTTTATAAAACAACGATTAATGATATACTTAATGGAATAGAAAAAAATTGCAGCAGAAACCAGAAATCGAACTGTATTCATCATTGGTAAAAAGACATTACCGATGATTAAAAAGAACGCTATGTAAGGAAATAAAAAACGTTTATCATTGATTGTATAATATAAGAAAAAAATTTGAATGAAAGTCCACAATGAAAAATAAATCCAGTATGGTATACCTATACCGGACATAAAATCAGTTATCCACATCCAAAACCACTCCTTTTCGATATCAAATCCATGCTTGTACCATTCTAAGTATTGGAGATAATCCACGCCTACATCATATCGGCATCCAAAAATTATGGTGAACAGTAATATGGGTATCCATATTTCTAAATATGAAAAACTCAAATGTCTTCGTGATTCAAGTTGGGATGATTTTCGGTCGAATACCAATTGTCTATGACTTGCGTACTTGCCGCACCAAACCATTATTATGACCAAAATACCGTATACTAATACTGATTCTAACATTTTGTATTAAATTTAATATGTCGAAATTTTCGATACAAAGTAGGATTTGTGCATAAAAGAGTATAAACGATTTTAAACTTAATGTTTATTCTCAAAAAGCAGAGAATTCGTATCAAATTCTTTCTGAATAGTTTTGTATGTCGAAAAAAAATATCTTTAAATGTATTTTGATCCATTTTTTGAGAATGAAGCATTTGAATTGTAGCTCTGGCATTTATTATAGCCTTAAGTGTCGTATGTGTAGAATACTTTTTGGAACAATGTTCAATAAATTCATTGCAAATATCGAATATGTGAAAGTGTTTGTTTGATAACTTACTATTGAGAATGCTATCTGTTCTTTGTACATAGCAATAATTTTGATTAAAATCGCCGATTGCAACTTTATTGCATTTTTCCAAAATTTTGTACATACAAGCCATATCCTCATAATACCCGTTTGGAAAAGGAACTTGTAACAATATATCCTTGGGATATAATTTATTGTAAGCATTCCATCCCACATGTGTTCCTTTTTCGTATATTTCAAAAACGGCATCTTGTCCCGATGTACAAAAGTCATCAAATGATAGTTTATTACCTAAAGTTGTTCCTGATTCGTCTACTCGAATAACCCACGCCATAGACATATCAGAATCGTATTTCACTTTCAACATCCAAAGATCGTTTACATAATCAGGAGTTACATAATCGTCAGAATCAACAAACACAATCCAATCTCCCGATGCTCTTCTTGTTCCGTAATTTCTTGCATCAGACAAACCACCATTTGTTTTATGGAAAGAATGCACATTTTGATATTTTTTAGCATACTCATCACAAATCATAGAACAAGAGTCAGGAGATCCGTCATCTACTAATATTATTTCTGTATTCGAATATGTTTGAGCAATTAGGCTATCAACACATTTATGCAAGTATTTTTCAACTTTATAAATTGGTACAATTATACTTATTAAAGGATTTTCTGCCATTAGTCTTTTATTTTTTTTGCAGGTACACCAGCATACACACCACTTTCTTCTATATCCTTAATTACTAAACTATGTGCTCCAATAACCACATTGTTAGTTACACACACACCTCCAATTATTGAACTATTTGCACACAATCGCACGTTATTTCCTATTACAGGGTGTGATGAACCTGATTTGGCATTAACTTTTTCCATGCCGGAACCAACTGTGCATCCTTGATAAATCATAAAATTTTCACCAATTGTGCATGTGCCTATAACAATTCCGACAGGATGACAAATATGGAAGCCTTTCCCAACAATAGCGTTGGGAAATATTACACAACCATATTTTTTCAATATTTTTAAATATAATAATTTTGCACGAATCTTCGAAAAAAAACCTCCTCCATTGAGATACCACATCTTTCTTGCCAAAAATATACAATTTGTATTGGGTTGAAAATACTTAGTGCGTATTCTATCAAAAATGGTAGGACTGCATCCTTTTTGCCTAAAATAGTAGTATAACTCGAAATTAAGAAGGTCTTTATATTCTTGTTTTGTCATGTATTCTCATTTTATATAATTTATCTTCTCCATTCCCCATTCAAAAACTTGATTTATAATTGGAGTATGAATGTTATGTTTTTGAGCCAATTCTTTAATAAATCTCAAACCATAAGGAAAATCTTCTGTGAAATATCTGTTTTGAAAATCAGGAATAAATCCATGGTCTACTTTTTTCATAGGAGATAATAGTCCTTGAAATGCAGGAATTGATTTGATTTTTGTTGTTAGACTTACATTGTCAAAACTATCATAATACTCTAATAATGGTTTGATTGCACCATTTTTTACTGGTAATTTTTCAATTAACTTGAAAAACTCTTTATCCATTTCAATAATTGCATCTGATGAGTCGTTTGTCCATTCTTCATAAAACAAAATGTTGTGGTCAAATGGCTTGCCATCCCAATTATGGAACATTGAATACAATCGTCCTGTATGCAAAATTGGATTGCTGTTTGTCAAAGACACTTCGTAGAAACTATTTAACAAATTAACCGGCGTAAGCCACAACTTCTCAATTAATAGTTTGAAATTTTTTTCATCTGATATATTTTCCGTTGCTATTGAAACTGACTTTTTATATCCCAAAATGTTTGCAGAATGTCCGTATATCTTTGTTCTTGCGATGAATGGCGTTCTTTGAAAACCAAAAAGCTTTGCTGTCGAATTTAAGATCTCGTGTGCATAAAAGAAAAATCCAGTACTGCAAACTATTGAACCGACTATTGTTTTTTCTGATAGATAAGGCTTTATGATTCTTAATTCCTGTTCGATGGCAAATCCAGGAAGGCAAAGAAAAATTATATCGCAATTCGTTATAACATTTTCGGGGTTGTCGCTTATTCTGTTAATATTGCCATAAAAAACCTTTCCTTCTGGATCTGTGATTTTCAGTGTGTTGCACCATAGTTTAGGAGAACGCGTAAATATATTCAGCGACACATCTTTGTTTGCAGCCAAGACACCAGAACATACGTGTCCTAACGCACCACCACCACAAATACAAATTCTAATCATATTTTCATCAATCCTTCAATAAGTTTAGCATTATCTTCATGACTTCTAACTGCAATACGCATATATTGTTTGCCATCAAGACCTTTTTTGTCGGAACAATCACGTGTCAAAATATTAAACTGTTTTAACATTTTAAGAACTATTTTGTTAGCCGTAAATGGTGGCAGAATCTCAACAAGAAAATAGTTTGCTTGCGACGGAATAACACGTAAATATTTAATTTGGCGTAATTTTGCCTCAAAATAATCGCGTTCTTCAATGAACTTTGCGCACGCTTTTTTATAGTCTTTTTCGTATTTCGTGAAAATCTGCATAAAGAATTCTGCGAATGAATTAATATTCCATATACTTACAGCCTTTTTGAGATTCTTGATTAAATCTTTGTCTGCTGAACACATAATACCAAGTCTTAGGCCTGGAACACCGTAACTTTTTGAAATACTTTTCATTACAATCAAATTAGGATATTGTTCCAAGATATTGTCATGAAGTAATGTGTTGTTTTCCCAACCTTTACTAAAATCGACAAAACTTTCGTCAACAATCAGTCGAATGAAGTTCTCTTGACACCACTTTGCAAGACAACATACTTCCTCAAACGGAATGAAATTGCCTGATGGGTTGTCGGGATTAATTAGCAGAAGGTTGTCAGCATGGTTTTGAGAGAAATAATTTATCAAATCTTGAGCAGAATATCTATATTCATTGTTTTGTGGGATAAAAGTAACTATTTCTTCTGGGTTGCGTCTATTTGGGTATTCTTCGAAAGTTGGACGTATAATACCCAATGTTCCAGGCAAAATCTCCATCAAAGATTTAATTAATTCAGCTGCACCGTTTCCAGGAATTATGTAATCTTCTTTCACACCCCAACATTTGCTTGCAAGTAATGTGTTAACTTTCATCCCTGACGGATATTCTGCGATAAGTGTTCTGAAATTTGCCTCAATTTCGTCAATGATGTTCGAGTTTCTGAAATATGGATTAACCAAATAACAGAAATCCAACATCTTCGGGAAGCGCCAAAATCCGCCGTACCTCCCGTAATACTTTCTGATGATGTCCTTTTCATCAGCGAAAAGAGCCTCAGCAATGTCCAAATCTTGCTTATCGTCAATTTCGTACCATTTTTCACCGGTGAGAGTAAGAGCTTTCAAATCATGAGAATTAAGAAAAGATATTATTCGCAAAACGTTTTCGTAATATTCGTTGTTGCCGACAGATTTTGTATATGCTTCTAAAAACGGTATATATTTTGTCGTGGAGAACTCTTTTGAAAACTTATAGATATTGACAGTTTTGTAGTAAGTGTCAACATCACTGTAACAGAACGCGGCTTTTGGCACAAAATTGACTATGTTATTATCTTGGTCTATTTTAACCATTGTTCCGTCCATCCATGTTTCATACTTCGCTACTAATGCGAGATTTGGTTCATTATTATTTACCAAAAGCTCAAACATGCCGTTATCAAAAATCAAGTCGCTCTCAATTAATAATGTATCATCTTCTTGCAACTGTTTTTTTGCAAGAAATAACGAATATATGTTGTTTGTTTTGTCATAAATGGGATTATTGACATACTCAATTTTTATGTCGGAATGGTTTTGGTTTAGATAATCAATAAGTTTTTGACCTTCATAACCAACCACAATGACTATTCTATTGAGATTCAAGCTGGATAGTTGTTTTAGCAGTCTATCAATGAGTTTGATTCCATTAACTTCAACCATACATTTAGTATTGTTGCGCGTAAACTCACCCAAACGTTTACCCATGCCTGCTGCGAGAATTATTGCTTGCATATAAATTAATTTATTGCTTAAATTAAATAGTTAATTATTTACAGTAATAAACACCTTTATAATTAACATAAGACCTTTCTGTATCAATAAACAAAACGTTACTTAATTTGGCTATCCGTTCCTCCATTGGCGGAAGTTTCATATAATCACCATACCAAGATTTTAGCAAGGAATCATAACCATTAGGTACAAGGAATTCATCGGCTCCGAATGGTAATTCCACATAGTTATTAAAAAAAGCAGATTCATGTAGTCGTTTACAAATCCTTAAATTACAACACAAAAATGCTTTATTTTTACAATTATGATTCTCAAACTTAGCCATATATTTATGGCATATATTTTTTACTGCTTTTCTCAAACGACCTCTGAAAACAAATAATGCAATTGAACTGAATATTCTAATAGATTTCGATGCTTTCAATGGTTTTTCTCCAACAATTAATAACATATAAATAGCCGATGCTAACAACTGTATTTTCCTTCGAAATGAGCCATCTGGCACATTGAAAAGTGGGTATATATCAATATCAATACCATGATGCATATCTCTTGAAGCCATATTTTTGGCAATAAGAGTTGTATTGTTCATACGTACTTTGTCAAAAGTCAAACCTGAATTAGGTTCGGTATTTTCATTTTGCAAAAAAAAGTTTGAATCTAATTCAGTTTTACAAACTTCTCTAAATTTGATAAGATTATTATATGTCATTGCAATATCAATATCATCATCCCATGGAATAAAACCTTGATGACGTACTGCTCCTAATAGAGTGCCAAAACATAGAAAATAGTCAATACTATGTTTTTCACAAATTCTTTTTACTTCTTTTAGAATCTGTAATTCTTTTACTTGTAATGCTTTTAAATTAAAATCCATAAATTATGTATTTGATTGACTATACCGTTTCTTTTTCAATTCTTCAAAACTTCCAATAACTCTTGCCGGAACTCCACCAACGATGCATCCCTCTGGCACATCTTTATTTACCACAGCACCTGCGGCTATTATAGCGTTAGGCCCTATCTTGCACGGTGCTAATATAATAGCATTGGCACCAATAAACACATTATCAAATACTTCTATTCTACCTATAAATTCTTTACATTCACCATCAGCATCAGCCATATTGTTGAACACACTATGAATAGCATCGTGCGGAATAAACTTTGCACCAGAAGCCACTTCAATATTATTGTGCAGATAAATATTTTCAGCTCTCAATGGAATAATACCAAATGGTAAACGCACATTAGAGCCAACTGCTCCAAAAATATGATATTTACGAACGAAATTTCCCCGTTTGAACGATGAAAAAAAAGTCGCATAACGCAACGATTGCAATGCTCTTTTGATGTTCATTAAATATACTCCCCTGCTGTTACTCTAAAAGTGCTACCCGTCATCATTGCTGATGCATCAGACATCATATATATCAACGCTTCCATATAATCATTGCGCTCACACATACGACCCATAGGAAGAATGTCGGCAGCTCGTTTACGCAACTCTGCTTCACTTTCACCTTGACTGATGCGAAGTGCTACTTCTCCTTCGGTAGGTGTCCAACCAAGGGTAAGATAATTACAACGTATTTGTTCTGTGGCGTATTGGTGGGATATATGCTCCATAAGTATCCTTAAAACACCTTTTGAGCAAGCGTATGCTGCACGATCTTTTTGTCCACCCCATGCATGAGCTGAACCTGTTAGCACGATACTACCGCCTCCGTTTAATCGCATATATTTTATTGCTTGTTGACAACAAAAAAAACATGCTTTAAAATTAACGTCCATAACCCAATCAAATGTTGCTTCATCGCAGGTATCTAATGGACTGACGGGAGTAACACCGGCATAATTAAAAAAACCATCAATTTTGCCGTAGTGTTCGTATGCTGTATCAAACAAGTTTTTGCAGTCATCAACTTTCAGCAAATCACAATGCACAAAAATTCCATCAGAACCAAAGGTACGAATGTTTCGCACTGCTTCTTTGCCTGCTTTCTCATCGCGGCCTCCGATAACGACTTTTGCTCCTTCTCGTCCTGCGACTTCGGCAAAAGCGCGTCCTACGCCCTTGGTACCGCCTGAGATGACAATAACTTTGTCTTTTAAACGCTCTAATTCCATACCAAAGTTAATTATTTAAGTTGCAACGCTTTGTTAACGTCAAAACCTTTAAGTAACATATTATTGCCTTGCTCGTCAAGCACTTTTACTGTATTCATGTAATACTTCAAAGTGTCTGCCAATTCCATTTTACTGTCACAAACTATATACATTCGAGTCAGTACTTGTTTTTCGTTACCAATCCACTCTTTTAGTACGGTATCCCCCACGTGCAAACGTTGGATATTTGCCACCACACGCTTGTCGCTATTGATTTCGTCAAGTCCTATGATTTGAGATATTTTACCTTCTTTTAATAAGAACCAAAGAGTGGCAGCCCATTTGCCGCGAAGATGGGTATCATCATCGGTTTCGAGATTAACACTCCCCTCTGATCCTGTTAACGCAAAACGTATCAGCATTTCACGTTGATCGAAACCATGAATAGCTTTCATTAATAAATGAGGTGCTTCGCCTTGCAAGCGGAATCCCGTATCATATACATAAAATTCTCCATTGTCGTAAAAACCGGAGAGCATCAGAACACCGTTTTGAATTCCTATTTCTTTAAAAAGTCTTAAAGCATTTGGATGCATTCGTTCGAAATACTCTTCAAGATGTTTTGACGGATATGTACCACCGAGGCATACACGAGAAAGTCCCGGTTGCTCATCGGTTGTATAGCGGTCGTAAATGCATGATGCAGAACAATAACCATCTTTAAAGGTATAATACATACCCATATCATCGCACTGCATATATTTCTCTACTATAAACCGTTTTTTATGACTGTTTTCCAAAGCGAGTTGTACGCCAGCTTTCAACTCTTCTTCGTTATAAGCAACAGTCATTCCTACACCGCCGCCATTATCCACTGGCTTAATCATTACGGGGTAAACGATTTTATCAAGATCCTCACGCTTCATTTCTGCGTCTAAGTAGAATTCAGGAATGCCGTGAACACCATAACGTTCGCATGTTGATTTAAACACATCTTTAAATGCAAACACATCAACAATTTGTTGAGTAGCATAACATGGTAAATCAAGTGCTTCACATACTTTGCAATAGGCGGGGACAAGAATATCTGCAACCCCAACTAACACTCCATCAACCTTTTCTTCCTTAGCCAGGGCAATCAATCCCGGCACATCCATACCGTCGATGTCGTAAGCTTTCCATGCAACTTTTTTGGCAGCATCAGTATGACGACCACTGCTCACTATTGTTTTAATTCCCATATTGTTGGCTATTTCAACCAACGGGGTAGTTTCTGGATTACCACCCAAAATAAGGAGTTTCTTACCTTCAAACTCTCTTTCCATATTATTTGTGTTTGATAAATCTATAATGTATATTGTCCTCCAAACGGCATAATTACTGTATGGAGGTTCTTTTGTTTCATAATATCGTAAAAAATACCAACATTGCCTTTATGTGATGCAAACATTCCATAATGACATGGAATAGTAACCTTTGCTCCAAGTTTGTCAGCTAAAATCGAACATTCTTCCTCGTTCATATTGCCATACATTCCATTAATTGGCGCAATTAAAACATCTAATGGTTGAGGTATTTCTGATATATTGTCAAGACGTAAACAAGAATCACCTACTTCATATATTATTTTGCCATCTACTTTAACAACTACACCAACAGCATCTGGGGCAGCCGTTCCATGATCGCAACTTACAAAAGTAATGTCAAAATCTCCTATTTTTATACAATCACCAGATTTTACATAGGTAGCCTGACTATTATAATAATCTAACAACAAACTATCCACCAAAGTTTTACACCCGTATGAACAAAGTAATTTTGTATTCTTATTGGCTAACATCAGAGGGACAGAATCCACATCAAAATGATCGTAATGTGCATGAGTACAAATTATTACATCGAATTCTATATCAGATGGATTCAAAATTTTAGGGAGGAGTCTATTAAAACCATCACTTTTTTCCAAACGTTCTACACATTCCGACAAATAAAGATCTATGGCCAATAGTTGACCAGATGCGGATTTTATAATAAAACCAGCCTGCCCTAATGAAAAAATATGAGTTTTGTTTGGACTCGAAGTTAGTATCTTTGTTGCTAAATTAAGCATGAGATGTGCTATTTTGATTTTGTTTTTCTTCTGCTCTTATTGAATCCACATCAAGAAAACGGTTTAATAATTTTTCTCTTTCACCATCAATCGTAATAGTAAGGATTTTGCTATTACTTACGCCGAAATCCAACAATCGCTTTTCAATATTATCTGCTAATAGCGAATCCACTGTGGCTATAAGAATAAAATCAAATTCAAGGGCGGTAATACTATCTACTGGGTCAACATCTAAACAACAACGACGATATTCCCAATAATCATCATCGAGCCAGGCTACAAGTTTGCAATGATTCGATTCTTTAAATCTATTAACAAGTTGTTGCCCGAAAGTACCTGCACTATAAATGAGCACTTTTTTCCCATAATAAACGGGATCAAAAACAGAAATATCTCCATTTGGCAGACGACCTCCAAATCGCATTATCGCAATAGATAACACATAATCGGTTATCTGTTTTTGAATATTATATTTGGCATTTGTCTGTTGTGCCCATTTTGTTAGATAGTCGTATAGATATTTTAGTTTCTGAGCGTCATCGGCATAACTTGTACTCTGTTTTAACATACTATCTTCGCGTTGAC
>Ga0256872_10000197_pt1 | contig 15238 bp, 3 predicted proteins | sample RumenRJG_08RNA_FD_186119 | JGI IMG/M metagenome (GOLD analysis project Ga0256872, IMG submission 186119) | Metatranscriptome of bovine rumen microbial communities from Lethbridge, Alberta, Canada - Rumen RJG_08 (Metagenome Metatranscriptome) | ecosystem: Host-associated > Mammals > Digestive...
GATCGTTACAAGGCAAAAGCGGAAAGACTGCAAAAGCAGAACAAATTCCGGATCATATGCTCCAAAGAGTGAGCATTGAGAATAAAAAACCCGAAAGGGAAAAATTTATTACAAAGGAGAAATAAAAAATGGCTAGCAATTCCAAAAAAAGACGCAGAGTGCTTGGTGTATCATGCATACTTGCAGCTCTCATTATCGCAAGCTCATCATTCGCATGGTTCACATCCAAAGATGAAGTTACCAACCGCTTGACGGCTAACGCTGACTATGGTGTAAGCATCGTCGAGTCCTTCGTTCCCCCGAAAAATATGCTTCCCGGTCAGGAAGTCAACAAAGACGTTTACGCTGTTAATACTGGTACCATTGAAGCATTTGTTAAGGAGAATGTAACTGGCGTTCTTAATTACACTTATGAGTCAAAGGTTAACACTTGGGACGCAGATTGTGTAGAGCTTACTCTCGAACAGGCAGCAGCTATTGAAGGTGCTACTACTCAGGATGGATTCAAGACAATGGAAGCAGGTGGCTATCTTGCATGGACAAATGCAGGAGCTAAAGCAGCTTCTGATTCATATTCAGTAGGAACTGACTCAGCTACTGTTGAAAACGTAACTCTTGATGCAACGTCAGACGGTACAAATAATCCTAAAACATTCACTGCAAAAGTTACTGTTGGTTCGGATGTATTTTATGCTGAAAATTCTGAGGATGGTGCAACTTTGTATACAGTTGATGGTAACAACGTCTATACCGCTGCAGGTAAGACTTTGAAGAAATCAACAAGCACAGCTGTGGATGCTCCAACACCAGGACCTCTTTATTCAGGCAGAACACAAGATATTACAGATCCTTGGTATCCCACTACAGAAGGTGTTTACATCTTCAGAAGAAGCATAAAGCATGATATGACTCAGAACAATAATCATCCAGCAGATGATGCTTTCACTTATGCAGGCTATTACTATGACGGTAACGGTAAGTATTATAAGATCGTGCTTGGCAGTGATGATTTCCGTTTCAATAATGGAACAACATACCAGTTTGATGTAGCTGCTCCTTATACTGCTCTCCGTGACGGTACTGGTGCTGCATTGACAATTGGTACTGCTGCTGGTGATGATATTGACCCTGAAACTGGTATCATCAACTCTGATATTCTCAAAGTCAGCTATGTTAAAGAGACAAAGGTTGACGACCAGGCTGTAACATTCAAATATGATTCTGCTGAAAAGCGTCTGGAAGTAAAATATACAGCAACAACAACCGATGATGGTACATATGATGCAAGTGCTGCTGCCGCTCGTGCAGAAGTTGATTATAAGAATGCTGAGAAGTTTAGCAATAGTGCTGACAAGTGGGCTACTCAGGCTGATGCAGAATATGACTATGTAAAGACTCTTGTTACAGAAACTAACAAGCTTTACAAAGCGGCAAGAGAGGCAAAAACTGCAGCTGATACGCTTGGTGATGCGTCTTCTGGAGCTGTAAAAGATAGAACTGATGCATGGGATGCGTTCGCTAATGCAGGCAAAGCTACTTCAGCAACAGAAGTCTTGAAAACAACACTCTCAGGATTAAATAGCACTGCTACGGCAGCTTCTGGTAATACAAGTATTAATCCTGCAAATACAGATTTCTTGCCTGCTAATGTTGCGTTAGCAGCTGCTGCTGTGACTGGAAGTGAACATACTTATCCGCAGGTTTATCAGAACTATACAGAGTTTGTTGCACTCTATAACAATATGTTTGACGGAGCTAATGGATATGTTAAGAAGATTCAGGATGCACTTGCTGCTCTGGAAGCTTTGAATGATGATACGAGTAAAACTCCTGAGGAGATGAAGACAGCTATTAATGATCAGCTTGAGATTATTAATTCCAACCTTGCTAAGTTGAAAGCTGATTTGGCAGCATATAAGCTGAAGTATGCTGATTTGATCAACCAAACTGCGTCTGATACTACTGTAGAGCTTGATACAACTGATGCTACTACTAATGGTCAGAAAGCAAAGATACAGTCCATACTTGATACTGTTAATGGTACAGTTACAACCAACAAGAATTCTGTAGATAGCACAGCTGCAACCTATATCACTAAGTTTACAGATTGGTATAATGCTAACAAGACTTTCACAGAAAAGAAGAATGCTTTTGGTGAAGCAATTACCAATTACAATACTGCTGTAGGTGATGATTCAAGCGGAGCAAAGCAGACATATGATGCGGCTGTTACGGCTGGAACAGGTGCTGCTGATAATCATGGAGAAACAATAGTACCCGTTTATTCTGCTGACAGTACTGATACTGATGGTACACCAAAGATTACTGCTACCTCTGATGATTATGCTACCTATGCAGTAGCCGATAAGACACTTCCAACTAAGGCTAATTATAATGTAAATCTGCATATTAGTGATGAGACAAAGGAAGTTGACACGGATAGTGATGGAGAACATTCACAGTCAGTTGAGGCTTGGGACACACTGAAAACTACCAAGAACCAAGCTTTGGCTACTGCAAGAGCTGCTTATGACGATGCCGTTGCAGCACTTGCTTCTGGTAGCACCATTAAGCTGTATGTAAACCTTGCTAACGATTATGATACTTATTGGAAGATTGATCCTGCTGATGCAACAGCTAATGGTTCTCAGGATGTTGACTTCTATCTGAAGAAGATTCTTGCTGCTGGCGAGACATCTCACAAGTTGATTGACAGTATCACATTTGCTGATACCGTTACCGCTAATGCTTATAAGAACCTTACCTTCGATCTGAATGTTGGTCTTGATTCTGCTCAGATTACTTATGCTGACGATCAGAGAACAATCAAGTCTGATGCAGTATCTACTTGGGCATTACAGCCGACACTTGCTAACGCTACAGATCTTAACACAACTGTAGATTGGGCTTAATCTAACTCCACAGCAACCTAACCGCAACTAAATAACTAACAGCCCCCGACACGCTGATAAAAACGGTGTGCCGGGACAGCTGAAAACCGAATACTAAATGAACAGCAGCCGCCCCCGGCAGACACGCTGAATAAGCTGCCTGCTCGGGGGTGGTGTTCATTTAATACAATGTGCAATAATGTGACCGCAAAAAGTGCCGAAAGTTGCTCAGTTACCCCCCTGAGCACCTTTCAGTGTTTTTTGTGACATATACAAAAAGGATGAACAACATGAACAAAGCATATAAATTCAGAATGTACCCTACCCCTCAACAATTAACCAAAATAGAAAAAACCTTTGACGGCGTGAGGTTTATATTTAACAAGATGCTCACTGACAAGCTGGCTTACTACAACGAAACCGGCAAGCAGCTTAAAAATACACCCGCACAGTACAAAACAGCGTTTCCGTGGCTCAGAGAGGTAGACAGCCTCGCTCTTGCCAATGCTCAGCTGAATTTGCAGGATGCCTATACAAGGTTTTTCAGAAACCCCGCAGCCGGCTTTCCGAAATTCAAATCAAAGAAACATTCCAGAAAAGCCTACACTACCAACTGCGTGAACGGAAATATTGTGATACGGGACGATGCTATAAAACTGCCGAAGATAGGCTTGGTGAAAATTAAACTGCACAGAACCATACCGGACAGCTACAAGCTGAAATCCGTGACCGTGAAATGCGACTTTAAAGGACGCTACTATGCGTGTGTGCTGTTTGAGTACGAGCCGCAGAAAACCGATGTCCTGCCGCAAAGCTGTATCGGCGTGGAATACTCCGACAAAGGTTTATTTACCGACAGCAACGGCAGAGAGATAGGCTATCCGCCGTATATCCAAAAGACGCTCAAAAAGCTTCGCCGTGAAAAGAAACGGCTCGCAAACATGAAATACAAGTCAAACAATCGTGATAAACAACACAAAAAAGTGCTGAAAATCAGAGAAAAATTCTACCGCCAAAGAGATGACTTCCTGCACAAGCAGTCCCGGCAGATAGCCAATGCCTATGACTGTGTGTGCATCAAAGACCCGGCACAGGGTGTCAGCTATGACTTTGGCTGGGCACTATTCAAGTTTTTCCTGAAATACAAGCTGTTGGAAAAAGGAAAAAGTCTTGTCATGACTGACAACATAGCATTAAGCAAAATGCTTTACAGCTTTCAGGCTGTTTAATTCAAAAAAATGTACCGTGGGGCACACGGAGAAAGCCCGTTTTATCTGTGCATTAGTATAGTGTACTTGAGCGGGAAGTCCCTATATTTAGGGATATGCCACTTCAGTAATTAACCTTTATAAAGGAGAGGAATTCATCATGGGAACAAGGATTAAAACACATATAACGCCTAAGATGAGGATAATATCGTTTGTGCTGGCTTTCGTGATGGTGTTTGTCGGGCTGCCGTATGTGGGCGGTAATATGGAAGTTAAGGCGGAAGCAACAGGCCCTAATATATATTCGGATACAAAGTATAGTAGTATTATGGGTACTTCCGGGTATATCGACAGCACAGAAAACAATGGATATCACTATACAGGCAAAATCACCAAAGCCAAGGTCACGATGTTTGACTATGTATCTGACAATGAAATTGGTAGTGGTAACTCATACAATAATTGTTGGCAGAATGAGCAGGGTTATCAAGATGTATATACTGGATTTAATTCACTAATTTCAACCTTTTCTCCGAGCTTCGATAACAGTCTGACATCAAATAGTATTACTGTTACATATAAATCTGAATATTTTGCTTCATCAGATTCGGTCAAAGCACATATTTGGAGAGGCAGTAATGAATTTAATGATATTCTTATGACTTATGATTCTACAACTGGAAAATTCACCTGCACATTTACTCCGGGTAATGGTATCTGCTATCCTCAGGCTATTCTTTTCTATAAAGGCGATATAAGTGGTAGTGATAAGACAAGTGATTATAACATTAATATGCAAACGAATCATAAGTATGAATTTGCAGACAGAACGCAATTCACATATTATGATACTGAAAGTAAAGACCCACATGGTGGACTAATTTATCTTTGGGCTGATGGTAAGGCTTCAAAAAGCACTAACATATACTGGAAACAAGATGTTTCTGGTGGAAAATGGTATGCTCCTCATGGTTCCGACCATCGACGTTGGTATTGGACTGAAAGCTGGCTTCCTACAAAGTTTAAAGTGCAAGATGCAAGTAATAATTGGAATACTGGTGATAAAAATTTTAACGGCAGTATAAAAAGAGGTTGGACAAACGTATTCGATAAAGATGGTGATTTGACAAATAGTTATTTCCCTGCATATTTAGAAGCTGATATTGACTATAGTAAATATACCAATCCTCTCTATTTCGGTTGTTTTTGGATGGATAATGAACCGAGCGGTTATCTTAAAAGCAATACACCATCTTACAATAACTTCTGGTGGCAAGCTAATATGGGTTTTAAGCCATATGATACTGACAACAGAGGAAACGCATCGGTGCAGGGATTGGTGAATCCTGTACTGAGCGGTGGTGCGGCAGGAAAGCTGATGGATGTCAGAAGCACCGATTCTAATCCTGTTGAACTTCCATATTTCAGTAAAACTTTTAATAGCACCTATATAAAATATTATGACAAGGATAATACAGGAGATAATATAAACTTCCCATTTTATGAATCTTATATAGCTGCCAACAGCGATTATGTTCTCAAAAGTGTATCAGGTTCTAATGTAGCAGATGAAAAGGCGAAATTCTATCAGTTCTGCTCAAAAGACTCTAATCTGAAATTTAATATTTCAGATGTAAGCAATCATAAAGGATATTTTACAGAAACAACTGAGCCAATAAAACATGGTGCTGAACAAGATTTCCTTCCTTTTAATGCAAATGATAATCATAATACTGACAATGGTAAAGATTATAATAATCATAATCTTGGATTTGGAGCAAAATTCGAAACGACTTTCAAACTTCAGCGAGACGGTTGTGTAGGAGCAACCAAGCTTGAAGATGGTTCGCTTGTTGATGTAGACAGTGATACCAGAATACACACTATATTTGAATTTACCGGTGACGATGATCTGTGGGTTTTCATAGATGGTAATCTTGTGCTTGATATGGGCGGTGCTCACCTTGAATCAAACGGTATAATAGACTTCGCTACCAAAATAGCTACCGCTCATAGAGCAAGAACATTAGGTGACGGTGTATCGTTGCAGGATCTGAATCTGGATTATCAGGAAAAAAGCATTGATTTTACGAGTTTGTTGAAGCCGGGCAGTTTTTACACTGATACAGAAACCAGCAACACATACTATAATCCGAATGTTTCCCATACATTGACTGTATTTTACATGGAACGTGGTATGCTGGATTCTAACCTTTTGATTCGTTTTAACTATTCTCCCGAAGCAAACTTCAGCAAAATGAAGATAACAGAGGTTACGGATTTTGATAATATCAATGAGGGCTTGAAAAACGCTACAATGAAAGCAGCAGAAGATGACGTTTTCATGTATACTGTTACCAACACAAATACAAGCTCGGAAGATGTAAAAACAAACAGTGCAAGATTTCCTGTTGCAGCTCAATCAATAAGAACTAATCAGTCTGTTACAACACAGCTTACTCCGGGAACAGGCAGTCCGGGAACAGCATCAATTGATTTTGTGCCCGGTGCTCAAGATGTTCCCACTGCCGTAGCAAATACCTCTTACCTTTGGGTAGATGAATTTGCTGATAATAGTAAAATTGTAGGAAAATCAAACGGCAGCGGTCAGTTATATCTGATGTATGGTACGTGTAAAAATCTTTATCCATCAGCAGAGGAAACGAAAGTCGGTAAAGAGTCCTCGGCTGAATTTGAAAAGCAGTTTACCAGAAATTCTACTATGGCAGTTCTGCAAAGCGACACTCTTTATAAGCCAAACAGAGCAAGCTCACCGGGATTATTTGGAGATTCAAACTTAGTTACCGGTAATCAGCTTTCATCTGTGCCAACAGCTACAAGAAGTGTCAGTGCTTACTATACTACAACGAAAATAGTAAAGGATCGTGATAAAAATACCATTCCTTTTATAGATGCAAGCAACGGCACATTTACATTTAACAATGATGCAAGAGTAGATGCAGGTTCATCTGTTATGCTGACGGAGTACTTTATCAACACCGTCAAAACCGGCAATTTACAAATAACTAAAAATGTCAGCGGTAATGCGCCGGCGAACGCAAACTATTCTTTTACACTGACACTGAGTGATGTGTTTGGTGTGTCCGGCGTTAGTGTAGACGATTATACCGGCATAACATACACAAAATCGAATCCTGCCGAAAGCGGCACTCTTGGGGCAGAAGGAACATTTAGTTTGCAAGCCGGTCAATCCATAACGATTACGGGCATTCCTTACGGCACAAAGTATACCGTAACGGAAACAGGCGGCAGAGCCCCCACTGTAAGAGGTGAGGTAACAGATCCGACTGCACTGACATCCGCAGACGGAACAGTAACTGTAGAAGTTACCAATGAATACCCCACAAAAGTGACTGTTAAAAAAATAACTACCAATGAAGGCGACCCGAGCGGCGCAGAGCTTGACCTGTACTATAAGGAAAAAACAATCCCTCCTGCTTACATTTTCAATGACCCGTTTGTCACTCCTACAAAACAGATCACTGTAACCATTCCGACGAAACCCACCGCTCCTGCGGTACAGCCTGTTGAAGTTACAAACACCACCAAGAAAAAGACTTATTCCTATAAGTATGAAACAGAGAATACACCGTCTGTTACACCGACTTCCTGGATATTGCCCAGAAGTGACAACGACTATATCTACTTCCGTGACTATAACTCCGGCAGTCCTGCCGACCATGATGCGCAGTCGTTTACAGGCGGACAGGATACTACCGGCAGTCAGAATGCCAAACGGTCGTGGCTGTACACGGATTTCAGCACCAATGTCGAGACACAAAACCATGAGTTGAACTATACTCACAACTACTGGTTTGAAGCACAGTTCAGTGGTCCGGGCAAAGCGGATGTTAAATATTCGATCTGGGAGCGTTTTGTTGACAGATACAACAGTAACGGTAAGGAGCAGGATACGGTTGTCTGGAAAATACAGCCGCCCGATGGCTATAATGAGGTTCGCTTCTGTATGTATGACGGCGGTCACTGCATAAGAACAACCGAGAAAATCAAATTCAGACTCGGCGAGATTTATGAAAAGACCGATTGGGGCGGTATCTATAAGAATGAAGGCGTAGATTGCTACTTCAATGTTCCGCTTAACGATGAACAGCATAATAACTGGGCAACACACCGCACAACAGGTGCAGGCGATCCCGATAAGCGTATGACGAACTTCGATTCGACAAACGGTGCATCGACCATGCAGCAGGCGGAACGCTATGTCCCCACAGAACAGAAGGTTATCTTCCACTGCAACAGTAATCAGGTATGGCACAATATCCATATTGAGTTCTTCAAAAACACAGGAACAGACCAAAACCCAAATTATGTGTCTGTTGGCCAGCAGTTCCCCGGCTACATGATGGAACCCTATGCCTATGCAGGCGATAACTACAGAATCGGCAACTACCTGACATACGAATTGACCATTCCGGATGGGGCAACACATTTCCGTGTCAACAACGGTGTTGCTCTCAACGGTACATCACCGTACAGATATTCTTCAGACTATACCAAGCTGTACGATGCTACAGACAAGAACGGCAAAAAGAACTATGCCAACTATTTCAAGATCCAGGGCGCAGCAGGAACTACAGCAGGTGTTAATGTAACAAGCGGTACAGCCGTTACGCTTGATGACTGGACAGACTATCCTTCTGCCGATGAACGCAATAAGAACTACAACGCTAATGAAGTAGAGAGCGACTATGACTACGTTTACTTTGAAGCACCCAATTCTTGGGGCAGCCACATTTACGCTTATTTCTACGGCGGCGGTGATCTTCGTGGCGACAACTGGCAGAGAGCCGTATATTCTATTTGGCCGGGTATTACACCTGTCGGAACAGAGTTCACTGCCGGCACCAACAGCGGCAGCAGCGGACATTCCGATATATATGACTATCCGCTGTCAGGTTCTATCGCTAATCCGGACAATACCTTTGCTGATAAGAACAACAGCACGACTGTTTATAAGTTCAAAATACCGCTGGGTGAACGCAAAAACTACAGCAAAGTTATCTTCAACAACGGTTTGAAGAGTCAGATTGGATCCAATACTCTGGAAGAAACAGGTGTTATCGACTATAACAGGGGTTACCTTTATAAAGCTAACGGCAGTTCCTATCAGCATTATGAGAATAAGCCCACCAACCAGTTTGAACAGCGTGGCGATAAGCTCTATATCAGGACAGGAGAAAGCTCATGGGATGACATTCACATCAAGTTCTACAATGCAAGCGGCACACAGATATTGCAGGGCGGTAAGGGCTATCTCATGCAGTATTCCGGTGTAAGGGGCGGATATACCTATTACACTATCCCGATTCCAACAGACGCTAAGAAGTTCTCGCTCAACAACGGCAAGTCGGATTATTCAAGCAGCACCGGCACAAACAACGATTTTTCAACAGGAATATATGACATTCCGGGATATGATCCGGATTTGGTTACCACCAATGTTATCACTGCGGATGTCACCAAGAAGGATGTTGTTTACAAGCTCACGAATACTTCGCTGGAACAGACTTCTCCGAAAATAACGCTGGAGGAAGAAGTCGTTAATGAGACAACAGGTACTACCTTTACTCCTGAAAATCCCTCACCTCGTGGTGACCATCTCTACATCAGGGATGCAGGCAATATCCTGAGTGATATTCCGACCATCAAATTCTATGAGTTTGCGGATTCATCTACGGCTATCAGTACATCACTGGCGGCTGTCAAGTTGGAAGATTCCCCTGAGGGTACAGACTGGTACAGCATTGGTATACCTGTAAATGCTTCGTACTTTACAATGACGTACAACAACGGTACAAGTGATGTTACGACAGACAAAACGCCGATCTATGCCAAGAGCACCGGTGCGAATCAGCTGAACGCTACGCCGGGCGATATGTACTATGATACAACCGCCGACGGATTGGAGATCACATGGCCGACATTCACCTCTGATGCCGATGACCTTACCGATGAGCGCTACACTGACACATCTCCCTACGGTCAGCGTGGTGACAACCTCTATGTTGTCAGCGGTTCAGCCTTGAGTAACCCGAAGGTCATTTTCTACAACAGCAGTGGTGTGCCGATTGTCAATGCGGCGGGCAATTCCGAAATCTCGCTCAAGTCACTCGGACAGATTACGGCTCCTGCATCGGGAGCTGCCCCCATTGACGGCAAAACTTCCAATGACACCAATGCACAGGGTTATTGGTATCGTGCGGCAATTCCCACAGATGCGGCTACCTTTGTGGTGAAGTACGGTTCAACCACCACGGAACAGGAAAAAATCTATGAGAAGTCCAGCAAGATCAAGCGTTACAGCAACGACTACACACTGGACGGTATGCAGTACCGCATTAACGGCACAAGCGCAACACTTCTCTATCCGATATTTGAGGAAGACCCAAATTACACGCTGGATGCCGGCGGCGGTCAGGTCATCAATTCAAACGGCAGCACTGTCAGAGTAGACACCACCAAAGTTTCTGACTATGCAAACTACGGTGCCGCCACAGCCGAAAAGGTGACCAATGACCCCACACCCGCGCTCTATCAGACGGATACAAATAATATTACTTATACAAGCGGGTCTGAGTATTATGATTATATCCGCTTCGATGTGGGTTCTCTTGGCTGGACAAGTGTAAAAGCTTATTTCTACAATAGTAGTAGTGATAATACCGGATGGGACAACGGTGTAATGACTAAGATTGTAGGAACTAATGTATTCAAATATTCGATTCCAACAACCTCGTCAAGATCTGATCACTATTATCAAAATGTTATATTTCATAATGCTGATGCAAGTGGAGATACAAATGAAACTATAAAAATAGATTTGGATCTATGTGGTAATCACGGTCATGGCTACAAGTTTGTTTATGATAGTGGCAATAATGAAAGTAGTAGCAGTAGTAGCAAAAAAGGTGTCAATATTTCCGAACCGGCAGGGGCGAGTATAACTAAGAGTGAGGATTCACAGTTAGTAGATCAAAATCGAGTATATTTCTATCAGCCAAGTGGTAATGTACAATACAATAATACTGGTTACGGATTTCAAGGAGATACTGCTGTGCATATAAATGGTAGTAGCAGTGGACACAAACAAGATGGTACAATATCGAAGGATAGTTTGTATTTATCTAATGGAAATAAATTGAGTACAGTTTGCAATAGTGGTAATCTTTGGTATTTTGATGTATCTGGAAGCATTACGTCTGTGTATTTCAAAGACCCAAATAATTATGTCCAAACACAATCATTATCAGGGACTAACTGGATGGGTCATGTGTTTATGGTTGGTAACACTAATGACAATTCAAATACCCTAGACAACAAAGGTTACACATACAATAGTATCCCAATTCATGATATCGGAAAAGTTCAATATGGTACAACTGCTGTAACTTACACCTACACTGGATGCGTAGATCCAGGTTCAGGCAGTACCATGACCTACCAACCCGAAGACCGCTACGGCATGATAAGCGAGGCGAACAGCACAACTCCCGCGACGATGGGTGACAGTGATGCGAACAACTACATCTATATCAGCACATCACTTTCTGACCCGTATATCATGTTCTATGACAGCTCAAACGCAGCTATCGGCGGCAGCGGCATGGAAACAAATGGTATCAGCCTGAAAAAAGCAAAAATCAACGGCGATACCACTACTACGGACAACACAAGCCCCTATAAGATACGCCTGCCAAAGAATGCGGCGTCCTTTAGGATCGCCAACGGCGCGAACGGTACGCAAAGCGAGGCGTTTGCGCTGACAGGCAGTGTCAGGATAAAGAGCGCTGACAGATCGTACTATCCGTCAGGTGATGAACCGTCCATGACGATAACCGACTATCACCATGCGGGAACAACCTTCAGCGCCAGCACTGATTCAACACCTGTGGTGACGATCTCCTCCCTGCGCACAGGCTTTACTGCGCCCAAGCATGATATGACCCAGCCGCTCCACCCGAGATCGGATATTGACTATGTTTACTTTACCGATACCAGCAATACTTGGGGCGATACCGTCTATGCGTATTTCTACGGCGGCGAGGACGGCGAATATACCGCTTGGCCGGGCGTAAAGGCAAGCACATCCGATAAAGCACCGCTTGTCTATACAAATACAGCAGGTCATAAGGTCTTTATGTTCCAGCTCCCGAAGGTGAGTGACGGCAAGTATCCGTATGTTATCTTCAATAACGGCAGTGGAAACAACCGCAAGGAAACACAGGCTATCCGCATTATGGACAATGACGAAACAGCCTATACTGCCGGCGGCAAAAACTACAGCCTTGACGCCAACAGCACACAGCAGTATGGTACTTCCGACTCAACAAATGTGCTCGCTTATGCTACTACTGGAACTCCAAAGACCAGTGATGCTACCGTCAATTACAGCTCCAGCAAGTATATCTACATCATCAACAACGGTACGAAAAAGTTTGACAGTAGTGCAAATCGTGATACGCTTGACGATCTGCACATCGTATTCTACGACAGCAATAATAATGTTGTCGGTACAAGCGGCGGCTATAAGCCTGACAAACTGGTGAACGGTGGTTCTGTTGTCAAATATGAAGGTAGTGATGTGTACCGTATCGCTGTGCCTGCCAATGCGGCAAAATTCCAGATTACTAACGGCGATTCTGACCATCAGGTTGTTCGTCAGTCCGAGATAAAGCCTGTTGCCGCTAACGGCTTGTATCGTTTTGTTCCACAAGCAGATAATGCTGCGGATTACATTGAAGAAAGCTCCGTACCTGCCGATATTAAAAATGCTCACTTCCTGCTTGACCTTGTGAACAAGATCGAGAACGATGATGAAGACACGCCTGAGATACAAACATATGATGTCAAACTGGCAACGGTTGTTACAGGTGCTGACGGTAGCGTAGAAACAATCAAGTGGCTGAAAGACAGCACTACGTCTATTGATCATGAGTATCTTGCTAATGAAAACGCTAACGGTAAAGTAGTCAAAGTCAAAAAACAGGGCGACTACTACTGGAAGGAAAGCAAAGCACCGGCAGGCTATCAATTAAACCCGAATCCCGTAAGATTTACGATTGACGGCAGTGAAACCGATACGGTTTCCAGTACGGTTAGTGATGATCCGCTCCCGACAGGCAGCTTAACAGTGAAGAAAAAGGTAGCCGGAGAGAATATACCGACAGCGGATCAGAATAAAGAATATACATTTACTGTAAATCTGACATTGCAGAGCGGTGTTAAGTGGAGCAGTTATTCCAGCGGTGTAAGCACATCGGTATCTCCTACCCCGACAGGAGGAGATACGGTTCCAAGTATTACATCTAATGTGGATACACCCCTGGTTTACACAATCAAACTGAAACATAACCAGACCGCAACAATAAGCGGTCTGCCGCAGGGTACGACCTATCAGGTAACAGAAACCTCGACTCTCGGTGCAGGCTGGACAACAACCTACAAGATCAACAGTGCAGAAGATGCTACAACCGGTACTTCAACACCCGCTACAGGCTGTACGATTACAGGATCTGGTGCTGTTGTTGAGTTTACCAACACTTATGAACAGCAGATAGAAACCGGCGTTATTCTGACAAAGACCGCTAAAGAGAAGGTCGGTACAACTGATATCGGTGATACCCTTGCAGGCGCGAAGTTCAAGCTTGTTAATGCTGATGACACGGCAACCGAGATCAAGCTCAAAAAGACCGCCACCGATCCGGATGGCGCTGTTGCAGGCAGGAAGACCCATGAATACGTAGTAGACAACGGCGGCACCTACAACATCGGAACAAGCTATCCCGAAACCGGCGAAGACGGCAGACTGCATATCAAGGGATTGCCGGTTGGCAGCTACTACCTTGAAGAGCAGGAAGCTCCTGACGGCTATTCGCATATAGATTCCAACACGGGAACTAACAGGAAAGTTTACTTCTCCGTTGGCGATAACACTGTCGAAAAGGAAATATCCTGTACTGATGAAATGGACGCAGCGTATATTCGACTTTTTGAACACATCAGTGAAAAGAAAGCTGCCTGGGGTGACCCCACATTCATCTTCAAAATCACGAATACAGACACAGGAAAAACCAACCTTGTCAGTTTGACAGTGAATGACGACGGAACGATTGCTGACTATGACAATCACAGAGTATTGAAGTGGGTTGACGATCAGGGAGATGATCATTTCTTTACAACAGACCCCATCAATAATACGCTGTATGGTGACTGGCTTGTAGAAGCAACTTCCGAAACAGAATACAAAGGGATGTATCATATCGACAACCAAGGGCGTATCAAAGTGGAGCCAGGTACTTATTCAATAACCCGTGTTCCTGTATCAAGATATGAGTTTGTTACAAGCGGTAATTTGGTTTACACAACGGATACTGAACCGACAGGAACTTATACCGTGAATAGTTCCGGCACAGAAACCGCTGAAACCGTTACTCTTACAGCCGGTCAGACAGGTGATATCCACTACTATGACAAAGTAGGCTACTATGACAAATTCAGTCAGGTAGATACCGAAGTCAACAAATTTTACAAATTGGAAAACGGTGCAAACAAGACTATCAAGGGTATCAGAATTGTGGACTATCATTCTACAGCAACAAGCGGTGAGATTGCATTGACAGGATCTGCTTTGACAATTTACGCAATCTATGCTGACGGCACAGAGGGAGAATTAAATTCTACCGAAAAAGCCAAGATTACATTCTCTTACACAAATGTAGATGATAAACCTGCTCCATTCACTCCCGATATTTCATCTGACAGCAAAACACTCACTGTCAGCGATGTAACAACCTATACAGGTAATGTTTACACCATTACAGCAACTTATCCATACGATTCAAATACTAACTTCACAGCAAAATTTGACCTCGTGTTCTCACGAACCTAAACACAAAAAAATACCGACCTTTCCTTTTCGGATGGGTCGGCTTTTTTGTTTACGGATAACACACTTATTCAGATAATCGTCCACCTTCCTAAAATAATCCTATCCTGCCGCTGCAAAAGATAAGGCAGTGTGGGAACGATATGAGTGTAAACAGGACTTTGAGGAATGGAAGGACACGAGGGTGTTGTGCAAGAACGTTTGACATTGTA
>Ga0256872_10000204_pt1 | contig 15150 bp, 18 predicted proteins | sample RumenRJG_08RNA_FD_186119 | JGI IMG/M metagenome (GOLD analysis project Ga0256872, IMG submission 186119) | Metatranscriptome of bovine rumen microbial communities from Lethbridge, Alberta, Canada - Rumen RJG_08 (Metagenome Metatranscriptome) | ecosystem: Host-associated > Mammals > Digestive...
CCCCATTCGCCTTTTTCGCTTGTATGAGTTTGCACATCTCCCACAAATTCACCGCCATCGATAGTAACATTAAATACCTGTTTTATTAGAACAAGCGCATATTTTTGTAGATCGGTTGGCAGTTGTTTTATTGTCGCGGAATTATGCCAGTACACATTTGAAGGCACATGAATATTAGATGATTCTTTAATCACTGAACAATAATAATTGCCTTCTTGCATATAGAGATGCGTCATCTTATCGCCAGTACATAGCAGCATAAGATTTTTAAAGTTTCTGGCGTTGTCCACCTCTTCCCCCTCAACAAAATCCAGCCATTCGCTAAAAACTTCTTTATTAATCCAACTCCCTGATATTGCTACATTTTCAAACACCAAGATTCTTTCAGCTTGTATCGTGGTCTCTTTTCCTATCACTGTACCATTTCTTAAACATCCACCGTCAAAAACGAGCCTACTATTATTTGGGACGATGAATTCCTTTCCCTTAAGATCAAGCCTCTCGCGTATTATGTAGTATGTATTCTCATACTTGAGCTGGTTGCCCCAGTTCTTAGAAGAAACAACTATTTTCTTTGTGCAAGCGGATGCAAAGGAGTAAAAACTAAGTGAAAATAATAGAATAATTGCAATTATAATCTTCTGCGGCTTCATAGATACAAAAACATTTAAAAGATTACACCTTATACGGGTTGAACTCTATTATTTGTCCAACGACATACCCTTCCAGAGTTGACGACTCTATATCCCGTTTTATTTGATTTCTTTCCAATCTTGAATTAAGATTAATGTAATAAATATCGTGGTTAGAGAAGCGCTTTTCTTCAGGTGGTAATTTACGCCATTCTCCATATAACTGGGAAAGATACTTGTCATATTGTGCAGGAATTTTGATAGTAAAATCCTCAAACGGGACGTCAAGGCTGTCCTGAAAAATTTCATCGGTAAAAACTTCTCTTTTCCTGTACGGGCCACACGAAGAAACGGTTTTCTTTCCTGTTAGGAACACCCTTTTCTATGGCAGAAAGTATCTTTCTTGCTATAACGCCATATTTCCCTTCCTCGTTCTTTTAATAAAACCGGATAATATTCCGATATATCGCTGAATAATAATTACATAGCCAAACTGGACCATTTATTCTATCCAACGGAAAAACATCAATAAAAACACCCATTATTACCGAAAGATCAGGGAATGGACATAGCATTGAATGCAAGTCACACACTTTGATAAATACCTGATGATATCCCTTACAATGCCACGAAAGAATTTCAAAATCCCTATTTAAAGCCTCGCTGATGAGTGTTATAAGCCTATTATAGGACTCTCTTGGCATATACACATCTATATCATCGTCCCACGGAATAATGCCTTTATGTCTTACAGCACCGAGCATAGTGCCATATGCCGCATAATACATCAAACCATTGTCATCGCAGAAAGCCTGAAATGATTTAAATAGCGATTATAGTCGCTCTTTATATTGGAATTCCCAATTATTAGTAGAAATCGGATTCATACACTTTACATTTGAGTCAGTAACTCTTCCCAGAGATGAAAGATTACATTCTCCGAGAATCGATCTTTTATACTTATTGCCATGTGACCACAGCGTTCAGCTAATGCTGAATTATCCAAGAACACCTTTATCGCCTCTGATAGACTAATGGCGTTGCCACAAGGCGTTAGCAATCCATTTTCACCATCATTAATAAGCAGTTCCGCTCCACCTGGGCTGCATTTGGTTGAGATGCAAGGCGCGCCAAGCGACATAGCCTCAATCAAAGCATTAGGTATACCCTCAAAATCTGAAGAAAGAACAAACATCCGAGCATTTTGGACATCTCTAACGACATCGTTTGTCACGCCTTCAAAGACTATCCTCTCGTTGCCTCTTGCCATTTCCTTCAACTGAGCCTCATCCTCTCCGTCGCCATAGAAATGCAAGGATAGTTCCGGATAATCTTTACAGATAAGGTTGAATGCTTCTATCAACAGATCCTGTCGTTTCTGCCTAATATCTAAACGAGCCACATTGACAATACGATTGTCTGGTTTTCTCTCACAAGTCCTATTTAGCGGCTTCACAGGATTGGGAATAACCACACCCCGACACTGAATGCTCTTACTGTAGTATGACATTGCCTGAGGAGTTTGGAATACATACTTATCTGCTCTGTTAAATACATAGGCCCCTATCTTTGACATAATAGATTTGGCCTTATTCTGATATGGATCTCCCCTTTGTGATAGCAAAACTTTAGTACGGGTACCAATTGCAGCAAGCGACAATCTTAAATGCGAAGGTGATAGGAAAGCAATACCCCAGTCATAACATTCTGTCTTGATGTGACGATGCAGCTGTCTTACTGACCTCATCAGACCTCTTATATTATGACCTTCTGTTTCCAACGGCAAGTGTATATGTTTCATACCACTTGGGACATCCCTGCTTTCCGAGGCATCACGATAGGTCAGGAAAGTGACATTGTCTCCCCGTTCGATGAGTTTACCAGCAAGCCACAGCATAATCTTGGTTGCTCCGGCGTAGTCAATGTTTGTGTTAAGGAATAGGATTTTCACGATTTTAACATACGATTTATTATGCCATCATTACATCAACTAACTTCTTCGTCTCCCCAAGATAGCTAAAGTGGTTTAATGCAATCTGTTTTCCTCTTTCACCAATAACTATCATCTCTTTTGGATGATTAAGAGCCCAACGCAGGCAATCAGAGAAAGATGAAATACTATCCGGCTCAGCAATAATTGCACTAATTTTATCTTCCACATAATGAGGAATATCTCCGACACGCGTCACAACAACTGTGGTTCCAGATAATAGATACTCTCCTAACTTTGTCGGGAATCCGTATTTTGATTGGAGATTGGAAGGACGGTCTAACGCCGCTATGGAAGATTCTGCCAAGAGAATAGGAATAGTTTGTGGGGGCTTTTTCCCAGTAAAAACTACTTTATCAATTACTCCAAGTTCTCTTGCCAATGATATGTTATTGTCCTTTTCTAACTCGTCTGGTTTGGGACCAATGATTACTAACTTGACATCCGGGAACTCTTTATGAATAGAAGCAAATGCTTTTATCAATTGATCCACACCATCTTTATTGTTGTTGGCATTCCCACAATAAACGATTTGTTGTTTCTTTTCAATGGTTCCTAATCCAGTAAATCTTTCCGGATCAACAATGATATTGATAACGTGAATCTTTCTTGCATCAATGCCCTGAGAGATATAGTAATCCCGAAGAGCATATGAAATAACAAATATCCCGTCATATTTAGAGCAGTCTTCAATATGACTCTTTAATGAGACTCGTCTTAACAAGCTCCCAAAATTCGAGACCAAAGGATGTTCCGTCTTTTCATAAAAAAGTTTAATTCCTTTCTTCTTAAAGAGATACCGAGGCACATCATTAAGATCATACATATATACCCTATCATCATCTTTTAGTGTTCGCCTGAATCTAAGAATATGATATAAATACGGGATATATTTCAACAGTCTATTATTAATATGCCAATGAGCCCAAAGATACTTTACCGTAATATAAGGAAACTCTCCAATTACCCTAGATCTCTCCCTATCTGGCAACAAAAAACAGAACGTTGCTGGAATCTTTAATTCAGAAAGCCCCCTCATATAGGCCAGACAGCGATTACCAACAGCTGAGGTCGGATTATATGAACCGAATAAAAAGAATAATCTCATGATAATTAGCGAAATGCAACGACTTCTCTTTTTTTAATAATAGAGATCGTCAGACCTAATTCAAAATATATCAGAAAAACAAAAAAAGGAGAGGTTATGATACAGTTCAACATCGACAAAACAAGGATGAATGCAAGAACGACTCCTATCATTAACCGTTCGAACTGCACATTGGACCTTGTTTTTAATAGCTTTATAAAAACAATAATAATTCTAATAACTAAAAAACAATAGGCTATAGCTGCAAGGAGGCCATAGTCATACAACACTTCCAACAAGTCATTATGAGCCGAAATACCAAATACTTGATCTTTCACGGCATCGAAACCATGTCCGAAAACCTTGTCGCCTATTGAAGAAGATTTGTACATTTCCCAGACCTGTTCATACATTCCTTGTCTTCCGCTACCACCGGTTTCATCTTCTGTAAAGCGCTCTATGGCATGATCAGTTGCAGCACTATTATCTTTAATAACATAAACAACAGCCAAACTAAATGCAAGGGCAAGAAAGAAGGAAGTCAAACCACGTGACATATTCTTCCTAGACCGTGTTCTTAAGTAGATCAAGTATAAGATTACCATAAGGCCATAGACAATGATGACCGATCTTTTGTAAGATTGTAAGCAAGATAGACCGACAAACACAAAAAGAGTCAAATCAAAAACTCTATTCCGAAAGAAGAACACCAATGGAAATAGTAATAAAATAATAAAGACACTGTCAGGAGCCTTTATATCCATAGAACTATATACAACAATACTTAAAACAACAGGTATAATGAATAGAGCATAGCGTTTGTCAGAAAAATCACCATTACCGTTAATACTACTGCTATCTGGGCTTAGAATTTCACCTATAATTAAACCCGTAGGCATAGATAATGCTGATATTATAATATGCACCTTATTTATCATACTCTCCTGGACAATCTCGCCGAACAAGGACAATAATGTAATCGCAGAGAATATGGTTGCAGAAACTAAGATGGGATTATTTTTCAGTGAAACTTTCCCAAACAATAGACAAATAAATGCTATTATTAAGAACAACAGCATTGCATAGGAAGATATTCCTGAGCTTTGTTCAAAATAGTAGTATCTCATTGATGCAACCGAAATGGTTGACAATAAGACTATCACACCTACAAACAACAAAAAGCTTGTAATCTTATTTTTACTTGCCTGTTTCTCCATTCTTCTTTATGTAAACAAGATAAAACAATACCATACATATAAAATATGTTGTAGCGCTAAGTACTCTCGTTGCTATTGCACCATATATGCCCCAGATTGGAATTAGAGTAAAGCAACCTAATAGTACAACTACACCGCAAGCAAAAGCGCCATTCCTTATTTGGCGACCTTGACCGTGTGCCCCTAAAAAACGATTAAACAGATCACCAAGTCCATTAACACAAGCGGCCCCTGCTAAGTATATAGAATAAATACTTACACTTGAATATGACTCATCATATAAGAAATTAACTATATATTTAATAGAGAACGAAAAGAGTATAAAACTCAGAATGGTTACAGCAATAGAGCCTTTAAGAACCTTGCTATCTATTTGTTCTTTCACAGCAAAACTCTTAAAAAAAGTAGTCCCAATTGTTGCTGGAAGGGTCGCCAATGGATGAGCGATTGTCAAAGCTAAGGTATAAAAACCGACTTCTGCATTAGTCGCACTAATCTGTCCAAGTGCAATTCCAGCTATATATTGTGTGGAGACACCCATCAAAGAGCCTAAATACACGTTAAAGCCGTATTTCTTATTCTCTTCATTTAGAATGTGGAAAGACTCCTTAACATTTTTTAAAGAAGGCTTTGTTGAAATAATGATTGTTCCGAGGACTAGAATAGCTGAACCATTAAAAAGTGCCAGCATCAAAGAAGATGACGCTCCTATATAATGATAAACAGGATAAGCAACTAAACAATAAAGAAGAGATGGCAGAAAACGAGCTAAAGCTATTCTATTAATTTGATTATCCCCTTGAGCAGTCGTATTTATATAGTTAATAAACAATAAATTACCGCACAAAGGAATTGAGACAAGGTAAACTGATGATAAATCAGAATTTCCTTTACCTATTGACAAGACATACAACACAAACATCACAATCATCAGAATGACATTGGTGATGCCAAGTATCGTACACATCGCCCCTCTTATCCTTCTGCTATAGGCCTCATCTTTAGACAGTGCCAGCAGACGACTCCCTGATGTAAAGAAACCTACTAACAGGATACTTGAGACAAAAGAGATAATATTCTGTACATATCTATAATTGCCATACAATTCAGGCGTCAAGCTTCGCGTATTGATAACTGAGTTCAAAACGCCTAACAATACACCGAGTATTGATGATATGTACAATACAGATACCTGCTGGTATTTATTATTCTTTAGTATTTTGCTAATGCTCATAGATTAACTCCAGAAATGAATGAAAACAGCTATTAGTCTCATATCTTCATTATTTCCTTCAATTCTTCAATTTGTTTGACTCGTTCTTCAAATCTAACACCATCGCGAATATACCATGGAAGCGATTCATTCTTAAATACTGCAGGAGCACCAACAAGTAAAGCATTTCCCGCACAGTCCTTATTGACAACAGAATTGGCCGCTATTGAAACATTATCGCCAAGTGTTACGTGTGAGGTTATTTTAGCTCCTGATGAAAGATATAGTGCATCGCCAATAACTTTTGCATTATCCGTTATACAGGTTGAGGTATGTAAAACTGCATAGTTTCCAACTCTATTTGTACCTCCTACAACAATAGTCCCCCAATGGGGTATCATCAACCCATATCCAAAAACATCAGCACCAATGGAGAAACCGAGTTTCAAGGATAGTCTATGATAACGACGTGACCACAACTGAAATTTGAGATTACTTATTACCCCCCCCCCACCCACTAATTTGCTGATAATAAGACTTATAGCGCATCGCGACAAGAAAACGCATAATGTAATCCGGAGACAACATCTCCTTTACACGCATACTAAAGGACGGAGTAAACACACCCCTATTCATCATTCTATCTGCCATCAGATAGAACATCAACTCATTCTTATTGGTTATCATAAATGGATATTAATATCATATACTCACCTTATCTGACAAAATCCAGCAGTTCCAAAGACCTCGTCTTCAACTGCACATAATGGCCAGAAGGAATCTTATTCTATTTCTTCCATAACAATCTCTTGTTTTCCGTTATCTCTTCCTTTTATAGACGTAACTCGGAAACGTGCATCTTGGAGAAAGGTTACTTGATATTCGGTATTATTGTTCACCAAATACATAGCCCTCGCCTTGGTATGCGCAGCATCAAGTGGGGTAATACGATACAGGCAGACAGACTTGTCATCACCCCACGTAGGGTCAGCACTCGTTGTCAAGCAAAAGTTTGGCTCAAAAATTTCCCCCACCTGAAAATCCACCCTGTCATATTCTTTACATTTGCGGATTAGCGGTCCTGATGCGGGAGGGAGCTTTTCAAGAGCACCATTCAGAATCTCACACAATGACTTCGCCACTGGTGGAACTCCATAGTAATAAGCATCCAGACGGAACAATCCGGAAAGGTCAGCCCGAAATGCCATAATCAACAACGCTTCCAGTTCAGTAAGGCCTGCTGCCATAAAGTCCTTGCCAACTGGATCCTCCTTGATTTTCTTTGAAAACTGTTGAAAACGACCTTTTTGCAGTAAACTCAGAGGGCCGTCCTCCATCTCCACACAACTGAACTCACCTATCTCGTTATCATAGCAGAACCCAAAAGCCTTGTCATAACGCTGGTACTCTTTCTCAAAAGCCACCAACTCCTCAACACTTTCGATTCTGCAATCCTGCCAGATAAAACTGTCGAAGTCAATGAGAGAACTTTTCATATCCTCATCAAGGTTATATCGTTCTACGGTCTCGTCTGTATTTAATGGGCTTTGCATCGGCTTTTGTATAACAAATAATTCTGCCATTATCTATACCATACAATAATCTTAACGTTTCAGAGACATTTTAATCACTTTATCCCTGCCAGCATCAGCGCACTGATGGGGTAATACACCATCGGCTTGTCGTAGATGGGCAACAACTGTTTGCTTACACCCTTGGTAATCGGGTAAAGGCGCGTGCCGGACCCTCCGGCGAGAACAATACCTTTCATGGACTATTACTTTGCTACATTCGGTATACCGTCAAGTTCGTTCTGGATGTATTCGAGGCTTGCAATCTTAGCCTTGGTCTCCACAAGGTTGAGACGTCGGGTATTGTTGGAATTGAACTCGTCAATAAGGGCTCTCTTGGTGTCCCCTTCCTTGAAAAACTTGTCATAGTTGAGGTCACGGTTGTCGGCGGGTACACGGTAGAAGTCGCCCATATCGACAGCCTTGGCGGCCTCCTCCTTGGTGAGGAGCGTCTCATACATCTTCTCGCCGTGGCGGATGCCGATGACCTTGATGTCTTCTTTCTTGCCGCCGAAGAGTTCGCAGACGGCTTCTGCCTGGGTGCCGATGGTGCAGGCTGGGGCTTTCTGGACGAGGATGTCGCCGTTACTCCCGTGCTCAAAGGCGAAGAGCACCAGGTCCACAGCCTCATCGAGGGACATAATGAAGCGGGTCATCGACGGCTCGGTAAGCGTAATAGGATTGCCATTGCGGATTTGTTCGATCCACAGCGGAATCACTGAACCGCGGGAGCACATTACATTCCCATAACGAGTGCAGCAGATCTTGGTGTCTCCGGAGTATCTTGATTTGGCGATGGCCACTTTCTCTTCGATGGCTTTGGTGATACCCATCGCGTTGATAGGATAAGCGGCCTTATCGGTGGAGAGGCAGATGACGGCTTTGACTTTTGCCTCAATGGCTGCAGTAAGCACGTTATCCGTGCCTATCACATTGGTATAGACCGCTTGCATCGGAAAAAACTCACAAGAGGGCACTTGCTTAAGGGCCGCCGCATGAAAAATATAATCAGCCCCAGGAATCGCGGAACGACATGATTCTAAGCTCCTTACGTCTCCGATGTAGAATTTAATCTTGTGGGCTACGTCCGGATACTTGGCTTGGTACTCGTGTCGCATGTCGTCTTGCTTCTTCTCGTCGCGGGAGAAGATGCGGATTTCTTTGATGTCTGTGCGAAGGAAGCGCTTGAGAACAGCGTTTCCGAAGGATCCTGTGCCTCCACTAATGAGTAGGACTTTGTCTTTGAAAATGGACATAATATATTGATTATTAATTATTTATATCACCACCCTAAAATGTCAGATAATCAAGAATACACGACTCATAATGCATTCTCTCGTCCAAGTCTGGATTCCAATCAGTGATTGGATTCTTTGCAAAAAAACCTTCAAACTCTCTCACGCCTTGAATATACACCTTTTCAAGATAGTCAAACAGGCTACAAAAGTCGTCAAACTGAAAGCCATCCAGTTCTACGGGATCTCCAGGACGGTGGAATCCTAACTCAAGGGAGCGAGCGAAGAAATAGGGTTCCCGATATTTATCTTGCAGTTTTATGCATTCATGTTCTGCTTTTTCGGTTGTTAACTTTTCAATCGGGACATCCAAATAGTTAGTATAAATGCCCAGTGGCTCTCCCAGCTTTTGAACTGCACGGAAACGGTTCTTTACCCACTTTTTTGCTATCATATTTATGAAACCATTCCAATCCTTCAGCAATACATTTGAGCAGTTTGCGGCTTTCATAGCTCCCTTCTGATAACCAGCCTTGGAGATGAATATTCCTATCATCGAACCGGAATCCTGAACTACTGTCCGGAACGCATGTATCTTCTCTTGAGGCACCCGAGTATCCCAAAACTTACACTCAGAGATAAACTGACTAAGCATCTCATTATCTGACGTGGCAAGAACATCGACTTCAACAGGACCGCGAACAGTCTCTATGACCTTTGGAGATTCGGCATGATAACCACATTCTTTTAGATATTTACATACCTTATCCTGTAAATCTTTCCAAGAGGACGGGACTTCGTTGGTAACTAGCATATCTACTCGTATAAAAGTACCACAATGAAGCTATCTTGTGGGATGAATCTCATAGCCCTCGCCATCATTCTCACTCTTGTCGTAGGCATTGTTGATGTATTTGTCTATGTTGGCAAGGAAGGTATCCTCGTCTACATAGCTGATGTAAGACCCTGTTAAGGCATCAATACTCTTGCATTGCACACAATGATAAACTTTTGGTGTTTGATTGCACCGATTGTTATTGATGATATCATACACTTTGTGAGTATAGTAATCTGTCGTTTTATGACCATCCGGATGCCGGTTACTGTACCTAAACCAATCGTAACCGCCATTCACTTTTTGAATGACTCCGACAACACCATTACGATGAGATGTGCGGACTTTTCTTGTGTTAAGGGACAGACTGTATTCTATCTCCCAGTCTATCCACTTACTCTCCTTGATATGCGGAGAGATGATGACGATGGTGACTGACGTATTGTACATCATGTCACAAAGATGCTTCTTGATGTTTTCGGTTGAAGTATCCGTTAGGTCAGGAGAATCACTTGTCTCACCCATATAGTAGGAAGCATCATCCCCCATCGCCTCGATTATACGGTCACGGAGGTCTTGCGCTTCACTATACTTGTATGATATGAATGTTTTATGTGCCATACTCAATTACACTGGTTTCTGCAATACTGCCCAAAACAAGGCTCACTTACCTCTCCTTCATAATACTTCGCCAACTCTTCCCTGACAGCCTTGATATACTTTGAATCCCGATAAATCTCCGAAAGACTCTTCTCCTTAATATTCTCCGGGGCAAACCCTTTGAAAGCCATCATTCCATCCTTGAAAGCGCCACAAGGGAAAACGAATCCATCGTAGCGAACCGCTAACCTGATGGTACCCGTCCGACATGTTGAAAACTTGTCTGAACGATAAGGCTTTCCTAAACGAAGCTTGTCCCCATATCGAGCTGACAAATTCTTCAACATCTCCCGAAGCTCTTTTTCATCACCTGCTGAGAGTGCAGTTGTTTCAACATTCTCAATAGCGCGTCCTTGAGGCACAAAACGAAGGAGACTAACCTTGGAAACACCTAGTGTATAAATCCGTTCAAGAGTCTGAGGGATCAACCGGAAATTGCACTTCATCGGGACCAGATGTGCCTCAACAGAGATGCCCAATTCATTTGCATTCTTTATCGTAGTCTCAAGAAGATTGAGATTCTCTGGAGCCGTCCCCATAATCATAGCATACAGTTCCGGACGAGCGGTCTCGTAATTAAAGATAAGCGTATCAACCTTCCCGCTAATAGCTTCAAGTAAGGCCGCAGGAATGGACTTATAACCATTATCGTAATAGATACCGCTGGTGTAGAGCCGAATCTTCATCCCCTTGGACTTGATATAGTTGATAATATCAAGGATATCTGGTCTCAACAGGGGCTCACCACCAGATAGATTTATCAACTTGGCTCCCAACTCGGCCGCGTCATCGACTATTCCGTAGATTTTACCGAAGTCCAAAGCTTCATCTTTGTCTAAGTTGGACCACGACGAACAATATATGCACCTGTTTGGGCATCTTTGCAGGACTTCTATGGTTACTTCGAACAGTTGTTTCATAATGATACGCCCCACTTAACGGGGAAAAAGTAATCTATCTTATCCGAGGATGGCTTATATAGTTGCTTGATTCTAACATTGCCGACCTTAAGTTCCGGCATTCTAGCTCTGAGGTATTTGTCGGTCTCACAGAAACAATTCTGCAAGTCTATGAGTTTAGGCTCCCTGCCAGGTAGTGGATTAAAGGCTGTGAATCCGTACCGTTCCTGAAGCTCATGGAAGTGTTCTTGTGTGTAGTGAATGGCTTCTTCATAGGTGTTGCCATAATATGCGAAACACTTCTTTATGCCTCGTACAGCTCCCACACCAGCTTTGACAAAAGAGTCTTCGTCGAAGTTGAGGTAGGGCGAGTAGTTAAAATCAATGGTATATTGGTAAGCCAAGAAGTCTCCAATGAGAGGATATTCTCTGAGTTGGGTGTAAACTTCGGCCATTGATTTCGCAGTGAGTACTTTCTGAATACCTTTGTTCTTCATGAACCGGTCATCTATCATTTGAAGCCAAACCTGATGCTTGGATGGTATTCCCTTGTATTCTGCATGGCTTCCTGCCATCATATAGGCATTGGAAAAGATGGGAGCCGTTTGCTGCCGTTTGGTAAGTGCTTCGGTTAGTTTTTGGACATTGTATGTTTTTGTTGTTATTTCATTTTCCCTGTTTAGGTATTCCCAGGTTTCTATCTTGTTGAAGACCTTGAAAATGAGAATTCTCAAGAGAGCATCTTCTGGCGAGTATCTGAGGAGGTCTTTATAAATGACGTTTCTTATGAGATATTGGCTTACTCTGTCGCAGGCGCGGTAGACGTTGGTGAACTTGTAGGTCTGCAGAATAGGGTCATCCGTAAGCTTGTCTGCATTCCGATACTTCTTCCAGAAGATGTTCATACGCTCCTGGATAAAGTAAAAGTAGTATTTGAAGGTGGCGTCGTTGGGGACGATACTTCTATTTACCATTGTATCTTGTGAATGCTCTGAAGAGATTCGGGTAGTCAATGAGACCGCCTTCGGGGTAATTGATTTCCAAGTAGTTCCAAAGGGCTTTGCATTCGTCTTCAGATACTGCGTGGTGGCCAATTCCATAGTGGACACAATTAGGAAAAGCCTGGGCTATGTCAATCATGGAAGCACCCAAGTAAAAGAACCGGGGGCAGATAAGGACTTGGTCGGTGGTTCCAGTGTCCTTGGCAAGGTTGGCGTGGTTAACAAGACCATTCTCTTTGGAGTGGTGGGAATTGGCTTGAATCCATTCACCTCCTTCATGATGGTAAATGTTATCTCCATACAGGGTCTTGAAACTTCCGTTCATCACTGGCTTCTTGTTCTGGAAGCGAGGATCCGCCCAGTATTTGTCGAAAGTGGTAATCTCTTCGACTTGGGCCATGTAGATGAGCTTGTTTCCGCTTGCTTTGGGAGAATTGCCGATGAGGTAATCTCCTACCTGGGCGCTCTTCCGGATTCTGGGTTTGCATGTGGCAAGGGTCAGGATGCCCTGGAAAGGATTAGGGGCAAAACCATAATCCCGGGTGATGATGTATGAAAGGCCTCGTGACATTAGCAGGTAACTCTAGGTGCATCTATGCCGGGGCGAGAGGATCCGTCGGCATTAGTAAAGGTATTGTCGCCATTGATGGCGTTTATAATGGAGTCGTGATTCCATCCGACCATGGCATCGGCTCCGTCTTCAAGGGCAGGCGGGATATCTGAGTCTTTGGCGCCCCAGGTATAAACACCAATGATGCGTTTTCCTTGTTTGATAGCTTGCTCTATCTCCCAGTTGACCCATTTGCTGTCATGCGTGTTGGGACCGATTAGACAGATAAAAGTACCAGCCTGGTTGATGAGAGGACGCAACATTGACTTGATGTAATCCTCACTCTTGGCATTGTTGTATTTGTCGGAGGTGACGGAGTAGTTTCGGATGTTGAACTTGTCACCCAAAAGGTCTTTCATCTTGCCGATGTTCTCTTCGTCATTGTGGTAGTGGCTGACGAAGACATTGATGATATCTTGTGCCATGCTGTGTAATTCTTCACTTTTTCAACCAATCGGCCAAAGGTGTTATAATTGTAATTCCTCTGTCATCCTTATAGCCGTAATAGAATCCTGGAGTAACAGGTGCTCCTGTCGTGTAACGTTCGCTACCGTCATAGTATATTATTTGCGGATATATCGACATATACTCCTGGCCTTTGTATTGGTAGTCAATTTGTCCTTTCTCCTTGATAGGCAATATGGCGATATCATCTCTGAACTTTTGGGCATCACCAAAACCAAGTTCCCAATTACACCATTTCGACTCAACGGCATCGTTGGTCGCCAAAAGTATGAACTTGTCGCATTTCTGAATGACCTTTTTGATTCGAGTTGCTGTCGCTCCTGAAGTAGTTGAAGGCATTGCTTTGTCCATGCTGTCAATGTAAACATCGACATTGTATTTCGTCTCCAAAAAACCTATGAGATCTTTGAGTTCTTCTAAATCCGAGTGTTTATGGGAAAGAAACACCTTCGTTTTATTTGAGTATATTTGATTCTCAAGGAGGAGCTCGGCCCGATTCTGAACTGTGGAGAAATGGCTGTCCTGAACTCGATGTGTATGGAAATAACCTCGTTCAAAGATGGTTCGCATGGCTAACTATCAAAGATTGGGGGCAGTATCGAGCTACCCAATTAAACGAACGATTAAGGCAAGGGCGCCATATACAATTGTGGTAGAGAAGGAGAACAATCCATCTAATACGCTGAGGATTTGATGCCAAATCGAACATAGTCTCCGAACGATCCAGCATTTATCATCGGTGCTGTGGGAGAGGTAAATGTCTTTATCGACATCTTTCCCGTCGTTGATTTTAATGATGAAATCGCGCAGGCGATCTTTGAACTTACGCTCGAGACCGAGGTAGTAACAGTCCAGGAGATAAAAGAGGCCTACTGGAATATAGGCGACTTTAGTTGGCAAAATGCCTTTCTCTAAAGCCAATGTTACAATTGCGGTTACCATTGGTATTGCCCAACTCTTGCAACTGGCGCTGTTCTTGGCCATGCGAGAGATGATGCCCTGCAGCATGTCAATGTGGGCTTTAACCGCCGGATGGGCTTTGGTCTCGATGATAGTCAGGTCTTTGGACATATTAATACTTGCCTGCATTTGCGATTGCGTCTTCAATAAGGTCGGAGATATGTTCCTCGATGTCATCATAAACGTACTTACTTGTGACATAGTTCGTGTCGTAAGCTGTTACATAATTTGAGAGGCGATGGCCATCATCTGTTAGAATGTTGAAAAAAGGGTTGGCTCCCTTTGTCGTTTGGTTGCCATCCTTGTCTTTGAGTCCGTGAACATAGATTCCAACAATCCCCTTGCCTAGTTCATAGGCTTTCTCTATCTCGTACTTGACCCACTTACGGGTGGAGGTCGTGGAACCTATAAGCACCACGATGCAGGAACGCCTGGCCATTTCGGCGTTAATCCAGCGTTTGATGGCCAGCTCAGAATCCTTCTTTACTGACTCCCAATCATTGTCGCTAAAGGTTGAGTCGTTGGATACTTTACCCATATTACGGACCTGGCCGGCACGCCAGTTGTCTTTGTCGTATTCGAAACTGAAGAAAACTTGTCTTTTAGGCATGGTTAATTTGGTTGTTAAGTTGAAGTTGCTTATCTTTGTTGTGCGAAAAGAAACAATTTTAATTCGCGGGATTTATATGATGGTTTTTGAACGAATTTTTTCGGGTTGGTTTAGCGAGCGGTTTTGCTCAAGCTGGAAGTTTTCTCGTCGGGTGTTCAGGTCTTC
>Ga0256872_10000206_pt1 | contig 15108 bp, 1 predicted proteins | sample RumenRJG_08RNA_FD_186119 | JGI IMG/M metagenome (GOLD analysis project Ga0256872, IMG submission 186119) | Metatranscriptome of bovine rumen microbial communities from Lethbridge, Alberta, Canada - Rumen RJG_08 (Metagenome Metatranscriptome) | ecosystem: Host-associated > Mammals > Digestive...
CACCATTTAAAAAATATATAATTGTTAATTCTAAATAAATTAATTATTAATATTCTTATTCATTATTCCAGACTTTTAAAGTAAAATCATTTCCTATAGAAATAAGTTTTTTTCCAATTGTTTTAATAAGAGTGATTTCTCTATCATGTCCTTTTAGTGTTCCTATATTTTTGAAAATTAAATGTGTCTTATTATTATTTTCATATTCTTTATAATTTAGAATTTTATACATCTTTATAGTTTTATCTTGACTTCCTATATATAAAGTATTTTTCTCAGGATAAAAAAGTATAGTATTAGTCAACCATTTCAATTCATTTATTTGGCCAATGCAATTAAAATCAATAATAATTTTATTATTATTGTTATTACCATTTTCTTCTTTTTCCTTATTTTCTTTTTCCTTATTTTCTTTTTCTTTATTTTCTTCTTTCTTTTTTTTCTTTTTCTCTTTGGTTTCAGGTTCTTCTTCCTTAATTTCTTGATAAATATTCAAATTCCAAAAACTAATACTTTTATCCAAAGAAAAAGATATATATAAATTATTCGAAAGTTGTACCAAAGATTTTATTCCCATTTTATGAATTTTGTTTTTTAAAAGCAATTTGAATTTATTATCAACGTCAAAAATACATAAATTGCAATCAAGTGAATCTGATAACAAAAAGTATTTATCTCCATTTGGTGGCCTGATTATTTCTTGTTTTTTAATATAAGTCATTTTTTCTGCTTTTTCTTTATCTATGCTTTTTTCTTTGTTTATCTTTTTATTACCCCCTTTTTTATTCTCTGGTACATTATTAACATTTTCATTTTCTTTATTTTTTTCTTCTTTTTCTTTTACAATTACTGGCTTTTCAATCTTTGGTGGAATAGGGAAATTAAATTTGCATAATAAAATGTCATTTATTATATCACTATGTTCTTTTATTTTAATGATTAATTTATTCTCGTCTCTTAAATTAAAAACATTTATTGTTTTATCTTCTGAACAACTTAATAAATAAACATTATTTAAATAAACAACTAATCCAGTTATTTTAGCCAAATGTGAATTTGGAATATTTGCTGAAGTTTTATAATCACCTTTTGGCTCCCATATTCTAATACTTAAATCACTTGCAGCACTTGCGAATTTTCCTTCGCATATACCCTCATCGTTGTTTATTAAAGCGAATAAATTTATTGTTCCACCATGGCCTTTTAAAGTATTTATGCATTTAAATTCGTAGGTAGAAGGATTCTTCATTTCCCATATTTTAATAGTGTCATCTTCTGACCCTGATATTATTTTGGTTGAATCTTTTGATTTTGTTAAATATGATATTTTTGCTATTGGACCAGTATGTCCTTTTAGGGTTTGGATACATTTAAAGTTTTGGAGAGGGTCAAATACTCTCAGGTTCATATCATCACATGATGTTATTATTTTATTGTCTTCTTGATTTATTATTATATCTGTTATATAATTAGAATGATCAGTAATTGTCTGTTCACAGACAAAATCTTTAATTTTATCGAAACTTGTTGAGAATTTAATTGTTGAAGATATTTTTTCCTTTTTACTTAAATTTTCTAATTTTTTTCTGGCTGATTCTACTTCTTGGAATACTGTCTGGCTTATATTTAAATTTATATTATTAAGTTCATCATTTAATGATAATAATGAATTCAAATGAGGAATGCAATAATCTGATAAATTTAAGTTATTGATTTCATTATAATAAGATTCATAAGTATTACCTATTATACTTGAATAATTTTCATAATAATTAATATTTTTGTCGATAACATGAATGAATAAACTTTTTAAATTTGCTAAAATATTTTCACATTTTTCAATTTCTTTTATTGTCTTTTCTCTTACATCATTAAAAACTTTTTTATTATAATTATTTATATTTTCCATTTTTTTAACAAAATCTTTTGGTTCTTTTATTTTATGAACCTTATTATTGATCAGAATTATAATTCCATTATTTTTATCTTTAATTGAATTAAAATGATGTCCATAATGTTCATATTTGCAACATAATTTACATATATATTTATCACAAGTATCACAATAATATTCATAATTATTATCATGAAGAGAACAAGGATTTAAAGTTTTTGAATATTTTTGAGGAACTCCCCTTTCATTATTTTCCTTAATTAAATTTAATAATTCTTCATTTTTAATTTCAATTCCTCCAGAATTATCTGTGCTATAACATTGAGGACACTTAATTAATATTTCTTTTTTATTATTTTTACTTTCGTTTAAAATATCGCAAATATTCGTTAAAAAGAAATCATAAAGGCATTTGAAACATGAATAATGATTAGAATTGCATTTCATTTCATATAATTTGGTATTTTTTTGGTCACATATTGAACAGATATCATTTGGTTTGTTTTCAATTATTTCTTCGTTTTTTATTTCTTGATGATTTTTAAAAGCTTGGAGTTTAATCTTTTTGTTTACTGTTAAACTTTTGTGAATTTTTTTCTTTTTTTTTTTAAATTTTTTTTTTTTAATAATTAATAATCTAATTGTTAAAATAATTTAATTTAATAATTACATATTATATTTAATTAAATATATTTATTGTCATTGTCAGATTCATCATCATCATTATTATCATCATAAGGATTATCACTTTCGACATCTTCTTGGTCAGCAAATTGATCTTCTTCATCTTTTTGAGGTTCTGGCTCTTTTTCTATTATTTTTTTAATTTCATTTTCTTTTTCAATTTCTTTTTCAACTTCTTTGAAATCAAGATCATCACCAAGGAAATCATATAATGTTAATATTTGATTAACCTTAACATTCAATTGCTTTAAATTATTATATTCTTCAGTAAAACCTTTCTTTTCAGGTGTAGTTTTATCCCATATGTCAGGAATATCCGAATTATTGAAATAATTTATTATATTATTTCCATTTTGTTTAATATTATTTTCTTTATCATCCTCAAAAATTAAAAATTGGACTATAAATGCCCTAATAGTACATTTAAATATTTTGCCAGTTATAACAGTTTCATTATTTTGCTTATCAAAGTATTTTTTAATGTCATCTTTTTGTTCATCTTCTAAATCATTTTGGAAAGACAGTAATGAATTTTTAGCTTTAGCGAATATTAAATCTCTATAAAATTCAAATATATGAGTTGTTTTACTTATTTTTAAAGTATCCTTATCTTTAAATAATTTAAAGAATTCATTAAAATTGTCTGATTTTCTATTAATTTTTTCTAATACTTCAATAATTCTGCTATCGTCTTTTAGATTCAAAGCATTATTTTTTTCTTCATTTAATAATTTTTTATTATCAATCAAAAATGAAATTAAATAAAAAAAATCTTTTATGTTATTCTTGAAAAATTCAATATCTTTTTCTTTGTTGTCTTGATAAAATTGATATAATATTATTTTATCTCTTAAGTTTATTTTTTCTATTTTATTGTTATATAGTTCATTAAATTGAGTTATTATATTTTTGTTTTCAAATTCCAATTTTTCATTAGAATAAATAAAGTTAATTATTGAATCATTGAATAGCTTTTTATTCCTTAATAAAAGTTCAGTAATTTCATCTTCTATCATATTTAAGTCCACTTCAAATTGATTATATGAATTACAATTTTTATCAAATGCAATTTTTCTATAAGAATTATTAAATATTACTTCAACTAAAGAAAACTTATCGGATAAATTAGTTATAAATACCTCATTTGAATTAGCGGATTGAATATTAATTTTATCCTTGCAATTTCTCTCAAAGACTTCATTTTCTATTTTATTATCTAATAAATCTGAAATTTCAGAATTTTGTTCCTTGATAAATTCATTATATATTTTTTTATAACTTTTTCCGTAATCATTTTGATCATCGATGAAAAAATATGCAAGTTTACTTTCTTCTGATAATACCAGATTTTGGCCTTTTGCGTCTGTATATTTTAAATTATTATAAAAGTCTATAAATGTTTTGATTGCATTTCTATTTAGATTATAGATATCTTCATCTTTGAGATCTTTTAATTGCAAATTAAGTGCTTTATCTCTTTTCATTGAATTAAAATATTTTTCGCTGAATAAATTCAAAACTTCATTGAAATTGGGAAGGTTATCAAGGGAGTATTTATTTTCTTTTTTATTAATATTATTTTCTAAAACTCTGAATAAAACAGGATATTTATCTTTTTTTGATTTTACTTTATCTAATAAATAGGCTTCATTTATATAATCAGAATAGTAAAAATATTCATAAAATGGATATTCATTTTTGTTTAGATCATTATATTTTTCTTCTATCATATCTTGGAAAGAAAACTTATCATTCATTGATTTATTTAAATTTTTATAATTTTCTTTAAAACTTTGAATCTTTTTTTGGATTAATTCATCCAATTTTTTTTCGAATTCTTCCAATTCATAATATTCAGTTATTGTTTTATGTTTATTCAAAATAGAAAATAAATCCAAGAAGATATAATTCATAAATAAATCTATAGAATTTATTCCTAATTTGTTTAATTCATAATTTATCATAGACCAGCATTCACTAATTAATTGAGTCCAAGTCATTTTATCTGGTAAATATTTATCTAAATTTTTGGTATCATTATAAACTTTAGAAAAAAGAAGATGTGAATATAATATATAGTTTAATATTCTATAAGAAATTTGACTTAAAGATCTTACAATCTTTGAATCTTTTCTAAAGAAGTCTTCATCACTTTTTTGAATTCCTTTTTCTTCTTCGAATTCAGGTATAACATAATTTGTTCTAAAATCATCCAAGCTCATATTATTATATTTATCTCCATTTTTTTCTTCATCTCGTTGGGTATCTTCTTCAGTTTTTAATATTCTATAATAATTATCTCTTTTAATAGGTGAATAAAATCCTCTATTATTCATTTCAGATCCGATATTTTGGCCGCAACTTTTACATTTTAAATTCTCATATTTTTCTGAAGGTATTCCGCCTTGAATACTATGATAACAGCCTCCTTCTTTGCATAAGCATACAAAGCATCCTTGATTAGGAATATTATTAAAATGGTCAATTATTTTTGAATATAATGAGTGAATAGGAATATTTTTGATATCATTTCCTGGAAATAAACTATTATTAATTTTACTTTGATCCAAACGCCTGCCATAAAAGACACTGTAAATAGTATTAGTAGAATTTGAATATAATTCATTGATAAAATATCTATATGAATGAAGAATAATATTTAAATTATCGGAATTAATACCTAACTCCACTTGTAATTTACTATATTTTTTAGGCTCGTATAATAATTTAATTGCACTAAATATTTTATCATTATTTTTATACAAAGGTGTGCAAATATTATCAAAGAAATTCTTATAAATTGGCCCATTAATGAATTGCTTCTGTTTTAATCTCGATAAAATGAAAATACTAGAAGAAAAGCAAAATATATCAATACCAATTTTATCTATTTTAAATTCTTCCAAATCAACTTTTTCGAATTTCTTTTCTCTATATTTTTCCAATGTTTGATTAAATTTATCATAAATATCTTTATCTTGTGGATTTATTAAATCATAACTAAAAGGATTTTCATAAATTTCTACATTTTTAAAGCAACTAAATTCTTTTAATTTGTATTTTGTGATATATTCTAAATCTATAAATATATCTATATTTTTTTTGTTTCTATTATATATCGCTTTCCAAACATAAAAAGAAATAATTTTACTTAATCCTTTAGAATTATTTATTTCTTTGATAATCTTTGATGAATCTTTTAAATTTGGACTTCCTGAATCTATTAAATCAATGAATGTAGAACAGTAAGCTCTTATATACCCAACACAAAATAATTTACAAATATTTGTATTTTTCCCATCAAGTTTAGTATTACCCTTATTATAATCAAGTAAATATTTAATACATTTACTGAATAATTTCAAAGGACCTGTTCTTTTTTCTGGTTTTTTATTTTCGGCGTCTCTATTTTCTGGTTTTTTATCTTCGGCGTCTTCATCATTTTCAAATAATATTTTATCTTTTCCCCTGAAAAGGTCATTAAAGTAAATTAAAGCATTTTTTTCGAAATAATATAATAAAGTTTCATTTAAGGCATTATAAATTGTTTCGTCTCTATTTTTATTTGGTGATAAAATATTTTCTATAATAACAGCAACATCATAATCTGTCGCTTTTAATATATCTATAATGCTTTTTGGGAAAATATCTTTTTTTGGCTTTACTATTGGGAATAATAATATTTGCAAAATATTATTTGAATTAATTATTACTTCAGCATCTTTTATTACTTCTTGGAAAATCGCTGCTCTGTATCTTACATCAGGAACTTTCTTTGTTTCTTTGTAGAAAATAAATTTCAATAATTCAAAATATTTTATATCATTATCTGTCAATGTTTTATTTAATGAAGATATTAAATTTTTAAATTCTCCAACTAATTCTTCAGATTGAATTTGTTCATTTGTTTGTAAAATTAAATTACTGTTCTTTAAAATTGAACAAATTTCTGTTAATTTATCTCCATCCAATTTTTCATTTAACGATAAAATATCATATATTTTAATTAATTCTTCAATTAAATCAACTTCTATCGAAAAAATATTTAAATCATCATTTAGTCCTTTTATTATTTTCATTGCATTTTTTAATGAATCAATATAATCAATTGTTTTTATTGTCTTTTTGAAATCAATATAAGGAGGAATAATTGAATAGCAAAAAGAAGCTATTATTTTATAATAACATTCATTTACTTCTGTAGTAATTGCTGGATTTTTTTTTTCGTGGGTTATATATCTTAATTTTTGTTCCTTTAAAGTTCTTTGAATAATTGTTATATATTCATTTTCTTGGAATATATTCTTTAATTCTTCATAAATGTTTAATATTTTTTTTATATAATCCTTGTTTCCTAAGATCCAATTAATTTTTCTTAATAAAGACTCAATTGAATCATTTTCTTTTTTGCTTTGGAATCTTATATTTAATATTAAATTTATTAATTTATGTTTACAATCATCATAAGACAAATCATAAAAGTTAGCTACATTTTCAAAATCGCCATCTTCAGAACAATATTTTATTAAAAAATATGTAATATAATCATTCAATATTAAATCAGTAGGAATTTTTTTAATATTTTCAAAGAAGAATTTGTCTTCTTCAAGTTTTTCATAAGTTAAAGATAATAAATATTCTTCTTTTTTGTGATAGCTTTCTTTTGTATCATTTTCATTTTTTTTATTGCTAGAAAAATTTCTTATCATTTTTTCATTTTTGAAAAAATCATTTTTAATATTTTGAATAATATAATCTGATATGGCTTTATAAAATTCAATAAAGCAAGGAATTATAAAACTTAAAATGAACTTAGGTTTATAAATATCTTCTTCAACATTTATTTTTTCTATATATTGAATTACCATTTCTTTTATTGTTTCTTGTAAGGTTTCGTAATTTAAATTTTTATTATTATATAGAACTAATAATGTAGTTAAAATATTTTTGTCTTCTAATTTACATAAAATTATTTTTATATATTTCGAAATTATTTCTTTTTTAACAAAGTCTTTTATAACCTCAATTAAATCAACAGTATCTTTATCTATTAATCTGTGTTGATAAATATTTTCAATGACATTCATTGAATTTTCTTCGGGATTTTCTATATAATCTTCTATTTTTTTAATTATGCATTTTTTTAATTCATTAAATTTATCATCTTGGAAAAGTTGTTCAAGTCTTGCTTTATAGTTATCGCAGTCAATTTTATCATTTTCTCCATAAAAGTTATTTAAATTATCATTTATGAATTTTGTTAAAGCGTTATTAAATTCATCTTCGATATTAACTAAACCTTTATCAATAAGACTTTGAATAGGATTGGATATCACTTCTTCTAATTTTATATTTAGACCATTTAAGTTATCAATAAATAATTGATAAATGTCGGAATTAATATCAGGAACAGCAAATATTTTTTCGCTTGGTTTATCTACTTTGAAATTTCTTTTAATATGGACAATAAAAATAAATTTAAGCTCTTCATTGTTGGCATAATTATTTCTTACAAAATTAATAAGAAATCCTATTTTATCAGAATTTGATTCATCAAAATGAATAAAAATATAATTTTTATATTTATTAAATTTTTTATCTTTTTTTTTAACATCATCTTTTTCTGTTATCATATTTTTTATATTCCTTGATAATTGATTTTCACTTTCGATTTCAGAAATCATTTTAAAACTTGAGGATTCATCAACATCATTTATTAATGTTTTTATACTACTGAAGGTATATACGATAGATATTTGATATGCTGGCTTGGTATTCAAATATTGCTCTAAATTATAATATTCTTTTTTAGAAATATATAATTTCTTTATTTCATTATCATCATCTAAATTGACTATTATATCTTGTGGCAATAGTTTAAATATTTTTTTAAAAATATTTTCTTTAATGTTTTTTGGATTTTTAATATTTTTATCATTAGAATCTAATTCATAAGAAATCATTGCTAATAAGTGCTCTTTATGACATCCTATTAATAAATTTTTTAATCTATAATTTATTTTATCTTTATATTTTTTCATATCTAGTTCAGAAGAAATTATATTATTAGCAAAATTGTTTTGTTCTTCATCTATTAATTGAGTAAAAGGAAGAAGTAATTTTTCAAATCGGTTCAATAAAGGTGGCTCAATTTTATCTAAATAATTATTATTAACCATAACAATAATTCTGAAAGATCTATTAATAGGAGTGAGTATTTCTGTGTAATTTCCTAGGCTGATCCTAGCATATTGTTTCCCATCTTTCTTAATAAAATTTTTATTGAATAAATCATATAAATATGGATAAATTTGGTTTAAATTATGTAGTATAATTATATCACCTTTTTCGCTTTCACCATGTTTCTGAATTTCAATGATTTTTTTATCTAGATAATCCTTACTATTTTTATCATTAGGAAAAGGACTTCCTACATGGAAATAAACTTTCTTTCCTAAATCTTTCTCAATTTTTTGCTTGATTAATGAAGCTAAAGAAGAGTTTATTCCTAAAAGTAAATATCTACTTTTTATATCTCTAATATTATCAACAATATTCTTCATATATTTAAAATCATCTAAATTGGCTTCATCAATAATTGAATCTGGTTCCTCATTTAATTCACAATAAATATTAAAAATAATTTCAAAAATTTGAACAGAAGTCCATTTTTGCCTTGATGATATTCTTTCCAAAAATTTTGTATATTTCTCTTCTTTATATTTTTGGAATTCATAATCTTTTTCTAAATCAATTGTTATTTCAAAGCCTCCAAAATTTCTTTCAATATATTGTTTAATTATAGCCTTATAATCAAGATTATTATCATTCATTTCATTGGCTAAACCTTTTATTATATAATAAAAATCTCTATTACCAAGAAAATCTTCTTTAATTTTTTTATCATTTTCTAATAATTTTTGAAAGTCTTTATTATTTAATATTTCTTCTCCTATAAATAAATTCTCTTCTGAATTGATATTTGATTTTTTTTCTTTATGTGTTTTCATATATATCTTTTTTTTTTCTTCTATAAATTTTTTTAAATCATTTTTTTTCTTTTTGAAAGTTTCATATTCATATATTTTTAAATTATTTTCTTCATTTTTTAAATCTAAACCTGGAAATATTTTTTGGAAATCCTCATCTTTTTTATATTTATCTATTAAATTCTTATATTCTTGTAATTCATACTGTTTATAGACAGTCAATATTTTTAATAATTTCAAATTATCCTTAAATTCATGATAGACATTGGGTAATATTTTATCAAATATTTTATTTGAGCCAAAATTATCATTGATACTTTCCGCAATACTTTTTGATGTTGTCTTCAAGTCACCTAAACTACTATCCAAATCAGGAACTGATAAAACTAAAGCACGATTTATTTTCGCAGCATCTAAAGTCCAATTACTAATACCAATAAAAGAAATTCCTTTTGTGTTTCCATCAAGTTCTAAATGACTATGTAAAGCTTTTAAAGGATTATATTTTGATCTTTCAGCCAATCCCAATTCATCGAATAAAATCATTACAATGGGTAAATCAGTAATTTTACTTTTTTTTTGTCCTTCTAATCTACCTTCCGCTTTAACAAAGATATCATCAACGTCAAATGGAGTTGTGGAATCTGAGCCTTGGAAATAAGTTTGAATAATTGAAGGATATAATTTAAAGAATTCTTTTTTTGAATATTTACCTTCCATTTCTTTACAAATTATTTGAGCACTTAGGGTTTTACTACTTCCTGGTTTTCCTATTATTATTAAAGGTATATTAGTAACTAAAGCAGTAAATAATAAAAAAATATTTTCTTTTAAAGATTTATTTTTTCCTATTCCTTTATTTAAGTTTATATTTTGTAATATAAAATCTTCTTCATAAGAAAGAATATTACTGAAATGAAATTGGCTAAAATCAGTTATATTATAATTAAATTTTAGATCATTTTTTAAATCGCCATCATATATTACATCATTTTCATTAAAATTTTCCTGATTTTTTGGGTCAAATTTATAATTTACTAATTCTTTAAAAAGTCCTTGCAATTCAGCATCAAAATTAGTTCTAGTTTTTTCATCAACTAATCGAATATAATAACATAAATATATTGAAATAATAATAGATTTTAATTTAGTAGATTCTTCATTTCCACTTTTTTTTGGTTGGACTTTTTTTTTATTTCCAAAATATTCAATTAAAAAATTGTATATTTTTTTAAATCTTTTCATTTCTCTCAAAGAAACAACTGAAGGATCAAAGGCTTCTTTTAAATAATCATGGCATTTACTAATAACATTTTTAGTAGCTTCTTTTAATTTCTGATCAGGAATAATATCAGAAATAATACTAGAAATATATTTATCTTCATTTTTTTTTTCTAATTGACCAAAATTAAAAACGTAATACATCAAAGACTGTGGTAAAATATTAACTAAATACACTAAAGGAACTTCATTTTCATCACCATAATTATAAGTTAATCCGCATATATTTTTGTTTTTATTTTTTTTTCTATAAGGATTGCAAGCACCTATAATTCTTATATTTTTAGCCAATTTTTTGCCTCCAAAAGTTCTATTAATAAATATTTCAGTAATAAGAGAAAGAGAATCGCAAGTATTTACTTCGTCAAAAAATACCCATAATTCTCCTTTACACTTTTTTGCTTTTTCATTTAACTCATTCATTTTTTGAGTTAATTTTTTATCGTCATAACTTGGATCAATATTAATAGTTTCTAAAGTTTCTTCTCCATTATTTAATAATTGATTTAATTTTTTAATTAAAGCAGTTTTACCACAACCAGTTTCACCCATTAGAATAACTGGTATATCTGCAATTATTCTATATAGAATTAATATCATTTTTCTAAAGTTATCTAATGTTATTATATAATCATCTTTTTCTACTATTTCTTGCAATGATTTTAATGTTTCACCAGTTTTTTCATCAGTTCTAACAGGATTATCTAAATCTAATATGGTCTTTAATATATTTAAATATTCAAATTTCTCAAAAATTTCAATAGGCATTTTTTTCATATTTTTTTCTCTTTCTATTTTTTCTTCATCTGATAATTTTCCGAGTGCTTCTCCGTTTTTTAATGCTTCTTCTGAAAGATTTAATTTGTAATATATACCTATATATTCCCCAAATTTTCCATTTTTATTTTCAACAACAAATATTAATTTTTTATTAAATTTTTCATTTTGTAAATCATTGTCATATTCTTGAGATAATATATCTATCTCGTCTTTTGGAGTTTCTTGATTTTCATTTTTATCTAATAATAATTTAGAAAAGCCTCCATAAGTAAAATATTTTGTTGCTTCAGCAAAAGAATCAATACATTGGTCAGTCACATCTTCACCATTTTTACCCAAAAAAGAAATCTTTTCTCCTTTGAAAATATTATATTGGCAAATAAAAAGATTTATGAATATATGTATTTGGTGATAAGAATACCTCTTAATCTTAATTTTTTTCTTGAGCCATTTGTATATTTCCTTATTATCACTTATGCCTAACATATTTTTAAATAAATTAATTTTATCTTCTGGCAAATTCAACTCAGGAAGATTATCTATTGTTATCTTTTCATTTTCTCTTATAAAGGACTTTAATATTCCGTAATGACTTATAAAATCTTTGAAACTATTTGGAATTTCAATATATATTTCAATATTTGTTGGAATATAAATAACATTTTCATCATTTGAATAAAATTTGGTTATTAAAAATGAAAAAAGAAATTCATTCAAAATTGAAACTATATTTTCTTTACTATCAAGCAAATCCAAATGAATTGCAATATCCTCATAATTATTTTTTGTTTTAGCATTAATTTCTTTCATAATATCATCTAATTTTTTATAAATTATTTTTTTAGTTAGATTTCCACCTAAAGGAAAATAAATATATATTTTCCCTGAATCTTTTATTTTATTTTTTATTTGAGTTGTTTTTCCCAGTCCGCAAATTTCCGATTGAACAATGTGAGTCTTTTTATAAAGTTCCTCTTTTAAAGGAGCGAATATTGTAGTAGTACGTGAAGACCTAGAACTTTTCGAATTACTATTTAATAATGAATTTTGTGGCATTTCAGGCATTTCCAATTCTTTAGGATTATATTGTTTTAATTCATTAAGAAAAGATTCATCTTTTTTATTATAAACAAAAACTAAGCATGATTTCATATATTTGTGGGTTTCACTCTTATCTATATTATTATCCTCGTTTTTTTTATTATAATCATTATTTAGATAGGTTAAAATCTTATCAATGAAAATATTCATACTTCTTTGTTGATAAGGAGAAAAAGAGCCATTTAATTCAACTATAAATAAGGCATTTTCTTCACACAATATTGCCCTATGGAAAAAAGCCTGCATTTCCTCATATGAAGTTTCTTTACTACTAATTAATATATTTTGTGCTATAGGAATTTTTCCGACTTTATCTAAATATATTTGTAAAATATCCTCTTCTAATGAATCAGCTTTTGAAAAATAGGTAAATAATCCTTTAAGTTCAAATCCATATTCTTCCTTTATTGAAATACTTTTATAATGATTTTTAATTGACGATTTATTTTCATAAAATAAACTTAATATATAATCGTGAATAATATTAAAAGAATCGCTATTATAATTATTGATTTCATTTATATAATCTTCTGTTTTTTTTTGAAAGGCCTTTTTTCCTTCTTTTATTTCTTTAGAATCTGTATAATTTAAAATATATCTTAAAAATGAATTTATCTTTGTACTAAATTGAATATGACTTAAAATACTATCTATTTGTTTTCCAGATAAAAATCTAATCGTAGTCATTTGTTTATAAACTGAATCCAATTTATTTTTTATATTAATTTTCGCAGCAGATAAAAATTTTTGAATATCTTTAAAATCTGTTTTTTTTTCATTTTGTCCTAAATAGTATTTAACTTCTGGATAGGATATATCAATGCTAATCGATATAGGTAATGTACTTCCTTTTGTTCTTAATATATCCATTACTTCATGTATTTCTTCTATATTAATAGCCAACTCTTTAAAAAATTTTAATTTTTCTCTCTTTTTCACATAATTATTTGATTTTTCATCAACGACTAAATCTTTTTTTTCTTCTTGTTTTAACTGTATTTTATTGGATATTTCTTTAATCTCTTCTAAACTAATAGGATCATATATGACTTTATCTTCCTTTCGAATTATCTTATTAAAGTCATCTTCATTTTTAATAAAAATGAATTTTGATTCTATTAAAATTTCATCAATTTTTTTAAAAACATTATCAGAAAAATCGTAATTTTCACTTAGTTCACTAATAGAACGAGAAATATCTATATAATGCCTAAATCTTTCTAAAGTAATAATTGAATCTTTTTCACTTAATTTTAATTTTATATGAGAAATAACTTCTTTAAGTCCTCCTTCAATTTTTTTAAGTTCTTGAAAAAAATGTACACAATCCATAGTGTCAGAATAATCTTTCAAATTAAGGTCTTTTCCACTAGGATCTATTTTTTGATCTAAATCCTTTAGATCTTCAGTAGTGTGTTGATATAAAAAAGCAAGAGCTTGTTTATTTTCTGTGAAAAGATTAAAAAATTTGATATAATCACTTTCCCTTTCGATCCTTTTATTATAATCATAAATTCCCTCTTTTTTTAATTCTATTAAAACATTTTTCATTTTTGTAGAATCTTCTACATCAGAAAGATCTTTACATTTATCTTTCCATTCTTCCAAATCTCTAATTATATTTTCATTATCTTTAAAACAGCTAAAAAATTCAAAAATTGCATTCAAGTCTTTTTCGAAATCTTTTTCATGCATCATTATTGTAATTTCCTCTTCATTTTGCTTCTCACCACTCATTAATGAAGTCAATTCTTTTTGAATAGTTTTATCCACTTTAGATAAATCAATAATTTTGTTTTTAACACTATTTTTTGAATATCCTGTATCTTTTTTAAGGAATTCTGGACCTAAATCAACTAATTTTTTTTTAAATTTTATGAACTCTTCATATGCTTTATCAAAAATATCAATTGATTTATTATTTTTATTATTTTGAATTTCACTTTGAAAAAAAATTGGAAAAATTTTTGATAATCCTTGAACTTTGTTTACAATTTCAACTGAACCATCGAATAATTCTTGAATTTCTGCTTCTCTTTTTTTAAAGCTTGAATAAGTTTCTTTTTGTATTGTTTCGATATTTGAACTCATTTTTATAATATCGTCTTTTTTAATAACTGAATGATATAGTTCCAAATTATTTTTATAATTTGTTAATTTTATCAAAGTATCATTCATTTCTTTATAATATTTTAATATATCATCATAATATTCATCCTCATTCACATCTATATCTGGTACAAAAGTTAAAGTACCTAATTTTTCCATGATTATTTCTTTCTTATCTTTTGAGAAATTTTTTAAATATTCAAATTTTATTTCTTTATTTTCTTTATCTTTTGCTATTTTAGTCAATATTTTAATATTACTTTTTTTATA
>Ga0256872_10000210_pt1 | contig 15096 bp, 14 predicted proteins | sample RumenRJG_08RNA_FD_186119 | JGI IMG/M metagenome (GOLD analysis project Ga0256872, IMG submission 186119) | Metatranscriptome of bovine rumen microbial communities from Lethbridge, Alberta, Canada - Rumen RJG_08 (Metagenome Metatranscriptome) | ecosystem: Host-associated > Mammals > Digestive...
AAGGATCAAAATAAAAATGGCTTTTTTGCTAATATTTAATCACGACAAAAAACATAGGAAAAAAGCCATGACTAATTATATCACTCCAAATGCTAATTATGATCTATTTTCTACAGCTTCATAGCAGTTACGCATCAAATTCCCCACTTTTTAGCAGTTACGAATATAACAGTATCTTGATTGTATTATAGTTTGATCTAATACATTTCTTTTTTTCTTTCATCACTGCTTGTTTAAATTCTAGTTTGCCTTTGTATATCAGGTTTATTTCCAATAAAAAGACTGTTTTCTTGTGATTTATGTATTATAGTATGCTATAATACTTTTACTATGAAAATTGATTTATTACCTGATTTTGCTAAGCCTTATAAAACTAAAGGTTTTGACGTTAGACTCGTTCGCGGAAGCTATCAACTCTTTAAAGTTACTTCTAAAAGGGTTGAAGGAAAGAAATACCCTGTGCTGGAGCAGTCTTATATTGGCACTATTGATCCTGATAAGGGATTACTTCCTAAAAAAACATCATCTGTAACTCCATTCCTTGTTGAATATGGTCTGAGTGCTTTTATTCTCAAGAATTTTAAGAGAAAAATTCAACGTTCCATGTTTAACCATTCATGCTCTGAACAGTCTTTTATTCTAGGTGTGATTTTGTTTATGTATGGTCATATTCAAGATAGATTTATTAGGCTTTCTTATCTTTCAAAAGCTTTTACAAAAACTCCTGAGGTTACAAGCCCTGCTGCTATAAACAGAATTAAGAAGATTTCTTTACTGATTACATCCTGTTTTGAAGAAGCCATTCCTGATAAAGCAGATCGAGATTATGCAAAAGCACTTTTACGTGAACTTAAAGTTGATATCAATACACCTAAGCCTTCTGTTATTTATCCAAAAGAGCTTTCAGATGTTTTATCTAAATACAGCCTCAAATAGATAACATCATTGATTTATGAAACTGGCTAAAGATTACAATTAAAGTAGGATTTTTTATGAACAATGCAACTGTTATACAAGACAATATGAAGATCATTTCCGTTGTACTTGCACCTCTGAAAAATAAGATCCGTTCTAATAAGAAGTTTGTTGATACCCTCTTACATATATTAGATGGCGTTACAGACTTTAGAAAGTCTGGCATGATTAAATACGATCTAGATAAGCTCCTGTGTATTTGTCTTTTGATATCGATGAGAGGTAAGTTCACTTCTTTCTATCATGCTTCAATGTTTATTAAAATTCGTGCTGACTACTTCAGACAGCTAGGGCTCATTGAAGGTAATAATATCCCTTCTCATGATACTTTAAGACGTGTTTTTCTTAATATTGATGCAAATGAACTTAGAGATTGCCTTGTTAATCGTATAAAAGGATTTATCAGAAAAATCGTTGATAGAGACTCAGGCAGTGATGAGAAAGTAAGGCTTTTAAGTGGTGATGGTAAAACATTTAATGGCTCTGGTCGAAAGAATTCTAAGCGTAATGTAAATGTTTTTAACATTTTAGATCCATCATCTGAACTATGTTTAACATCAATACCTTTAGATGACAAGGATTCTGAAATTCCTACATTTCAGCATGCTCTAAAATTCTTTTCTTTAAAGAACACTATGGTTACTGCAGATGCACTACACTGTCAGAGAGACACAATGTCCATAATTTTAGAGAAAGGTGGTCTTTTCACTGTAACTGTTAAAGATAACCAATCAGCTCTAAAGGAAGTCATAGTTAAGACTTTTGACAACAATAAAGATACTATCAAAAAGATAGAGTTCAACGACTGTGACTACTACATTTTTCCTATTGATTATGAACTTACTGAAGTTGAATTTTCAGGAACAAAATCCTTTATAAAAATGGTTTCTCATAAGAGAAAAGATCAGGCCGATTACAATCCAGAACCTCAGTACTTTATATCATCATCTGATAATCAACAACTCATTATGGAAACCATTGATAATCGTTGGCATATTGAAAGTGGTTACCACTGGTGGAAAGATGATTTTTTAAAGGAAGATGAGTGTACATTCATGGATAAAAATGCAATTAAAGTAATGGCTACATTTAATAACATTACCTATGCATTGTACAGAATCGCTTCAGCTATATTTGACGATTCTTGCATGGCTGAAACAAGAATACGCTATGAGGAATGTCCTGAGAAGATGTTAGAGAAATTAATCCCGCTGATGGAAAAACAGAATCTAACCATGCTTCTAAAACAAAACATGAAAGGCAGAAAAAAGTCTTAATCTCAGACAGAAAAAATAAATTATCCTTACTTTTTCAAGACATCAACAGATAAGGTTATAGACTTTATCTGTCGATGTTTTTTACTCAATTTAAGTCAAAATATCGAACGATTTAACTTTTTTCTGATTTAGTCTCATCTTTTGAATCACTTTGGCTTGTTTATCAAGTATTAAAACTTAAAATATTCAGTGATGCGTAACTTCTAATTTTACGTTTTTGTGAGCTAAGAAGAATTTAGGCAGAGATTTCTCTGCCTAAACACAACTACATGCGCTTGACTTCAGATACCTTTGGCATGTCATTTAATTTAGCTAAGGTTCTGTTTAAAACAGGGATACTTACCACGAGTAAATCGATATCGATAATGGATAAGTCCTTAGTTCTATCGACATGAGAGCGCACGCCTAAGACATTCATCTTCTCATTAGCAATTACTGTCGTTACATCACGTAAAAAACCTGGGTAATCAGGACCTACTACGCGCACAGTTACTGTATAACCACGCTCAGAATTTAAGACATTATCACCCCAGGTAGCATCGACAACGCGCTCAGGGAATAATGACATCATACGTTTTAGCTTTTCACAGTCTTTTCTGTGAACAGAGATACCACGACCTTGAGTTACAAAGCCTATGATCTCATCGCCAGGAATTGGCTGACAGCACTTAGCCATATGTGTCATCAAATCGCCTACGCCTTCAACTACAATACCTGAGTTGTGCTTAGTCTTCTTTAAAATTTCCTCATTTGGCTTTTTATTTACTAAATCATCAATGAGCTCTTGAGTATCAGGGATCACCTCTGGGGTGTTCTTTTCGACAGCATCATTTAAAATGCCCATGATGATGTTAACGCCGATATCGCCTGCGCCAACATTAGCTAGTAAATCATCAACCGTCTTTAAGTTAAAACGAGCAATTTTTGCTTTTAAGGCATTGAAAACTTGATCTTTGTTTAAAGGTAAATCAAGACGCGCAATTTCCTTGAAGATACTATCTTCACCTTGTTGCTTGTTCTTTTCAAAATCAACCTTTCTAAACCAAGACTGAACCTTGTTACGAGCCTTAGTAGTATGTAAGAAACCATTTTCAGCTTTTAACCAATCACGGCTTGGATTTGGATTTTTTGATGTAATGATTTCAACTTGTTCACCGGTTTTAAGCTTATAAGTATATGGCACAATACGTCCATCTACCTTAGCACCAATACAACGGTGACCTACCATGGTATGAACTTGATAAGCAAAGTCTAGTGGGGTCGCGCCATTTGGAAGATCTAAAACTTCACCTGTTGGGGTAAAGACATAAACTCTATCTTCAAAAACTTGTTGCTTGAACTCTTCTTGCAAAGAGCCAGATTCGACCATATCATCACGCCAAGATAAAAGCTTACGTAACCAGTTAATACGGTTTTCTACACCTTGGCTTTGACCATTGCCTTCTTTGTATTTCCAATGAGCTGCCACACCAAGCTCTGCAAGCTGATGCATTTGTTCAGTTCTAATTTGGATTTCTACAACCTTATGGCCTTCACCATAGACTACAGTATGAATTGACTGATAGCCATTAGGCTTAGGGTTAGCAATGTAATCATCAAACTCTTTTTGAATATGCTCATAGTTAGTATGGATAATACCTAAAGTTGCATAGCACTCTTCAATGGTATTTACGACTACACGTACTGCACGAATATCAAAAAGCTGATTGAACTTAAGATGCTTTTTCTGCATCTTACGGTAAATACTGTAAATGTGCTTAGGTCTTCCATAAACCTTAGCACCGATGCCTTCATCTTTTAAAAGATCTGCTAAATTTTGGACAAACTCATCAATATAAGACTCGCGCTCAAGTCTTTTTTCACCTAAATCATGAGCAATTTCCATGTAGGAGTCATGATGTAAGAATTTAAAGGCTAGATCTTCAAGCTCCCACTTAAGCTGACCAATACCTAAGCGGTTAGCAAGAGGCGCATAGATATTTGAAATCTCTTTAGCGATATTAAAGCGAGTTTCTTCATCCTCACTTTTAGCATTACGAATTACAGCAATACGCTCAGCAAGTTTGATAACTACAGCTCTTACGTCTTTGACCATCGCTAAGATCATGCGACGGACACGGTCAACTTTATCCTCAGTTACATCGACAGCGTTTAATGACTGCAATGAACGGATTGCTTCCATGTCTTTAACAGCTAGTAATAATTCAGCAATCTTAGGTCCAAAGACGTCATTTACCGACTCAATCGAGATAAAGCTACCTTCATAGGCTGGATATAAAATGGAGACTTGCAAAGATGGTAAATCCATATTCAAAGTCATCAAGATACCTACAATCTCTGATGAGATATGATTAAATCTTGCAACTAAATCTTCAGGATTTACAAAGTCTTCAGCTACCTCGCTATTGCGAATACAGCGAAGTACAAACTCATTGGTTTTATGAATTGCATCTTTTTGCTCATCTTGTAAGTTGAGCTCGTCTACCCATTTTGCAAAATCAAAGGTAGAGCTATGAGTTTGTCTTATTGCTACCATTTCTAACCTTCAAACTATCTATTATCTTTTTCGTACAGAGCTTTCTGCTCTGCCCAATATTTTGCATCATCATCTGTGATCTCACGGATCACTTTACAAGCGTTACCTGCTGCAATGACATTTGATGGAATGTCTTTTGTCACAACTGATCCTGAGCCAATTACAGTGTTATCTCCGATATGAACTCCAGGGTTGATGACCACATTACCACCTATCCATACATTATTGCCAATTACTACTTCTTTGGCAAATTCTAGACCGCTATTTCTCGCCATTGCATCAATTGGGTGACAGGCTGTATAGATACTGCACCTAGGTCCTATGACTACATTATCACCAAACACCACCTTTGTCTCATCTAAAATTAAAAGATCGGTGTCTGAGTAGAAATGTTCACCTAAAAAGATCTGATCGCCATGATCAAAGTAGAATGGAGGAGTAATGTAGGCATTATTTGGCATACTTCCTAAGATGTCTTTTAAAAGCTCCATCTTGGGCTCCATGTTCGAGTAAAACTCTTTTAAAGCAACTCTACTTTTCTGCCATGTGCCATCATCGATTTTGAAAGGATCATAGAGCTTACCTTGAGCTCTTCTTTGAAGATCATTCATGTTTTATTTAAAAGTAAGTCTCATTTGATACCACTCAACATTGCCATGAGTAGATTTTGAGAGGCCTTCATTTACAAAGCCAAATTTTGAGTAATAGTGAATTAGCTTCTCTTTGCAGGTTAAAACAAGACCAAGTCTTCCTTGTGCTTTAGCATCAAAAATTGCTCTTTTGATAAGCTCTCCTGCTAGGCCTTGTTTTCTATATGTTGGAATGGTGTTGACACCAAAGATCATCTGCCATTTACCTTGTTCATTATGCAAAGAAGCATTTGCATACATTTCATCAGATAAGTCTTTGGAGTTGGTACAAAAGCCATCTACAAAAGAGACAAGTTTCTTATCATCAAACATTAACCAAAAGTGATTAGCGTAGTACTTAAGGCGTGTTGAGAATTCTTCTTTAGTGGCAGCTTCTGCAAGAGGAAAACACTCTGCCTCAACCTTTGCAATGGCATCTAAATCTGAGATTGTGGCAGTGCGTATTTCCATATGTCGACCTTATTTCTTGTAGTCTTTATTTTTTACAGTCTTTAAGAGAAATTTCAATGATCATCTCAACATGAGTAGTGCGTGGGAACATATCGCATACGCCCCATGAGGAGATCTCGTAGCCAGCTTTGATTAGCTCTTGTACATCACGACTTGCAGCAAGTGGATTACATGAGATAAGTACAATCTTAGGAACCTTTTTCTTTGCTAAAAATAAAGTAGCTCTTTTTGCACCTTGACGACCAGGATCTAATACTACCGAATCATATTGAGCCTTAGCCCAAGATTGATTTTCAAATAACTCTTCCAAGTCAGCTACTTCAAATTGTGCCTTATCCAAGCCTTGCTCTTTAGCGTTATTTCTAGCATCTTCAATCATCTTTGAGACGATATCCACGCCTACAACATGAGCGCCAGTTTTAGCTATTGGCATAGTGAAGTTACCAATACCACAGAATAAATCCATGATGTTTTGATTATCTTGAGCGCCAAGCATTGTAAGTACAGTATTAAGCATCTTTTCATTGATATTCTTGTTAATCTGTACAAATGATGATGGCTTACACTTAATCTTCACACCATGAGAGATGACAAATAAATCCTCAACACTGCCACAAATAAAGCGCTCGCGAGTAACTTCAACTTTAGAGATAACTAAAGGATCACGATAAGGCTCAACCACTGAGATCACAGCACCGATTTCTTTACCAAAAGTCTCTAAAGCCATGCAGTCTTCATCGCACATAGTCTTAGTGATTCTGACTAAAATACCAAGAGCCCCATCTGAGTCTAAAAACTCAATATGACCTAAGTGCTCTTTTTGCTTTAAGGTGTTGATAACTTTAGTTAAAGGAGTAATTGCCTCATTGATTCTGTCAGTTAGACATAGGCACTTACTTACCTTAACTAGGTTGTGAGATTTTTCCTCACGGAAGCCTAAATACAACTTGCCATGATCACCGCGAATTGCAAAACGACAAGCACGGCGATAGTTATGAGAGTCTTCTCGATGGATAAAAGATACAGGTGGAAGAGATTGGTTTAAGGCTTTGAAGAATAGTTTTTCAATACCTTTTACTTTAGACTCAATTAGCATCTCATCAGGAACATGTTGCATAGAGCAACCACCACAGCGAGATTGAACTTCACAATCTGCTTTTTGTCTTTTCTCTGATGGCTTGATGATCTTGGTAATTTTGGCTGTGACAATTTTACCTTTAACGTTATCTTGCAAAACGTTAGCAACGTCGCCTGGCATTAGACCATCGACAAAGTACACATACTTATCATCACGGGCTACACCACGACCTTGCAGATCTAAATCAGTACAAGTAACTTTGCAAGCTTTCTTTTCAACTACTTTTTTAACAGGTGGTTTATAGAAGGTAACCATTATTTCACCGCCATAAATTGTTGGTACAAAAGACGACTTTTAAGCTCTCTGCCTTGTAAAAGTTCGTCGATAACACTTTTGTTAATTTTCTTTAACGCAAGTTGCGTGTTCTTATCTTTTAAATTGTGCTGATGGATGTTTAATAAATCTTGACCACTAAAGGTATTAGACTCTTCTTTTAGAGCTTTAATAAAACCATTGTTTACTGAAAAGTAATAGTGCTCATCTGATTTAATATCGCCTACATCACTTACAGAATAATCTATAGCGTAACCTAAGGTCTCAATTAAAGTGCTTTCAAAATCTCTTAAACACACCACCTCTTGCATGCCTTTTTCTAAGCTCTCTAAGGTCTTAATGTAGGCTGCAAAAAGCCTAGGCTCACTATCATGAGTTTTAATTAAATAGTATAAAAGCTCATTTAAATAGGTAGCACTAAAGCTTCTTGGAGGTTCAATTTTAAAAGCTACCCTTTGCATGTAGGCATCAGTTAAATTCCAAAGGGCAGAACTGCCCTGCCTTAAGGATAGCTTTAATAAAATAAAAGGTTGGTAAATACCAATAGAGTGAGAACTGCTTTTCTTAGATACTCTAGCTACTGCACTGACACGGCCATAATTTAAGGTATAAAGCTCTACTAATAGACTATGCTCTTTATAAGGCCTAGTATGTAGAATCACCCCTGGCTCACTGTCAATGAGATTAGGCATTATTTTGCCTCAAAGTCGTCGTATCCTAAGCTCTTTAGAGCACGAGCATCATCAGACCAACCAGCTTTAACTTTGACAAATAGCTTTAAGAAGATCTTAGACTCAAAAAGCTTTTCCATGTCTTTACGAGCTTCGGTGCCAATCATCTTAATTCTCTGACCACCTGCGCCTACGACCATCTTCTTTTGGCCATCACGCTCAACTAAAATGGCTGCAGAAATTCTTAAAAGACCATTGTCTTCTTTAAACTCTTCAACCTCAACGGTTGAACTATAAGGAAGCTCATCACCCATTTGACGCATTAACTTTTCACGGACAATTTCAGCTGCTAAAAAGCGTGATGATCTATCAGTAATTGAATCATCTGGGAATAGGTGATCGCCCTCAGGTAGTGAGTCTTTGATGATCTTCTTTAGAATATGAAGATTAGTACCACGCAGAGCTGATACTGGTACGATATCTTTGAAGGTAATTGACTTAGAGAGCTTATCAATTAAAGGTAATAAGGTCTCTTTATCAGCTACAGTATCGACTTTATTGATAACTAAAACTACAGGTACGCCAGCTTGTTTTACACGGTGGAATGCCATCTCATCGTCATCAGTCCAGTGAGCAGGATCAATTACCATTAAGATTAACTCAACATCACCTAAAGCACTTTCAGCAGCTCGGTTCATTAAGTGGTTGATAGCTCTTTTTTCCTCACGGTGTAAACCTGGGGTATCCACGTATACAACCTGATAATCACCTTCAGTATCAATACCCATCACGCGGTTACGGGTAGTTTGAGGCTTTCTTGAGGTAATAGAGATCTTTTGACCGATAAGATGGTTCATCAAAGTTGATTTACCCACATTAGGTCTACCGATAATGGCAACAAAACCAAAATATGACATATATTTTCCTCAAGAAAAAATTATTTCTTAGCTTTAGACTGAAGAATTTCTAAAACCTTACCTGCAGCCTCTTGTTCAGCACGTCGTCTTGAAGAGCCTTGTCCTGATTGAACAGGTACGCCTTCACAAGTAGCTGAGACTACAAAGATCTGATCATTATCTGAGCCTTTAATCTCTTCTACTTTATAGATAGGCAAAGCTTTGTGTTGAGACTGTAATAACTCTTGTAGAGTTGATTTGTGATCTTTTTGATTAGCATCTGGCTTAATAGTTTCAAGTCTTGTTTTAAACCAAGATAAAACTACCTGACGCACACGAGGAAAATCCTCATTAGTGTCAATGAACATCGCACCGATGATAGACTCTACAGCATCAGCAATTAAAGAGTCACGACGAAAACCACCGGTTTTTAGCTCGCCAGGACCTAGACGTAAATTATTGCCAATACCAAATTCGCGTGCAATTTGAGCTAGCATAGTCTCGCGAACTAGGGTTGAACGCATACGAGTTAAATCACCTTCTGGGCACTTTGGGAATCTATCGTAAAGATCTTTTGCGATGATCATGCCTAAAATTGAGTCACCTAAATACTCAAGTCTTTCATTATGGATAGCACCATAACTTCTATGAGTTAAAGCTTGATCTAAAAGCTTTAAATTTTGAAAAGAATAACCTAGCTTTAATTCTAAATTCTGTAACTCAATTACGTTTAGCTTATCTGCCATTTGTTAATGTACGCCACCGATTCTGTCAAAGCGAAATGCTGATGGGATCCATTTAGGGATCGAACTATTTGCATCGCGATTAAATTCAAATGATAACCAAATTGCTCTAGTTTTACCGACGATATTTTCAAAAGGAACAAACCCCCAGAAACGACTGTCTTTACTATTGTCGCGATTATCGCCCATAGCAAAATAGCAATTATCAGGAACTGTCCACATGCCATCAGGCTTACCAGTTTGATGGTAGAAGTACTCTTGAAATGATCTTACGTTAGGGTTAACTCTAATTTGATGAGTTTCACCATCGCCAAAGGTTTCTTCATAAACATTGAAGGTCTCAGTAAAGCCCATTACCTCTTCTTCAACATTACCTACTAAGCGAGTTGAAATAAGCTCAGGGGATGCATCATCACCAGCTCCAGCCTTAATTAAATATAGGTGCTTATCTTGATAAATTACGGTATCGCCTGGAAGTGCTACCACACGCTTAATAAAATCAATACTCTTATCTTCTGGGTATTTAAAGACAATGATGTCTCCTCGTTTTGGCTTTGATACATCAATCATCACATTATTAGTTAGAGGATTTCTAATACCAAAGCTCCACTTATCAACTGCGATAAAATCACCGTCAACTAAAGTAGGCATCATTGAGCCAGATGGGATTCTAAAAGGCTCAAAGACAAAGCTTCTAAATAAGAAGACAAATAAAATTACAAAGAAAAGAGAGCCTAATTGAGCAATAAAACCTTTTGGCTCTAATAAAGCTTTAAGCTCTTTTTTGCTAAGCTTACTTTGAATTTTTTGCTCTTGCTCGTACTTTTGTTTTCTAATTGGTCTGTCAACTTTAAAGTCGTAGAACCAAGCTATACCTGTCACAATTGAGCCAAAGAACAGGATATAAGCAAATAAATTCTCGGTAATAGCGCTCATTTTTATTATTCCTTACCAACCTTTAATATAGCTAGGAAAGCGTCCTGTGGAACCTCAACACGACCTAACTGTTTCATTCTCTTCTTACCAGCTTTTTGCTTCTCTAAAAGTTTGCGCTTACGGGTAATATCACCACCGTAGCACTTAGCTAGCACATCCTTACGTAATGCTTTTACAGTACATCTTGCAATGATCTGTGATCCAATTGCAGCCTGAATTGCAATATCAAACATCTGACGAGGAATTACTTCCTTCATCTTCTCAACAACCGCACGGCCTCGTGACTGTGCAACTGATCTGTGAAGAATAATTGCTAGAGCATCCACGCGCTCTGAGGCAATGAGAATATCCATACGCACTAAATCATCACAGTTAAAACGCTTAAAGCCATAGTCTAAAGAAGCATAACCACGAGATGCTGACTTTAATCTATCAAAGAAGTCTAGAACCACCTCTGACATTGGAATTTCATAGGTTAAAGCAACTTGAGCACCATGGTAGACAAGACCTGTTTGAATGCCGCGTTTTTCTTGGCAGATCTTCATGATAGCGCCCACGTATTCTGAAGGCATCAACATACGGCACTCAGCAATTGGCTCACGAATTTCGGCAATATTTGAAATTGGAGGCAAAGCAGCTGGTGAGTCAATATGTAAGATCTCACCGTCGGTTTGTAAAATCTCATACACTACAGTAGGAGCTGTAGTAATTAGGTTTAGGTTATACTCACGCTCTAGACGCTCTTGAATGATCTCCATATGGAGCATACCTAAGAAACCGCATCTAAAGCCAAAGCCTAAAGCCTTTGAATTTTCTGGCTCAAAGAATAATGAAGCATCGTTTAAGCTTAATTTTTCTAGAGCATCACGGAAAGCGTTGTAGTCTTCAGTATCAACTGGGAACATACCTGCGTAGACTTGAGGCTTAACCTTTTTAAAACCAGGTAGAGCTTCCTGCGCTGCTGGCTTTACGTGAGTAATGGTGTCACCTACAGGGGCAGCGTGTACTGATTTAATATCACATACTACCCAGCCTACTTCACCACAGTGCAGAATATCAACTTTAACGCGCTTTGGAGTTGAAATACCTAAGCCTGTTACTTCCCAAGCTACGCCTTGTGACATTACTTTAATCTTATCGCCACGACGTAAGGTACCGTTTTTAATACGAACTAAAGCTACTACGCCTAAGTAATCATCAAAGTATGAGTCAATAATTAAAGCTTGAAGAGGGGCATCAGGATCACCACCTGGTGATGGAATTGAAGTTACAATGCGCTCTAAAACATCAGCAACACCAACACCAGTTTTAGCAGAGCAAGTGCAAGCATCATGAGCTTCAATACCGATTAGATCTTCAATTTCATCGATTACGCGCTCAGGCTCTGCTGATGGTAAGTCGATTTTATTTAAAACAGGTAATACTTCTAAATCTAGATTTACTGCTTGATAGCAGTTAGCAAGAGTTTGAGCTTCTACACCTTGAGAGGCATCAACTACAAGTAAAGCGCCTTCACAGGCAAATAATGATCTTGATACCTCATAAGAGAAGTCTACGTGACCTGGGGTATCAATGAAATTTAATTCGTAGGTTTTACCGTCTTTTGCTTTGTACTTTAAGGTAACAGCCTGGGCCTTGATGGTAATACCGCGCTCACGCTCGATATCCATGTTATCTAGAACCTGTGCTGTCATTTCGCGATCGCTAAGACCTCCGCACATTTGAATAAATCTATCTGACAATGTAGATTTACCATGATCAATGTGGGCAATAACTGAGAAATTTCTAACTAAACTACGATCGTAAACGTCTGCCATTATCTTATCCAAAGGTTATCAAAAGGCCTATTAAGCCTAAACATACTTATTATTCAAATTATGATATTTTAACAGTTTGAAAACGTTTTATAAATGATTTTAATTTGCCTAAGAAGTAAGAACTTAGGCAAAATTGTCAAATTTTAAGGAAGGCTAGTAAGAACTAGAAATTTTAGACAAGACTAAAGCGCTAAGCTCTAAAGGGATCTCGCCTACAACTGCATACTCATGCTTATCAGAGTTTTTTCTAAGTACAGTTAAAGTACCATCAGTTGCTGTTTGGATATTAGTTGTCGCTTTTGAGTTTTTATAAACTTTAAACTCAACAATGCCATCGGTAAAGCTTTGAAAATCTAAAAAAGTACCATCTGCTTGTTCTTGTCTGCCAGATGCTACCAACTTAAAGTTACTTGGAACATTAAGCTCATTCCAAACTGCAGTATTAGCACTTAAGTTTTTTGGATTTTGCGCATTGATTTTCTCAATTCTGTCAAAAGTCTCATCAGGAAAATCTAGGTTTTGCGCAGAAGCTGCGTGCATAGCAGAAACTGTTAAGCGAGTAGTTACCATCTTAGATGGAGTCATCACAACAAGCTCAACTGGCATAAAAGTATCATCATCTTTTGAGACGATAAAAGCATAGCGCACATCATCAACAGGTGCTAAGCGCAACACGGTTACCTTGCGACCTGCTAATCTTGTTCTACCTGCTATTGTGCAGTCATAACCTTTAAGCTCATTTTTACTATTGAAAACCTTATCCCAAATTAAAGTTTGATGCCAAGATAAAGGACCTACGTATGAGCGATTGTGGTTATAGTCAAAACCTAGTGCTTGACGGAGGGCGTAACCTGCGTCCTCATTATTTAAAGACTTCCAAGTGGTATATGGAATTGAGCCTTTAGAGAAATGAGCTAAGGCATACATCTGCATACCATTTTGCGCAGTATTGATAATGGTAGCTTCAAAGTTCCCATTAGTGTAAGTTTCTTGGACTTTACTAAAGAGATCTTTACACTGATTTTGTTCATCAGCTAATGCTTGTGAATTTAATAAAAAAACCGCCATAACAGACGCTACAGCGGTTTTAAAAAAGGATTTAATCATAAAACACTACTAATTTGAGGCTGTATCGAAAACATATCCTCTAATGTAATTGTTAATACGCTCAACTTCAAGTGTTTGCTGTTTCTTTAATTCAGCATTGTTAACCTTATTGTTGTTTTGATTGTTGCCTTGTAATTTTTCTTCAAACTTTAAGGTCTTATCGCTACGAGTAGTTTGGTAGCTTGCTAAATTAACACCTTCTACAGAACCTAAAGCTGTAGTGGCAACACTAGGAGTAGTTGACTTTTCAGCGTTAATGGTTTGGTAACCAATGATAGTTACTGCAGCAACTGATGCTGCAATAGCTACTTGACCTAAACCGAAAGCAAATTTCTTAAATGCCATCTTGAAGTTAGAAATTGGCATTTCTTTAATCTCTGGAGCAGCATCAGGTACAATCTGCTCTTTCTCAATCTTAGACATAATGCTGTTTGCAAAGTCTAGATTTACTTGTGCTGAAACTTCTTGACGTAGGGTTGCGCCAATTAGTGACCAATTCTGCATATGAGCTAAACTTTCTTCATTTAACTCAACTTTATCTAAATTCTCGCCATCAAAAAGAGCTGATTCATTGATTGCTCTATCTTGCTGCTTTGAATTCATATGCACTCCTGATAAAAATCGTTTACCTACCAGCAAACTTGGACATTCTAGCTTCGATGAACTCACGTGCTCTGAAAATTCTTGAACGTACGGTTCCTACTGGAACTTTAAGTACGACTGCAATATCTTCATAAGACATGCCTTCAACTTCTCTTAAGGTAATTGCCTGTCGCAATTCTTCTGGAAGTTCGTTCATCGCCTTCAAAATCACTTGCTGTAATTCTTGCGATTCAATTATTCTATCTGGTGTATCTTTACTTGCTAACACGCCTTGTTCATCAATGCTTTGAAACTCTTCAGAATCAACATCCACATTGTATTTGTGTTTTGAGTTTGACTCTAAAAAGGTCTTAGCTGCGTTTACCACAATGCGGTAGAGCCAAGTATAAAAGGAACTTTCGCCTCTAAAGCTGTTAATTGCTTTGTAAGCCTTGATGAAAGCTTCTTGAGCTACATCATTAACATCTGCACTGTTACCTAAGAATTTTGAAACAACCTGGATAACTTTGTGTTGGTATTTAATTACCAAGATGTTATAGGCATTTACATCGCCATCTTGCACCCGTTTTACGATGGCTTCATCACTTGAAGCTTGTAAATTTTCGTTCACGGATGACATTCCTTTTTACACCTTTTGAAATATTAGACGAAGTCTTTTTAGAAAAGTTCAAAAAAATTTTGATAAAAGATTAATACTCAAGATATTTTGAGCTAAAACATTATATACAAAGAAGTTAATAAAACTCAAATTAGAGCAAATTCTTTGAAGTTAAAGGGGTAATTTTTAAGATTAATCTTAAAAAAGATACTACTGATTGTCTAAAAAAATTAAACTTAGTAGTACCAATCCCCTTTTTGATCTTTAAAGATCATGCCGGCTTTTTCTTTTAGGTTATTTAAATTGACTTCCTCACCGCCCTAAAAGGGCGATGATTCCTACTGCTAACCTGCGCAAGCGCAGATTAGCTTCGGTGGGTTCGCGTTGCCGACAGCTTGTGATGTGTTACCATCAGTACTGTTCGCT
>Ga0256872_10000211_pt1 | contig 15073 bp, 18 predicted proteins | sample RumenRJG_08RNA_FD_186119 | JGI IMG/M metagenome (GOLD analysis project Ga0256872, IMG submission 186119) | Metatranscriptome of bovine rumen microbial communities from Lethbridge, Alberta, Canada - Rumen RJG_08 (Metagenome Metatranscriptome) | ecosystem: Host-associated > Mammals > Digestive...
CCATTCTATTAGCACTACTAGTTCTATCAGCCATATTTACTTTTTATTTTCTCCTATAATATTTTTTAATTGGGATTCCATAATATCAATATAATCTAAAGCATAACGTCTATCTCTTATAGACATATACTCAGTATCTTTAAACGATATACCTAATTTGTTAGCAATCCTCAATTGTTCGAATACTACATTTCTGTAGTTAATTACTTTACCTGGTTTACCCTCACTGGTAACTACGAGTGGGTCGAAAAAATTCTTCAGTGTAGGATAATGGTATTTCTATAACCTTCCCACAACGAGGACATATATACTTAGCATCAGTATTTAATCCTGCATCAATATTATCAAAAGCATTAGATATAGCTAATTCATCTTCATAAGGAAGTTTATCAACTATTTGCTCTAATTGTATATCATCTAATCTATGATCATTGATGGCTACTATCTGCTTCTTTAATCTCAATGAGAATTGAGGATCACCTTCATAATCAGGGAATTCTTTAAGAATCTTATCAGCTTTATCAGTAATTTCATCAAATTCTCTTACCCTTAATAATCTACAATCAACTCCCCATTTCAATTTAGGTAAATTAACTCTAAAAGGTTCTTTAAAATCATCAGGTAAATAAATCACTTCTAATTCATCAAGATTTATTGATACATCAGTAAGTGGCTTTTTGCAATGAGGGCAAGACGATAAATTGACCTTATAATCCTTACCTAAAGATAATCTACGTAATCTATACATAAGGAAAATAAAGTCAATTACAGTTAAATTATAAGTATCTATATTTTTAGGTTCTATAATGCATCTATTTATTATATTAGACATCACCTTCCAGAATGATACACCACTACTACCAGTACGTATTTTTTCTTCGTGAGCAGTCATCATTCTCAATGTAACCTTACCATCAGGTATAGCATTACCATCTAACTTACCTTTAGTAGGTAATACTTCTACTGAAGTGACTGTTGACATACTACTTATGTCATCTAATAATCCAGCAAAAAATTCTCTATCGTTTTCCATAAATACCTCCAGAATATTTAATTTATTATCATTGATACTAACTGATCCTTAGTATCAATGACTTCATTATTTATATGTTAGAACTTCTATCAATTCTAGGATCAGGATAAGCTTTATCTATATGACAAGTAAATGAAATTTCTCTTTCTGATCCAGCTTCACTTCTATTGTACTCACCATACTTAACTTGATCAATCCATGCACCTTTTAATGTCCACGATCTTACTATAGCACCATCTGATGAATATTGTACTATATTACCATTCATCTTATATCTATAGGCAGGATTTATCACACCAGTTTTAGGATTATATCTTAATGCATCCCAGGCAGCTATCATATTTTCGGTATCTACACCTACCCAGTCAGTAACTCTTATATCTATATTATCATAACTTACACCACCAGCAAAGCTAATCACTTCATTACCTTTTCTTATTTGAATGTTTTCTGAAGATTGATTAGGCATGCCATGAGAAGTTAACGACAATCTAAGTATAGTATTAGGATCATTTTTATTCAATCCATTATTACTTGATTGAGGAGCATTATTATCATACAATTCTTTTAACTTATTACCGTGAATATCTCTCAAATCACTAGGAAAATTAAATTGTATATAAGAATGATTAGTTCTTTGTGGTTCAAAAGCTCTATCATCTATAAGATGATTTATGCTGTAATCATAATCTGCTGCATTGTATTGACTATACTTTGACATTACTCAATAAACCTCCATTAGATATTATCACTTACAATAGCACCTGTAGGTACTAATCTAAAGTCTATATTAAATTTCTCAGCTGCACGAGTTATATCTACAGTTACTACACCATTAACAGTTAATGCATCTATATCAGAATTAGTCACTGTAGTTTCATCCATTATTATTCTATAATCTCTGAGTGCACCACCTGATACCATACCATCAAGTATAGGTGATAATTTCCTGTAGAACTCACCCCATAATTGTTCAGTATTAGAATCAAACGATAGACTCAAGCATATATCAAAAATGTATCTCTTTATTTCATTAGCAGTTAATCTAACATTCACTGAATCAAGAGCTGATTTTACTGCAGGTGGTGTATCAATAGTACCTACATGATTTCTAGTATTATTACCATAAATCACATCACCTAATGATCCTAAATTCATAAGAGGAATTATAGCAGCATTGTCAGTAAGTTTCTCCATTGCTTGGTAGGATACTTTAGTAGTAAATTCTTTTACTCCACTAATAGTACCTCTTTTCTGACCTGCCCACGTAGAATATATCGGTAATCCTCTATACACTCCTTCAGCCATTGTCTTAAGCATCCAATATGATGCAGGCATCAAGTACTCGCTTGACTCAGCACTTTTAGCTGCAGGAAATGCTACTACTTCATAGGATGATACAATATTAGCTGCTAATGTCACTATGTTATCTTCATCACCACTTATCAAGTTAGCATCAACAAAGTCAACAAATGCCAGACAATCCCCTCTATCATTCAATAAACTCAAAAGTGATTCATAAGCATTAGATACTAATTGATAACATTTAGTAGAAGGATTCGTTATGTACTCACTTACATTGGATGCATTTAACTCTATGTAATTATTACTTGAATTCTTATAATACTTACCAATGTATTCTTCATTACTTCCAAAAGGACCTACCTTATTGAATATCAGTTTCTCAGTATCTAAATCATATACTTCTGGACCTACATTTATATCTGAAGAACTTATGTTATCATAAGTAACCTTAACATAGTCAGTTCCATTAAATAAATAGTAACCTATATAACCTCCAATAGTTTTAGGACAAGCTACTGAAGCATATTGAGTGCCTGATTTATTAAAATCATAAATAGTAGGTATGAATTTCACTCTACAATTAATTTTATCTTCTAAAAATTCTAAATTATTAGAAAATACTTCATGAGGATTATTATTTACATCATACTCACCATAGCAATAATATAATACAGGAAATCCTGCAACTAATAATCCAGTAGCAAATTTCCATCCTACGTATTCCTCATAAATTGAATTTGATGGAGGAGTTGATCCAAACTTGTTATAAAAATCTCTCAAGGATCTAACTAAAGTAAACTCATTATCATAAGTAGTATCAGAATTAGTTCTATATCCTGCCACTAATACTATATGATCACTTTCATTAGATCTATTAAGATAAGTAGTTAAATCAATTTCATTAATTACAATCTTAGGCATAAAATACTTACTCCTTTATTTATTTTTATTTAATTCTATCCATTTTTTATAGATTTCATCAATATTATCTTTGTATCTGTTAAATACTGTAGTTATTCTTGGTACAGGTTTAATACCTGCGACTCCATATTCTATTAATCTTATAACATCATCGAGCTTCTTATCAGATCCATTGATTCTTTCTGAGTTATTCGACATTATCTTATAAGAATTATGATCCTCACTTATATATAATGTTCTTATATAGTACATTACCAGTGAGTAACTACTTAACTCATATGGTACTTCTCCTACAAATTCTTTTACCACTTCATCCATTGCTATATAGGATGACCTTGATAACGAACTTTGTATATCATTAACTACTTTACTGAGTACATATTTAGAAAAATTCAAAGAATATTTTCTAGGTATATTCAACTGCAGCATAGATTATTTCCTATTTAGTACTGTTACTTTTTCACCATCTCTGATGACTAAATTTGGTGTCATTGATTCCACTTTCATTCTCTTACCATCAATTGAATTAATAGTAATCAATGATCCACTAGTGCCTTTTAATCCTTCTACTTTGAATTTATTTTTAGTACTCTTAAGATTCTCACAAGTAAATCTTACGAGTTTGTAGTTCTTACCAGATTTTACCAAACCTTCTATAATAAGTGAATTACCTTTTCTTACTACTTTTCTTGATTCATATTTAAGATTTTCATCCTCATATACATCATCAACGATATCAGTAACTTCACTATCAAAATTATCAGTATCAAAGTCATCTACATCAAGTTCATCCTCATTAGTTACTTCATCAACAACTACTTTATCTTCCTCAGTTTTATCAGTAGGTGCAACTTCTACTGTAGTATCTGCCTCACTTGATGTAACAGTAACTGATCCTTTTGGACATACTTTAACTTCTACGGATTCATTTAAAGACTCTTCAGTAACTTCTTCATCAGTAACTTCAGTTGATCCTTCACCATCAGTGACTTCATCAGTTACTTCAGTACTTTCATTAGGACTTACAATCTTACCAGCTACCTCATTGATTTCTACATCCTCATCACATACAGGACAATAAATTTCACCTTCAGTAGCATCAGAGAATAATGGATTCAAGCAATGAGGACATACAACTATATACTTACCTATATAACTTTCAATAGGTTCAGGTTCTCCATTGGAGTCAATATCAGTATCGATTACTGCAACTGCTTCATCACCTTCACTATCTTCTTCACTTTTATCATCAATATTTAATTTAATATTGATATCATTTTTATCCTCGAGATCTTCATTTACTCTTTCAATAAGTTTATATACTTGGAGAGTATCCTCATCTTTCAAGTACTTCTTTCCATCTTTTTCTATGATTGAGATGGAATCATATTCATTACCTTCACTGGAATCTACATCCATATCTACTAATTCAGCAATTTCGGTACCTTTTAATCCTTCCTTAGCTAAAAGTTTATCTTGATCATCAATCATTAATCTATCAGTAATGATATCATCAAGAGTAAGACTTTCAGTTTTTACTTTTACTTTTACTGGATTAGCTCTATTACTCTTATTAACTAATGACTCTGTCTTAGTTTTTCTCATGCATCTAATAAGTAAATCAGTATTATTCATTTTATATAAACTCCTTTAATTATTTCCAAAATTCTTATATGACTCTTCAGTATATTTACCGAGCATTCTTGTCCATTTAACTATATGATCTTTTTCATCATTAGCAATTTCTTGGATGATACTTATATCTTCTGGAGAAAATTTTCCAGATTTAATAAAATTCTCATAATCAGATATTGACTTAGTTTCTTCAGCAATAGCTTTTCTGAGTAATTGCATAGTTTCAGGAACTGAACCTTCCTTATCATAAACTGCACTCATATCTGGTGACAATATTTCATTCTCGTTAACATTCTCAAATAATCTCAACTTTATACCTCCATTACCTAGGTAATACTAAATCACTATTAGATTCAAGAAATGCCATTAATGCATTCTTCTCAGCATTACCTTCAGCAAGAATAACATCTGCATCATTATCATACATGGCATTATTTAATTTATACTTACCTCGAGCTCTTGCTGTTATTATCTTCGCATTAGCTAAGCATAACTTTCTAAGTTTTCCAATCCAATATTGATCAGTTATTTGTTCAACTGAATCAATCACTGGAGTATACTCTATTGTTACATTAGCAGCTTGGATAGGATTTTGAGTTATCCATAATCTTGGATCATCCCATATCCAATCAAGGTCATCAGCAATAGTATTCTTTATCTTTCTAATTTGAATAAGATTCATATATCTATTCAAATCATAAGGTACACCTTGAATCATTCCAGCTGCCAAAAGAAATGCGTCAGTACCTCCAGCAGTTGCAGCTATTGAATCTGTAACATAGCTACGATATACTTGAAGTACTGACCTCACTTTGTACTTAGAGAGGTCAATACATTCACTATATGGTACAGTAACTATTTTAGGATATGTGATGTACTCCTGTATTTCCTGGAGTGATACCTTCACTGCATTCTCTAAATCAGTATCTATTTCAAGATTAACAAACTTAGAAGCTAACATAGTTCTAATATAATCTATGTAATCCTGTACCTTCACTTTTACTAACCTCTATATTTATTGACTAATTCCATAACATTTCTGCCATCCTCATCAGCCAATTCAATGATATGGTATATGATCTTATATTTACTTCTTAATCTTGTATTTTCCTCAAACTCATTATAAAGAAGTTCTTTTAACTTATCTTCCTCAAGTGAGTCAAGCATTGCATACTTCTTATCAGCTAGCTCTTTCTCTTTATTGTTAGCAGCTTCCTGAGCTTCTAATCTTGCAACTTCAGCTGCAGCATTAGGATCATCAGGATAATCATCAGGAAGTTGAGGAGTAAGATCATCGATCTTAATTCCTAACTTACTATCGAATAATTCAACAGGACCATCTTTTTGAACAGGTACTTGCACCTTAGGTACATTAGTATTCTTAGGTTCATAAGGTACTTTATCAAGTGGTACATTATTGCTAGGTTTGTACTCATCCAGTACTTGAGGATTGTAAGTACTTACTCTTTCACCTTTAGGTTCTTGTCTATCTGGGTAAGTCTTGCCATCCTGAAGTACTTTATTATTACTAGCAATATTATTTACTTTAGTAATCCTACTAACTGCATCATTGAAGTTATTTATTTCTTCACCTGACCCATTAAGTACAGTAACATCAAAATTGTAATTAATTAATGATGCATAAAAAGAAGCTAACCTTTTATCAGATCCAGTATTAATAACTACTGCTAATCCAGCTTGGACAGTCTTAGCTTCACCAGTATGAAGAGTGATCTGTTGGTCATAATCTTCAGCATTTCTTACTCTTAAAATCATTTAATAAAACCTCCAGTTATTTTATATTTAATTAGTAAGTTAATTTGATCCAGTACTTACTAATTATTTCTTTCTATTAGCGTATATTCTTCTATTTATGGATTCACAAGATGACATTTTCTTCTTATCATCCGATTTTTCTTTTGCAGTATTAGTATCTTCAGATTCAGTTTTACTGAGTTTATCTGATCTTTTTACTACTGCCCAGTGCTCATCATCATTATTGATAGAATCAATCCACTCTTCTGCAGAGATATAATCCTCATCACTTAAATCATTAGCAAAATTCTTACCTCTATTATTCAATCCTACAAACTTAACTACAGGAGTTACTTGTACAACTTTTACTCGTGCTCCTGCATAAGGTTGGTATTTACGATCATGGTACTTAGGTGACCACTTATCACCACCTAATTCAATCACATCCCCTACTCTAAGAGTATCTACTTTATTCTCAGATTCCTTTAATGACTCATTGTATCTTGTTACTAGAAACTTATAGTATTTATCTATGAGTTCCTTAGGAACTTCAATAGTAACAACTCCATCTGGTGCAGCACCACCAGGAGACATAGATCCTGTGATTACTACAGTATCACCTTTAACAGTAACACTTGGATCCCACGCAAACGGTATTTCTTCACTAAGTGGTACTACGTTGATCTCTACATTATCATTACGGAGCTCCTCGTCAGTAATTTCACTAAACTTCTTATATCCTTGATCTCCTGATTCAGTCTTACGTTTACTACCACAACTTTCTTTTACTTTAGATTTACTATCATACCACCTTTCATTACCTGTAGCTATATCAAAAACATGTACACTACCTGATTTTATTAAATCAAGTAATTTATTAGCTTTTTCCTTAGCTTCACCTTCTGAATCTGTAGTCGCTATTATCATCTCACCTTCATCAGTAACAAGCGATATAGTATATCTTCCAGGTTCTTCATCCTCATCATCTAATATAGATGATTCAGTTTTACGTTTACTACCACAACTTTCTTTTACTTCAACTGTATCATCTAATGTGATTTCATCACCAGTATTTCTATCATAAATAGATACACCTGAATCAACAATATCAAGAAGTTTACGTGCTTTACCTTTAGCTTCATCTTCAGTAGAAGCATAAGCTACAGGATTAGTACCTAAATCAGTAACTACGCATATAGTATATCTTTTACCTTCTAAGATATCTTCAGTTTTCTTTGACTCTTCTACTAACTCAAGACCACAAGAACTATCATAAGGGTCACCTTCAAATCCGTAGAATTCAATTTTATCTTCATATTCACTGTCAGGATAATTATTATCAATAAGATCCTGCTTAGCTTCATCAGTAATAGGTTCAGCTAAATACTTGAATCCGTTAGATTTATCATAATCACCTACTTCAGTTATTTTGTACTTGATATTCATTCTATTCTTATCAGTATAACCTGCACCAGGATCATATGTAGGTATGACTACATCTCCTACTTTAAACATGGGTTCTACTTCAGAATTTTGGAATATAGATGATTCAGTTTTAGGTTCGTAATCTTTAGCAGCTACTTCATAGTCACCATATTCATCTTTGATGATTTGGAATCCTGCTTTATCTATGATATCTTGAGTTTCTTTTGATACGTGACCATAAGTCTTCATATCATAATCTACCCATTTCTGACAATCCTCAATTGATTTAGCTGCAGCTTTATCCGACTCATTAATAGTAATATTCTCTTCAATTTCATTTTTATTAAAGGATCCTACTACTTTAATGCACTCTAATAACCTACTCATATAAATACCTACCTTTCTTTCCCTTAATATAATCGTTTTACAAATCGAAATACATCGTGTTATTTCTTTTTAACACGAATTTCTTTCTTAACTACTAAAGTATTTCCAGAAGTAGATACTGGATTAATTTTAGCTTTCTCATTAGCTTTTACTTTTTCTACTTCTTTCTTTACTTCATCTATATCACTATTAGCATCTTTCAATGCATCTTTCAATGACTTCTTTTCCTTCAACCTCTTAGTGATCTTATGGAATACAGTATATAATCCTTTTGCAGCAACCCAAGTAATAGCAGCACCACTAGTAATAGATACAGCTTGAGTGACTTCATTGAAATTGATGAAGAATGTATGTTGAAGTATCATTTCATTACCAAAATGACAAGCAGCAAATATCACTAATGATACACCTGATCCTAATAATGAAAGTACCTTATCTTTCTTATTAGCATCAGCATCCTTAAGACATTTCTTTAATGCAGTAGCTTTCAGTAATTCTACTAATCCCATTGTAAGGAATGTAGCAATTATAGTTACATATCCTAAAGATACAAACCAGCTGAACTGATTATAGAATTCGATTAAAGTTGAAAAATCCATAAATACCTCCATTATTTACCTAATACGATTTTCTTTAAAAATTTAGGTTTCTTTACTTTCTCAGAGTCATTCACTAATTCTTCTGACTCTTCTATAATTTCTGGTTCAGTACCAGCAGTTTCAGTAACCTCTACTGAATCTTCACTAGGAATCTCTACTACTTCAGGTACTAACTCCTCAGGAACTCCATTAACTCTATTGAGTATTTCATTAACACCAGCTAATTCATTATTAACAGATGCAAGTTTCAATTCATTCTCAGTAATATCATTTTGAAGATCTTCTAATTTAGCTTTACTATCAGTCAAATGATTACTGATATCAGACTGAATAGTTTCAAGTTTACTTTTCCTGGAATTTAACTCATCAATAGAATAAGCCTGACCATTTTCTATCCATAATTTAGAACCATTAAAATTAGCTATCATAATATATTTACTCCTTTACAAATTTTATAGTAACTTCATAACCTTTAGCAGCAAGCATACGAATTAAATCATCAGTAGTTAACTCAGTATGTTCTTCAGTAAACTCACGGCACTTATAATCAAGAGGTTCTACTACCTCTTTAGTATCAGTAATCTCTTGTACTTCTTCGACTTTCTCAGGAACCAATTCTGAACCAACAATCGACTCAGCAGGTAGTTCTTCATCCTTAAGTTCTTCAACTTCTGAATTATCCTCAGTAGTAATATCTTCATTCACTACTTCATCTGCTTCTGACTGTTCCTCATTCTCAGTGACTTCTTCATTACACTCACTATCAATAATATTTTCTACTTCTTCTGAACTTTCTTGTACTTCTTCAGGTACTTCATCACTTTCTGTATCAGTACATTCATCAGATTGGTCTACCAACTCTTCAGATTCATTATCTATGACCTCTTCAGTAATTTCTTCAGTAGGTTCTTCTACTTCCGGTTCTACATAATAGATATTTTCTTGAGATCTTCCATCATCATTCAGCATTATTCTTGCTGTATTTCTATCAAAGTCATATACAACTCTTCTATTCCTGTAATCATAAATTTTGAATTCTTTAAATTCTCCTGACTTAATAGTATTTATGACTTCTTTTAACTCTTCCATATTGTGATAAACAAATACTTTTACTTCCATTATTGTTATCTCCTAAAAATTGTTATATTAAATGCACCTTCTATACAAAGTAAGGCTACATAAATTACCAAACCTAATATAACTATTCCAGTAATCGTACCACATATAATTAATGCAGGTTTACTGAATCTACTCATAGCTACAAATACATAGTTTATCATATTGAATATAGATAAAACTATAGTACAAATGAAGAATGGGATAGTAAGGACTATGAGCATTAATACCATCAAAGGAATACCATATGATCTTTCTTCATATGTATGCTTAGGTTTTTCCTTTATATCTTTCTCCATTTCATCTTCAGGTATCTCTACCTTCTCATATTTACCAGTATCTTTATTGAGCACTTTCTTGTACTTCTTTCTACCTGGAGTTTTTACCAATAAGTGATCAAGATCGAACTCCAATATAGGTCTATATGAGATATAAAAGGCTTCAGCTTTCTTCTGCTTAGCACTTATCTTCTTTGATTCTTCATTAGCTAATGATGCATCAGCACTAGCTAACAATTCTTCTTTCTTCTTATCCTTGAATTTATCAAGGAACTGCTTATTTTCACTATTTTCTACTAATGAATCAGCAGTAGCCATCAAGTGAGCTAAATCTTTACCTGCTTCATTAGCATTTATATCACCACTATTAAATTTCTTCTCTACTAATGCAGCTCCAGTTTGTCTGTAAGCTGCAATTGAATTATCTTTCACTTCTTCTGCATTATTAGTAGGTGCTACGGTATTATTAGATTCATCAATTATAGTTACTTCTTCATTATCCATAATTCACCTCACTAACTTAACAAATCCTCAGCATCAGAAGACACTGGACCTGGATTCATAGGTGTAGGTGCACCTAAATCCACATACTGCATTAAGAAGAAGTCCTGGAGTTCACCATAAGGATAAGCTATGCTACCTGACTTAGTGAAATATCTCACAGTAGTATTATCTGACCTCTTAACTGTGATGAACTTTTCATCAATAGCGGTAACTGTAGATACATATCTAAGATTAGGATTGTATTGGTACTGCTCGACTACTTTATCTCCTACTTCTAATTCAGTTAAATAAGTATTATTATCTTGTAACATAGCTACTCCTTTTAATTAGGAGGTCAGAATTAACTGACCTCCATTAGAACATTATTCACCTTCAGTAGTAGTTTCAACTTCTACCAAACTCAATCCCAACTTATTGCATGTGACATAGTAGTAAATATACTCTCTAGCAGTTTGCACTTTATAGATAATAGATTCACCAGGTCCTAATGCAAATTCACTATTGTCAGGATAAAGGTTGAATTGTTTCAATTCATCACTGGGATTACCAATCTCCAGATTGCAAGGTACGGAAGACGTATCGATTATTGTTTTCATAGAATTAACTCCTTTTATTTTATTTTAATTAGAAGAATCAATCACTCTTACTGTGATAGTTCTTTTCAATACTAACTCTTGATAAGGTAAAGTCATCAGACTGTTAACCCAAGGAGGTCAGAATTAACTGACCTCCACTTGAGTTTGCATTAGTTATGTACAATTCTACCACGGATGTACATACGATTGTTAACTACTGCTTTACCATAAGAAGCAGCCCATCCCTTACGTCCAGCAAGGTCTTCGAGTTGCACCATAGGAACAGTAACAACAGGCATATACATACCGAGAATGTAACCAGTATCAAACATATTTGATCCTTTATAACCAACAACGAACACATCGTCATCGAAGTCAGGGTTCAAATACACTTTAACACCATTAGGTAATTTACCGAAGTAGCAAGGACCATTGACATTTTGAACATCAGCAGCTTCAAAACCAACAATTGATGAACAAACAGTACCAACAGAAACACCACCAACGAGGAAGTTACCACGAACTTTACGTGTAGCTTTATAAATTTTAGCGCAGCATTTATCAACCGCAATCTTAAAGGTATTATATTGATCGATCATCGAAATACCCATAGGAACGACATCGGACCATGTTTGCTCAGGACCAGCATTAGCAGCACGATAGAGGTCAGTCATAACTTCTGAGTCGATTTCGTGCATGATTTCACCAGCTACCGTAGCATTCATGATATCTTCCATATCGGTACCACCATACTCCTTATTGAGGATGTATTGTGAATCGAATGACCAGATAGCTTTCATTCTACGAGGTTTAGCAAACATCGGGATCTTATTCATTTGAAGCGTAACTTCAGGAATACGAACCGATGATGCAGTTGAATCAACGTACGTGATAGCATAGCTATAGTTAACTACACCAGTATCTGTAGCAGCAGTAGCAGCAGCTCCAAGCGTGAGTGTAACAGCACCAGTAGAATAGTTGATAGTACCGGAATATCCACTGACAGGGGATACTAACGTACCAGCACCATTATCAGTGAGTACTACACTATTTCCACCAATGCTAAGTGTGATCGTAATCGTGTTAGGATTAATCGGAGCAGGTTGTACTAACGTGAAGGATTGAGAAGTACCAGCAACTAACGTGATAGGTTCATCAACTACATCACATGAGCTATACATAGCATCTGATTGATAGAAGTTACGAGTATCAGCAAATGCAGTACCAGCTTTCGTAGCACCTTTAGTCGTACCATATTTGTATTCCAAATACAGAACCATACCTACGGAGTTATCCATACCTTGCACTGAAACAATTTCAGGAGCGATAAGGTTTTGGACAACTGCACCAACTATATCTAACGCGAAGATCTTGTACAGACCAGCATCAGCAGTTTGGATTGATTCATGGAACTTAGCTTGAATCTTCGTATTCTCGAGTGAGTGAGCAAGTACAAGATTTCTTTCTAAGCTATTCTTTCTACCAGTAACGGACTCGAGTTTCTTCATTCTCGGTGCCCAGGATTCTAAAAGACGAGTAGTCTTTTGGTCAATATAATTTTCATTCAGTCTCATAATGTAAAAATACTCCTTTTATTTTGTTAATGAAGCTATTCTTCCAGCACGATCTAACTCAGGATCGTATCCTGACTCAATATGATCTAATGACTCATTTTTGACTTTAGTCCCTAACTTAGATAAGTCAGGTACCATATATCTCTTACGATCATCATTTTCACGCATTGATTTAGCTAGAGATTCTACTTTATCAGGTGCAGGATTACTACCTGATTGTAATTTCAGTTGTTCATAACTTACACCATAAGCTTCAGCTACTACTTTCACATATTTATTCCTTAAAGAATTCAATGATTCAGTAAGTGTAGAATTATCCTTTCTCAATTCTTCGTTTAGTTTCTTAGAATTATCTAAGGATTCATTCAATTTAGCTGAGTTGCTCGATTCAGTTTTACTTTCTGAACTAACTGACTCAAATTTTGATTTATACTCATCACGTTCTTTAGTAATCGCAGTTAAAGATTCATCCAATCTCTTATTAGCTATAGCTAATCCATTATTTTCAACTTGTAAAGTTTCTAATTTTGAAGTAGCTTTACTTAATTCCCCCTTTGTGGATAAGAATTTGGACTTAAGATCACTAACTACTGAAGCACTTTCTTTTAATAATCCAAACACTTTCTCCATCCCGGTAGTTCCTGATGACTTAGATTCGAGTTCGTCAATTCTCTTCAATGCTTCATCATATTTCTTAGTAATCATGACGATATCATTAGTAAGTGATTCGATAGTTCCGACTTCTTCCTTACCTAACTTACCATCAATCATCTCTAATAACTTATCTTTATTAGCCATGTTCGAGGATCCTATAGTAACTTTAAGACCTTCTAACAATGTCTTATCATTAGCATCAGATATAATACTTTCTAATGACTTCTTCTTAGAATCACTGATTGATTCCATAACAGATACTCTTGCTCTTTTAACTGCAGGCATTGTAACAATATCTAATGCTTCGAAATCATAGGTACCTTTAGTAATGACTTCTCTATCACCTTCAGTATATGAATCACCTGAACCTCTTGTAGAAGCACCCATTACGCATCCTGCATCTATTAATGACTTCAATTGCTTACCATATTGATTATTCAATATTTCTAAAGTACCTTCATACATATTGGTATCTTTATTGAAGTCGTAATCAGTCATAACTACGCACGCTCTTACTGCAGGATCCTCAGCACATTCTTCCTCAGTAACAGGATGACCTAATCTACCAAAAAATACTCTATTCTCAATCTTTTCTTTAAATGAGTCAGAATTGAGAGCATCTTCAGCAGCTTCAGTATAATCTCTACCATTACGAGTAGGATTTTTCATGTCGAAGAATGGAACTTTAAGTTTACCTAAGATAGCTCCACTCTTACCTTTAGTAGAATCCTCGAATTCTGCTGGATATTGTGATTCATAAACTATAGTTTTTCTCATCATTACCTCTTTATCATACAATCTTGTATAATTTTATTAGCTTCATCAGCTTCGAATACACCTTCTATGATAGTGGATTTATTATCAGGGTATTTGTATTTCTTCAAAAATCTTATGACTCTATTAAGTTTTACTTTCTTAACATTATTATTGTAGATAGGTATAAGAATTATCTTATCATCCTGCTCACCATTATCAACAGTCTTAATTACTCCTACGACTTTGCATTTAAGAACTGATAAAGATCTAACTCTACCACCTAAAATAATGCAATCCAACTGATCTTTATCATCAGCTAAAGTAGAAGGAATAAATCCATAGTTAAATGGGTAGAAATATCTACGAAATGGTTTATTACTCAATTTACGAACTACTGTAAGAAATTCTCCTGATTTCTCATCGATTTCATATTTATTATTTGAGAATTTAGGTATCTCAACTACAGCATTCACAATTTTATCTTCGAAATTATGATAAGTAATTATATTGTATCTATAATCCATAACTATTATAACTCCTTTTTCCAAACAAGAAG
>Ga0256872_10000218_pt1 | contig 14904 bp, 4 predicted proteins | sample RumenRJG_08RNA_FD_186119 | JGI IMG/M metagenome (GOLD analysis project Ga0256872, IMG submission 186119) | Metatranscriptome of bovine rumen microbial communities from Lethbridge, Alberta, Canada - Rumen RJG_08 (Metagenome Metatranscriptome) | ecosystem: Host-associated > Mammals > Digestive...
CTTTTTTATATTTGATTATTCATCAATAGCTCCAATTTTTCTAAGCTGGTCGATGATTTTCTTTACATCTCTTTCCATAGCCTCTTTAGGTCCATCATACATCTTCTGCATTTTGGCAACTATCTCAGCCTCGGTAGTATCTTTTTCAAGACACTCGATAATGAATCCGGCAGTTTCATTACTGCGTACAAGACCTGAGAATTCAGTTGCTCCTGTAGAAACGAGGAGCTTCTGTTCACCGTCATCATGTGCTAAAAACCCACTGTTTATTCTCATAATAACTCCTTTCACTTTACTGTAGTTTTATTCACCGTTCACATTATACAGCTTATAACATATCACGACTCAGCTGGCTCATCTAGACTATTTATCATCTGTTTGAATATATGTGACTTAAACTTCAGACAGTTTTCATTCCACATAGGACAGCCGAAGCGATAGAATGAGGTACAATGCGGCAACAAAACACATTTCTTGCACTTTTCATCTGCATCAAACTTTTTATGCAGTTCGTCAAGTATTTTCTGATTTGTTACACCTTCAAAAACATTGCCCCAACTCTTGCTTTCGTCAAGGTGTTCGCATGGATAAAACTTGCCGTCGGGTCCGATAACAACACATTTGTCCAGATTATCAGCCATACAATAGTTTAAATGTGTTTTTATATTATTGGATATATTATAATTAGAATTGCGGATTCCGTACTGTTCAAAATACTTCACAGCTTCATTTTCCAGTTTCAGTGTATCAGAAAGCTCAGATTTATCGCGTTCACTATAAAGCAAAGCCATATATATACTGAACGCATTCTTATCAGTAAACCGTTTATCAAGGTCTGCCGCAAATTCCGGTATACCAGCGAGATTATACTTATCATAATTACAGCGGATTGAGACCTTTATCTGCTCGTCCAGTAAATACTGAATACCTCTCATTACCGTATCATAATTATAGCGTACCGGATTAAGGTACTTTTTTCTTTTTTCATAATCATCGCGTGCACCGTCTAAAGAGACCTGAACACTTTTAAGGTTCCATAACTCTTTTGCTTCCCTTGCCATTTCTTTTGTCATAAGAGAGCAGTTAGATATCATGCTGGAGCGATAATCCACCTGATTATCTCGTAACTTCTGGCAAATACGGGTAATAATACCTGAAGCGGCAAGAGGTTCTCCGCCAAACCACCTGAGTGTAATACAGCCGTTATGCTTAGTCTGTAAAATATAATCAACTACTTTATCAGCCATTTCATTTGTCATTGTATGCGTTATATAGCCTTCCTCAAAACAATAAACACAACGAGCATTGCATGCTGTAGTCGGGAAAATGACGTAAGCCTTGAGACCCTTTTCCTTCTTTTCCATTATACTCAGAATCTGACAGCAGCTCTGATACTGTTTATATTCATCCAAAGAAGTCTTCACAAAAAAAGATTCTTCAGCAAGCTGCTGAAATCCAGCCTCTGAAAGAGCCGCACCTGTCTGTTCAGACTTTGAAAGCTTCAAAAATCGTTCTTTCTCGTCATTATCCAACTGTACAGCAATACCTGTAAAAGTATTAAACAGTCTCAGTTTATTATCTGTCTCTGTTTGCAAAACATATTGTGACAGACGATATTGTTTTTCAGTTGAAAAATCATTTTTGAAGATGATCTTGCAAACATCACTATTTCCATTCAACAATTTTATCATTACAATGCTCCTATTCTCCTGAGACAGATCAAATTACAGATTAAAGGCTGTACATAAACTGTACAGCCTTCATCGATGATTGCTTTTCAGATTATTCTCCCATTATACAATCTGCAGGGCAAGTAGGAGATGTAGTAATAACATCCTCTGCATCAAAAGCAACGATCTCGAGTGTAGCCTCTTCATACTTCTTCATTAGGTATTCACCTCCCCCTAAAGCATAAACCTAACATAACAAGTATCGTCACATTAAGCTCTTTTATATTTTAGCACAATTTAATATATCTGTCAAGTAAAATATATATAAAACAAATAGTTTTTTCTTTCCCTATTCTGTCATCCAGCAAATGCTGGATGACAGTGGTTAAATAGGGAGGAAATGTAATTATATGGATTTGGTTAGTTTTTCAGCATTTCAGCTGTTACAAAGGTTTCTTCACCGTAAACTGTGAATTCTTCAGTACCATTAGTTATGATGGTGTACGGTCTGAAAGTATATCCATTACCGCTCTTATCTCTGAATGACGGTGCATAAGTTGTTCCATCAGTACCGAAACTAAAGTAGTTCTTATTATCTGTTGTAATTACGGAACCATCACTCTCGCCTTCCTTGATAAGGAGACCAGTCTTAGATACAGTGAAACCGCTGATATTCACACTGCTGTTGATCGATACACTAATCTTGTTGACGTCAACAAGTTCAGGTTCGCTAACTGTTATACTTGTTTTAGCGTTTAGCGTATTATCAAGTAATTCAGCTGCTGTTATGAATGTTGCTTCACCGTAAACTGTGAATTCATCAGTACCATTAGTTACGATAGCGTATGGTCTATAGCTGTAGCCATTACCGCTCTTATCTCTGAATGAAGGCATATAAGATGTTCCATCAGTGTCGAAATCAAAGAAATCCTTGTTTTCTCTTACAATCTCGGAGCCATCATTCTCGCCTTCCTTTATAAGGAGACCAGTCTTGGTAACTGTGAGACCATTCAGAGTTGATTCGCTGTTTATTGTTAAACGGATCTTATTAAGCTGAGGATCAGCTGTGAGTAATTCAGTATTAGCTATTGTAACGCTTGCGTTCTGAGAAACAACGTTTTCCATAAGGTCTGCTGCCTTTACATAAACCGGATCAGTATACTTTGTATATGATACATCACCATCAGTAACAGTAACAAAACCTACATATGTATATCCATTGCCATTCTTATCACGGAAGCTTGGTGCGTAAACCGTACCATTTGTACCGAACTTGTTAAGCTCAGAAACACTTCCCTCTGCTGCTTCAATTGTGAATTCCTTATTAAGAAGATCACCTTCACCGATAATGATACCAGTCTCTGCAACATCAAAGCCTTCATAATCAACAGAGCTATTGATCTGAACCTTCATCTTGTTAAGCTTTGAGTCAGACTCCACGATAGCCGGATTGGTTATTTCCAACTTAGTTGCGTTCATAACATTCTGCTCACGGAATACTACGGATGCCTTAGCAGTTGCTACATCTGTATACTTCACGAAGTCATTTGTGCCGTCAGAAACGATCACAAATCCCCTGTAAGTATAGCCCTTGCCATCCGCATCGCGGAAGCTTGGTGAATACTGAGCACCATCATTCGAGAACTTTGAATCATAAGCTGTGAGGTTATCGATATTCTGCTCACCAGGAACAATAATTATACCGGTCTTCTTCACAGTGAATCCATCGTAATCAACAGCACCTGTGATATCGACTCTCATCTTATTATTCTTTCCATCGTCCACGCCTGCTACATCGCTCATGTTAACTTCGATAGCTGCCATAACATCATCTTCGATGAGATCACGTGCAGAAATTGTTTTTGCCTCATTCTCTTCGACAGTCGTGCTATTAACACCATCTGTAATTGTAACAAAGCCCTTGTAAGTAAATCCAGAACCGGAATCCTGTGCAGTATATTCAAATGAATTGCCATCTGCATCATGTGTAGTGAAATCAGTTGAATCACCAACAGCGATCTTTATACCAGTCTTAGCGTCGAATATTCCATTGCCGCCTGATACGTAGTTGAACTTGATATTATTTGTTGTATCCTCAACAATTGCAGGATCAGAATTTTCACTGATTGTAAGCTCAAGATCCTTAACTGCTTCATTAAATGCATCTTCGCTGGAAATAGATGCTTCTTCACTTTCAGCAGTATAGTCAACGCCATTCTTATCAGTTGCAGTTACAACTGTCTTGTAAGTAACTGTCTCGCCTGCCTTGACATTCAGTTTGAAGCTGCCGTCCTTTTCAGCATCAAGTGTTACCCACTCATCATCACCAGTCTTGACCTTGATAGCCTTAGCTATTGTAACGTCATAATTAGACTGCGTATTATCAGGAGTTAACTTGTATGTGTAGAATACACCGTCTTCAGCATTCTTATCAACGCTCTCATAGTGTGCTACAGCCTTGTTAACGTTTTCGATTACAGTAACGTCCTTCATTAACTCAGTTGTATTAGCTTCCTTATTGTCTGTAGTGTAGATTGTGTATTCGTTACCGTTTCCATCAACTACAACTGCAAAACCTCTGTAAACAATGCCATTGCCTTTATCAGTAACAGATTTATTATACTCAGCATTGGTGGTTGAATATGTTGTAACGCCATTCATACCGTGCTTAAGAAGCTCTACTGACTCATCCTTGGACTCCTTAGCATAAACAAGTATACCAGTTTCCTTGACAATGTTTTCTGTAGAAGTCTTATAAGCGTCAGCCAAAATAGACTTAACATCGATATCAACCTCATTAGTTGCTATCTTTCCTGACTTAAGAGTTGTCAGCTCAGCATTTTCGGTTTCAACAGAAGCTACTCCACCATCTGCAACAAGCTTCTCAAACAGCTGCTTAGAAGTAATGTACTGAGTTTCAGACCACTTGTATTCTGTCTTGTTACCAGACTTGATCTTTATATATGCTCTGTAAGAAATACCATTTCCATCATCAGTCATATCAGCAGTTATTGATGTAGCAGACATTTCTTCCTTAGCGGTCTTCTCACTGTTAAGATCAAGATCGAGCCAGTGACCATTTCTCCAAACGATACCAGCAGCCTCAACCTTTCCTTTATAATCAGTTGCATTTGCTGTAACTGTTACACTAGTAGTTTTGCCGGTTGTAATAGAAGGATCATTAAGCTGAACGCTTGCCTTCTCCTTTGCAAATTCTACAATAAGATTATCCTTATTGATATAGCCTGCATCGGTAAAGATTGTGTAGCTGTAGTTTGTATTCTTATCAGTTACCTTCAGATATGCCTTGTAAGAAATTCCACTATCATCGATATCATCGATTCCTAATGTAACCTTATTATCTACAAGGTTCGCCTCTGTGCCTTCTGTGAAGTTTGTCTGCTCGCCAGATACATAGATGATTCCAAGCTCTGTATCAAATCCAGCATATTCACCTTCTGAAGCAGCACCTAATGTTACTGTCTCATTAAATGTATTGAAATCAGGTTCATCAGTTTTCACCTTAAAGTTCTTAAGGATCTCAGCTTCAAGAAGAGCGTTTACATCAACTGTCTTCACATCGTCTGTATACTTTGTATACTTGATGCCCTTTTCGTCCTCAACAACAACGTAACCAATGTAATTGATAGGTTCAGTTGCTTCCTTGATAGTAATTAAGCCGCCATTTGCCTTAGTCTTTTCAACATTCTTCAGAGCTTCAGCAGTATTTGCCTCAGTTGAGTAGCAAATTCCGCTTTCAACAACGTCAAATCCTGATGTATTAGTGTTGACATTGATATTAATGTCTCTGTAAGTCTCATCAGTCGGCTCTGAAACGAGTGTACCCTCAGATGTAGTTACAGAAGTCTTGAGCATCGGAGCATTGATCTCATTTGTAGACTTATATGTTGTCGGGCTGTAAACTGTGTAGGTCTGATCGCCTGCAGTGATAATAGCATACGCTCTGTAAGAAACGCCCTTACCGGTGTCGTCCATTGTAACAGCACTGCCATCAGTTACCTTTACGCAATTAACCTTTTCGTTAGCTGCTGTAAGACCATACTGCTCAATACCGATCCAAAGGATACCTGTCTCTGTAACCTCAGCATTGAAATCATCAAGATCAAGAATTGCATTTGCGGAAGCCTTATAGTCAATAGTACCGTCAGCGTTGAGAACTCTGGATTCATCACTCAGCTCTACAGCATTATTCTCGAATGCCTTAACATACTGCATAGAAATGTCAGAAGGATTGATGTACTTAGCATCAGTGTAAACTGTGTATGTTTCACCCTTCGTAGTACTTACAGTAACATAACCCTTGTATGTTATGCCTTCCTCCTTAACAACAGAAGCAGGAATGGTGTTAGTCTCGTCGATCTTATTTGCTGAATCCTTATCAAATTCTGTTTCCTTGCCAGTATTGAAGATAACACCGGAATCAAGAACTTCAAAGCCGGGATATGTGCACTCAGCTGTTTTGGTGAACTTGATAGTCTTTTCTTTTGCATCAAATACAGGCTCATCAACCTTAATCGATGTTGCTGCCTTTACAGGAGCTTCAAGCAGATCGCCAACCTTTACTGACTGAACATCAGAAGAATAGAATGTAAATGTATTAATGCCGTCAGAGTAAATTGCATAACCGATATAATAGATTGTATCTGAAGGAGCATTCTCTATAACAGCCTTATTATCTGCTGATTTTGCAATTTCAACACCATCATTTGCCTTCAATGTATCAGCAGTTACATCACCGATCGCATTCTCTGCGTAGCGGATACCGGATTCCGTAAGAGCAAAGCCCTTAACGCTTACATCTGCATTTACTGCAAACTCGATGTTTCTGAAATTATCTACACTTGCAGGTGATGCAAGAACAGGAGCAGCAATCTCAACAGTGTAATCAATTTCGCCGAGAAGATCTCGTACAGAAGCAGTCTTACCATCTCCATTAATAGTATAGGTGTTTACTCCGTCGCTTACAGTGATGTATTCATAGTAGTAGATACTATTTCCAAGATCCTCAAGACCGCTAACTACGCCGCTTTCAGCCACAGCCTTTTTAGCTTCCTGACCTTCAGCATTTATGTAGTAAACGCCGCTTTCAACTGTTTTGAAGTCATCTGCATAGTTTTCATTAACAGCTGCTGTAACAGGTATCTTTATCTCGTTGGTCGATCCCTCTACCATTGCAGGGTCGCCGGCACTGAGAGTAAGAATATCCTTGATAGCACCCTCCATCAGATTATAAGAAGATGTATAATTTTCTTCATCATAAATGGTAAATTCATTGATTCCATCAGTTACAGTAACATAACCCTTATAGGTAAAGCCCTGACCCTTATCAGCTGAATCGTCTTTCTTAGTGTCTGCAAGACTAAATACAGCTTCATCATCTGGCTTTGTCCACTTTAAAGCAGATTCAACATCAATACTTTCAGCCTCGCCAAGAACATAGTAAATACCTGATTCCTTAACAGTAAAGCCATCGAGTGTCTTTGTTTCACCAACAGCAATCTCAATCTCTGTTGATGAATCGTCTTTCAGCTTAGCAGCATTAAGAGTGATCGAAGTATTATTCTTAACGTTTTCAGTTATCAGATCTCTTGCATACTTTGTTTCAGGAACACCGTAAACAGTATATGTAACATCGTTCTTAGTAACGATCGCATAAGCTCTGTATGTAACGCCCTTACCCTGACCATTGCCATTGCTCAGATCTGTAAAGGTTGCAGTCCATGAATCAGAATGATTAGGATCATTAACTATCTGCTTGTGGTACGGTTTATCAGACTCGAAGCCAACAACAAGTTCTGAAGCAGCGTCATCTACCGTGCCATCTGTCCAGATAAATCCAGCTTCAACGATAGTTTCACCGTCAGCCTTGTTCGGGTTAAGTTTAACATCAAACTTGTTTGTCTCGCCAGTTACAAGTACTGGATCCTCTGCACCTATTGTAGTCTCGGCATGACTTTCGTCCTCAGCATAAACGATCCACGGGAGAACAACTGTCTCGTCATAGTTTCCAAGACCACGAACCTCGATACTATATGTACCTGTCTTTGTGATGCTTGTCGGAACTGTCAGTCTGTAATCCGTGCCTACCACGAGTTCCTTATTGCCATCCTTAACAGTAACTGTAGGAATTTCAGCACCCTGTGATGTAAGAACGCTTGCATTTTTAGAAAGTGTTACAGTAATATCGTCAGACTTGGTGAGTGACTTAGGTGTGATCTTGTATTCTGCACCTGTAAGTCCAGTGAGATTATAATTATCAAGTACAAAGTTATTAGGAATTACCCAATTATATGTACCAACATTTATTGACTCGCTGCTACGCTTAAGTGCATTCTTGATTTCCTCAGCAACTGCAGAAGCTTCACTTTCAACGATACCGCCAGTAATATTGACGCTCTCAACTGTAGGAAGCTCTTCATTAAATACAACACTTGAGCTTGTCTGCTTGATCTCAGCTGTTATGTTAGCCTTCTTGATCTCGAATTCCTTTTCAAAATCCTCGTCGATATAGTTCTTGCAAGTTACATGCGCAACTACCTTATAAGAACCAACATCAGTTGGTGCACCATCGAGTTTAGTATTCTTATTATCGAAGTATTCGTATGTTACACTTGCATTGCTTGCGAGGTCCTTCTGAATAGCAGGAGATGTCTGAGTACTTGCAAAGTCTACAGTAGCCTCAACAGCGTTGCCGTCGTACTCCTTAGTAAGCTCAGGAATCACAGCATTAATCTCTGCCTTGTTGATCTTCCAGTCAAGGATCTTTTCGCCCTTATAGTTACCCTTACCGATTAAACGAACCTTATATGCCGGGTATGTAGCATCGTTAGCCTCATACTTAGAAAGCTCACCACCGATAGTGAAGTCCTTATAAGCAACAAGATTATAAGGTGTTCTATCACCTGTGAATTCTTCCTGAACTGACTTGAAGCTGATAGACTTTATAGTTGTATCGTATGTAAAGCCATCTTCTACTGAAAGCACTGCCTTAACATTGCTAATGTCAGCGGGAGTAATAGTGTATGACTTAGTTTGGTCATTAGGAACAAAGTTGATAACATAGTTTTTGAATTTGTCAGCTGTAGGTTTATATTCAGTTTCTGTAACAGCTAAACCTGCATCATTTACGAGGCCAATAGTATACTCACCTGCATCCTGCTCAGTATTGCTATAGCTAATAACATTGCCACTCTTATTATAAACAGCGAAATACTTCGAGAAGTCAAGGTTTTTGTCTTCTTCAACAACACCTTCAGTCTGTGTGGTATTATTACCGTCAATAAGAATCATATTAGCCTTAAGGTTATTAAGCGGCTGATGATATACGGATTCATTGTTCTCAAAGCTTTCAACGTTAACAGAACGTCTATTGATAGTGAGTTTAGCTACCTTAACAACGGGATTATAGTTGCCGTCAAGGTCTGTTGCAGTGATCTCAACATCATACATTCCTGCATCCTTCGGAGCAACAGTTGTCCAATTTGTAGCGTCCTCAGCCTTGAAGCGATAGCTGTAGCCGGACTGAGTCTGTTCATTTTCAGTCTTTGAGATTTTGAAATCATCAGGAAGACCTACTAACTCAAATCCTGTAAATCCTTTACCGTCGTATGTCTTAGTTGTAGGAGTTTTTGTATCAACACTAATTGATTCAGTAGCGAGAGACTGAGGATTGATTTTGAAGGAAACAGTTTTTGTTCCATCATAATTTTCTATACCTGTAATAACAACATCGTATTCGCCAGCTGCATTTACTTCACTAAGCGGTGTTTTATGCTCAGTATCACTGTGCTCATAGATTTTATAGGTGTAATCTGTATCCTTTACAAGCTGAATAGGCTCATCAGGAGTACCATCGTCTTTCATGACATTCTGCTTAACATCAACTGCTATATTAGTACGATCAGTCTTATAAGTGATACCCTGAGCGTCAATAGTATTATCGCCGTCCTTAAGAGTTATATCAATGTCAGGTTTATTGACAGGCATTCTCTCGATTGTAAAGATAGTGTCCAGAGTATATGTCTTATCATTGTCGTGATTTGTAGATGTATCTGTCTTGTCTCTAACTGTTACAGAGTAACGAACAAGGTATGTACCTACCTCTGTCGGGAATGAAGATGAAGTATCTTTGCTTGCTACCAGTTTTTCGTCAACAACGGACATCTTTGCATAAGTATCAGCGTCATAATTACGGATGATCTCATATTTTGTACCATTAAGAGCTTCATCTTTTATCTCAGGTGAAACCATGTAAGCGATATTCTGACCGTAATAATGGGTCTGATTCTCCGTTGCCAAAGCAACAGTTGTTCTGTCATTGTTTGCAGATGTATCATTTGCAAAAATGTTAGTCTTAAGCTTGTATTTATAATCCGCGCCATTGAACTTAACTGTCTTCTCTTCATCAGGGTTTGAGAATACCAGACTTGTCTCATGAGAGATCTCAATATCCGACTTGATCATAGCAAGGTTGATTGTATAAGTATAAATCATCTTGCCGCTGCTATCATCCTCAGAGTGAGCTATAGGATCACCCTTAACCATTTGACCTGTAGTTAAGTTCTTTACATTCAATGTCTTGTACGACTTGATAATAACCTTTTTAGAACCTACATACCACTGATTAAGCTTATCATCGTTAAATGTTCTGCGGAGAGCAGGAGTTGTGCTACCTTCATCACCATATTCAAATTTAACAGATATGATATCCTTACTTACATTTTGTGAGTTATTTTCATCATCATCAATATTGACCATGCTCTTGTCAAATGAAAGATCATAGCCCTTGTAAGCTTCCTCTACAGTATCCTTTGCAGTATCAGCTGGATCTATATAATGGAAGGTTGCGAGCTTAGCCTGATAGCTGCCTTCAGGCATTTGCTTGTTCCATCTTAACGAAGAATTACCATCGTTCGTAGGCTCTTCCAACATGTGCATATAGATGTTATAATCATCATATGCAGATGCACTGATTTTCCTAATATCTCCATCTTCACCGGAAACCACAAGCTCACAACCACTGGTATCAAACTGACTATGTAATGAATCTTCATTCAAAACGTCACAAGCAAGGATAGGTGTATTTGCGCCGCCTTCGGGTGAATTATTCACAGTCGTGTCTCTATCAAAGAGCAGATATGCATTACGTGCATTGAAATTACCAATTACCATACCCTGGTGAAATACCATAGTATCAGAAGGTGTAGTAAGCCCATAAGAGAATCCGGATTCAAGCATGTTGACATTATTGTTATCCAATTTGACAGAGTTGCCATTATATACTAAGATTTGATTTCCTAACTTCTGTAAATAAACCTTATCAGTCTTACCAATGGCTTCGCCGTTTTCGTCAAATACAACGCAGTAGTAGAATTTATTATAATAATCTGAATCAGATCCGATCGGGAGTTCAGGATTATTGCTGCTAATATCAGCCTCAACACTATCTCCATAACTACCAAATGCCTTAGCGCCCTCATAGAAGCCGACCTGCTTATAATTTTCGTCCTTCTTATCGGACATATACCATCTGATGTCGATCTTTGAAGGATCAACGCCGTTAGGTATCTGCATCTCGCTAGCCTTAAGAGCAAAGTATTGAGACTCACCATTATCATTGAGTATCTCGATTGGGAAACCGTTGTGAGGGCCTTCATATACATCAACGTCGTGATTGCCGAGATCATCAACCATCTCAACTGTGAATTCCTTGCCGTCTGCCGCTGCATTTGCTGTGATAGCATACTTGTAAGAACCGTCACTATTACGAGTTTCTGTACAAAGTCCCGCGATATCTGTGGGAGATAAAGGACGAAATACACCCTGAGTATCCTTAGCCTTAATATTAAACTTGCACTTTGCAGGTGTTGTGAATTCAATCTTGTTAACCTTGTCATAGTTATAAGGATTAGGATTATTACCCTCAGAATAAACTGACATAGGAATAGTTGAATTTGAATTATTTTTGAGAGCCTTTATAGTATCTGCACCGTCAGTAGATTGAACCTGATTATTTTTAACCTGATCTTTTATGGAATATGTGTTGTAAGAACTCTTGTTTGTGATATCGAATGTTGCTACATTAGTATGCTTACGAACTTTGAAAGCAGTCTTGGAGTAGTCAGGGGGATTAGCGCCTGTCTGCTCCTTTAGTGTATATGTGTATGTATTATCCGCATTCTTAGTCTCGTTAAAAGCATCATAAATAACCTTAGCATCAGAACCAGATGTATCGATGAAGTCAAGTCTATCATTCGATGTGATTTTAAGCTCTGTAGCACCGTTTGTCTTAACAGACTCCTTATCATTATCATTAGTGAATGAGAGTTTATCATCTACAGACTTGATTTCCTTAGTCTGATCGCCGTAAGTACCATTCTGCTTGTAAGTTACAGTGAACTCAGCAATCTTACTATCGCTTCTGTTGTCGCGTTCAAACGAACCCTCGAATATCTCAGGCTTCTCAGTTACAACGTAAAGATCGTTTGTAATGCAGCTGATATCGCCTGTCTTTGTAGGCTTAAGAGTGTAATAGTTACCTTTAGCTCTTGTTTCATTACCATTTTTGCTACCAATTACTAATTCATACCTGTCATTTGCTTGGTTAAAGCTATAAGATTCAACTAAAGCATTTACTTGAATATTTATGATATCTTGATTGTTCGCAAAAAGATTAGTAAAACTATTGCTTCCACTTAATTTATAATATACGTCCTTAGTACCCTTCTTGAGTTTGTCTCCTTTAAAAATAGATTGACCTGCTTTAAACGTATCCGCGCTGTCAGCAATATAAGTTTTACCGATATTTTCCTCGATAAACTTATCGTTTGTTATATTCTTGTATTCGTATTCGTCAGCATCAGCCTGCTGGGGGTTACCATTTTGACCGTCACTATTTACTTTGCTCTTCTCATAGATATAGAGCTTGTCTTTAGCAGAATAGATAACATAATTCTCGTCTTCATCTACATTAATAGGGTTTTGCCAACCTTCTTTCAGAACAAGCTGAAGGTCATCAGCATTGTAAGTTCCGCCGTTAGGAATAACCTCGTGCTTAACCTTATTAGCGCCGTTAAATGTCTTTTCTTCCTGATATACGCTAGCTTTCAGTGCAGAAACATTCTCTGCCTTGCTAACTGTAACTGTTCCGCTATAAGGCTTGATAACACCAGTTGCAGGATCGCGCTGAGGAATAAGTGTATACTTATAGCCTGTTACCTTGTCCGTATCATCCGGGTCATCATGGAGAGCTTCCATCTTGAAAACAGAGTCAACAAGATCATTATTAGATGAGTCTACGAGTTTAAGCTGAACATTTGAAAGGATACAAGGTAACGGCTTCTCATTTGAACCAGCCTCTACTTCGATATCAGTCTTTTCCTCACCATCTTTGATGTCTACTTTTTGTGCTTCAACATCAGTAGCATTCTCCTTGTAGTTGACTGAGATAGTTTCACCGTCAAGATCAAGTTCAGTCTTTGAATCATTCTTTATCTTTGCTTCCTTAGCCCATAAAGCAGTATCGTCCTTCACAACAGTGATACCCTTTATCTCAAGAGCTTCCATATTCTTAGATTCATCTTTCAGAACATACGAATAAGGGAAATTCTTTGAAAGGCCGTTCTTTGCCTCAGCATTATTTGAATTATATACAACTGGCGCAAAGTAACTTGTGATATCCTTATTATTTTCATCATAAATCTTAACCGGCCAAGCTGCTGCAATAGCAAAATCGCTCTTATGACTAACTACGATATCATCAGAAACATTTTTGTTTTTCTGTGCGCTGACAGGAACTACTACGTTGTCAACAACATAACGTACACCAGCATCACCTGTGTTATTTGTAAGTTTACCGTTTACGATAGGTGTAGCTGCTCTTCTCAGGTACAGATACTCATTAACGTCTGAACCTATCTTAGATTTCAGTGTATATTTATATATAGTGTTGGCACCTTCGCCTGAAACAGTCTTTACAAATCTGTTTGTCTCAGCGTCAGGCTTCTCGCTGTCATACAGAATTACATCGGGGTTTAATGTACCGTCACCTGTATCTGCAAAGATATCAAGCGGATACTCAGATTCGATAACAAGCTGTTTCTTTTCAGTATCCCTTACTATTATATTACCATTTACAAGACTAGAAGCTTCAGGAGCATAAACATCATAATACTGTGCTGGAGCAAGATGACTTTTTGTACCAAGTTCAGTACCATTAATTTTCACGCTTGTAACCGATGAATCGTTAAATATCTTTCCGTCATACACAAGCTCAGGCTGCTTCTGAATATCAAGTTCAGTCAGCGCAGTATTGCTAACTATTTGATAAACAAACTTATACTCGCTCTCAGCTTCAAGCTGCTTGATGAATTCACCAGCTTCTTCGTCAAGGAAAAGCTTCTTTCTTGTATCTTGATCATTTACTTTGCTAACACTATAAAAATCAAGCGGAACTTTTGAATAGATCTTAACATCCTTAACGTCAGATGCGTCTATATCAGCAGTATTAACGAGAGCCTCTTTGGTTCCGTTAACGGAAACTACAACTTCGTTATCACCAAGATTTTCATTTTTAATAAAAGTACCCTTGAAATATGACTCTACTTTGTGACCCTTAAGAGTAATAGTTTTGTTCTCTTTATCAACACTTTCTACTTCCCAGTAAATAGTTGAAGGATCTTCGATATGATAAGGTGCGAAAATTACATCTTCCTCTGCACCAGCGGGATCAATCTTAGCCTTAAGAGCGATTGTGCCACTCTCAGTTATCTTGAGCTCACCACCATTAACGTCAGCAGTTGTATCGCTTAATTCTATGCGCTCATTTGCATAGTAGCCTACATTCTCGAAAGTAACTTTATCTACGCCAGAAATAGTTGTACCGGGATAAATAACACTTTCACTTACAAGGTCTTCAATAGACACAGAAGCGGCTTCTTCTGCTGCTGCAGAAAGCATTGCATCCTTAATTACCGGAGCAATAGGCTCAAACGGCACTGTAGCAGTTAAGCTTACAAGAGAAACAGCCGCTGCCACCGCTTTTTTGACTTTTCTTTTTGTTTCATCCATATAAATTTCCTCCTTAGTTAAGCTACTAAATAGCCTACTCGTAATACTTTCGACGAAATATACAATCAGTATGATTGGTATTAATTCGTCTTAAGCCTGTAAAATCTCCGAAATCATAACAAAACAACCATATTTTCGTCACGGC
>Ga0256872_10000223_pt1 | contig 14750 bp, 6 predicted proteins | sample RumenRJG_08RNA_FD_186119 | JGI IMG/M metagenome (GOLD analysis project Ga0256872, IMG submission 186119) | Metatranscriptome of bovine rumen microbial communities from Lethbridge, Alberta, Canada - Rumen RJG_08 (Metagenome Metatranscriptome) | ecosystem: Host-associated > Mammals > Digestive...
CAACTAAATTTTTTTTTTTATCAAAACAATATAAACAATTTTCATAACAATTACTATAACTATTAGATTCAGGTATATAATACATATTTTCTATTTCTTTAAATTCACAATTTGTTCCATTTAAAAAATATCCTAAATTATTATCACAAGAAATACAATTCATATTATCTTCAGTTGGGCCTTTTGAACATGTTTTACACAAAGGATGGCATTTACTAAGTACTTTTGATTCTTTTAAATAATATCCTTCTTTATTAGCATTTTCACAATTTTGTGTATTTTCTATTAAAAATAAATTTTTATCATAATCACAATTGAGACAATTCATATTATTTCCTTCGGGACCTTTATTACATGAATAACAATTTTCATGGCATTTATTAATAGTATTATATTCGGTATTATTTAGATAATATCCTACAGGAATATATCTTGTGCAATCTTTTTGGGAAAATTCTGTGAATATATTTAAATATTTACAATTGAGACAATTTGTTGAATTATATAATAAATAATTCTGTTTACATGTAAGACAATTTTGTTTATCATTTTCTTCCCCAGCAAAACAAGTTTCACAATTATCATGACATTTAGAAAAAATATTCCTATTTGAATCATAATAAAATCCTTTTCTTGCTTCATTAAAACAATTATTAGTATTTTCTTCAAAATGATATCCAGGTAAACATTCTTCGCATTTTTGATTTAATTCATCATTGCTTTGTCCATTACAAGTTAAACAATTTTTATAACAATTTAATATGTTTATTTTTATTTTTGTTTCCCTTCCTAAATATTTTTCAGGAATCCATCCAAATTCCTCATTATCATCTTCAATATCAACTCCGAAAATTTCTCTATAACTATAACATAACAATGACTGAGAAATATTAGATTGTTCTTCTATATAAGGCTTAAAAATTATTTAAACTCTTATTTTCCGCTCAAACCTTCAGCAAAACCTTTGAAAGTTGCTTTACGGATGAATTTTTCTGACCAAAGACCGGTAGGCTGTCCTTTTCTCCAAGAAGAAGATTTCGGAGAATCGGTTAAGCACCACTGACAAATGCCATATTGCTGAGCTGCAGGAACTTTTTCCAAGTATGTCTTAACAACAAATTTGTAAAGATCTGCCATCTGTTGATGTTGTGCTTCTGTAAGCTCTTCTGTCTGAAGTGAAGTACCGTCTTTCGTTATATAACCCATATCAAGTTCTGAAACTCTAACGAGTTTGCCTGTTGCAGCCATAAGTTCAAACATCTTAGCGATGTGTTCTTTCTTAGACTCTTGAGTTGTTTCGTCCTCGTAACAAGAGATGTGCATTTGCGTTCCAAGACCGTCAATCTTTGTAACACCATCAGCTTCCCATTTTTCAACCCAGTAAATAAGAGATTTTAATTTTTTATTATCATCCCAATCAGATTCGAGGTTGTAATCATTAATGAAAAGTTTAAGTTCATCGGCATTACCTTTGAAATGTTTTCTTGCACTTGCCACTGCTGTACGTACATAATCAAGGTCGCCCAAATAATCTTGCCAGAAGAATACATCTGTATTTCCGCCAATTTCATCAGAATTAGCAGTACTATGCTGAAGTGCATAGAAACCATCTACGTTTCCACCGCCAGAAATGGGCTCGTTTACAACGTCCCAAGCCTTTACATAACCGATAGTTGCATCCATCATACCTTCAATCCATTTATCCAAAGCCCATTTCAACGTATCAACTTTTTCTTCGTCAGTGAGAGGTATAGAATTAAGTTTTACAACTTCAAACAATTGAACAGAATGAAGATCCAAAACTGCATTTGCGGTTTGCGGTTTTAAGATAAAATCATATTTTCCTCCTTCAAAATCAGAGAACTGAAGTTTATACGTATTCCGTCCACTTTTCACATTGATATTAGCAGTAACCACTTGTGCATTCGGATTTGAGCTTTTCCAACCGTTCTGCATAGTCATCTGAACGCCTGAAACATCTGCTGAAGATGTCAAATCGACATAAACGACATAATTACCAGCCTCCAATTGTTTAGCCTCAGCGCAAAAGAATTGAGACCATGCGATTGTACCTTCTTCGCTTCCAGGGATAGGTTCAAAATGAATAGCCCCATCTTTAACCGGAGGCGTACATCCCATAGCATAATACGGGAAATCCCCATCCTTATACTCCGTTTCATAAACTTTTTTCTCCATCTCTAGCGCAGGAGCCTCATTATGCAATATTTCAATAGATTTGAAATATACGGTACCTACGAAATCACCATGTTGAAAAAACAAACCATTAGACTCTATAACCGGTTTTACTGTTAAATCTATATCTTTAAAATCCTCAGAAGATTCAACATAAAATTCCTTACTATCTCCATGCTCCCAATCTCCAATTTTAAATCTAATATGCGCAGACTCTTGACCTTCGACCCTCATCTTAATTCGTACGATGTACTCTTTTTCAGTTGACAACGTAATTCCATTAACCAACCAATATTGAAGGTTATACCAATTTTCTGTCGGCTCAGGATTATAAATTTTCAAAGTACCATTGTCCCCAAATGTAGTTACAACTGTTTCTGGATTTCCGACCCAGTTATATCCTGTCAAAGTTCCGCAATCAAGAGAATAGTCGCTTTTTTCAACCATTTCATTAGGATCAACATCAAGTTCTTTGTCCTTTAACAACGAAGTCAAATATTTTGGCCTTTGTTGAGAATGCCAAGCTAATGTATGACCATAGATGCCGATACCAGCCTTTTGAGCGGCATTAACGAATTTTCCAACCGTTGAAAAATCCATATTTCCTTTGTCATCAACACAAGAAGAATATTTCATCTCGTTGCCGGCAACAATTTCGTCGAAATTTGCACAAGCAAGTGCTGATAAATTGGCGATAGAACTAAAATCATTAGCAGCTAATGCGCCACCAAGTTTGAAATTCGGATATTTTGCACGGTCAATATAAGATTTGAGCGGCTCATAAGAATTGAGCTCCTCAAAAATCTCAATTGATGCAGGTTTTTCAACCGCATAATCTTTTGTAAGGTCGTCAGCACATGAAGTCATAAGTCCCAACCCTGCCAACGCCGGTATTATAAATTTATTAACTTTCATTTCCTTAATTTGTTTAATTAGGATATGCAACATAAAATGCAGCATATCCTAAGGATTAATTATTTCGTTCCTTCCTTGTAAATAAAATCAAAGGTTTCAAGTTTTACGCCTCTACGCTGTAAAATAAGCGTTTCCTCAACAGAGATAACATCAGCACCATCTATTATTGTATACGAAAGCATAAGTTCATCACGATCCTTACCACCCCAAGCTTTAACAGCTCCATGGTCTTTGTATTCACCACTACCGTTAACAATATAAGATGCATCCTTAGGAGCAGAAAGCGTACACTTCTGATTTTCATCAAAAGTAAGAATTATAGTGTGGTTAACATTACGTGCAACCAAATTGCTCTGCTCATCAAATTCATACAATTTGTTCGGAACTGTATAACTAACTCGGTTAAGGCCAAGAGTTTTTGTATTTACAATAGGATCATCAATACAAGTTTTACCTTCAGCACGCAAAGAATCTTTGCCGTTGTATTTAGTAATACCTCTAAGGAAGAAACCTTCAAATTTACTTATGTATTTTACACAAAAAAGAGTAAAATCTTTAGGAGTTTTTTCCCATGCATAAGAATTAGTACGTTGTGGAGCTGTTGAATTTGTCTGAGTATTGTAAGTTCCGACATTTATTTTATCTGCGCCGGTTTGCGATTGCATTACCAAAGGAATAACATATCCCCCTGAAATAGCAAGGTCATCCTCAAAAAAAGCGTCATTCAAACTAAGTTCAACAGAACCAGTCAATTCACCACCAAAATCTATTGTCGTAGAAGAAAGCGTATAATAAGATTCTGGCATAACTTGAATGGGTTCACCAGAACTAAAATACAAATTATTTAAGATTGACTCGTCTATAGCACAATCAACTTTAATATCACGACCGCTGTATGCACCGCCCATCGTTGCAGAAATCTTGCATTTGTGAGCATTATCCAAATCGGTATTGTATGTATCCTCACCCATTACAAGCGTTCTCACTGGAGATTGATACGGAAAATAAACCGTAACACCGCCTTCATAATCATCAAATTTATTGTCGGCATTGTGGCAGGATGTTAATCCCGCCATAGCCAACAAAGAAACTGAAATACATTTGTACAAACTTTTCATATTTCTCTAATTTTTTTTCAAAATCCTTCTTTAAAATTTTAAAATTTAAAAAAAACTACCAACCTTGATTTTGCTGTAATTCAGGGAATTTTACACACTCACCATAAGGTATAGGTCCGTAATATTGATAGTCTTTATAACCACGTTCTTCCACATCAATCGTTTTGTACGAAAGTGTCTGATCGGCATTCTTTGTAATAACAAGCCCCTTAGCCGGTTCGTTGAGTTTACTCAAATCAACTTTCCAACGGCGGAGATCCCAAAAACGGTGGTTTTCAAAACAAAGTTCAAGTCTGCGTTCGTTGCGAATAAGCTCACGGAATTTGTCTTTATCCGTTGCACATTCATCCAAATATGCAACATCAGTAATTCCGGCTCTCGCACGGATTGCTTTAATTGCATCGTATGCTGAAAAATCAGCATCACCAACCAAACCTTTAGGACCTGCAACCTCGTTAGCAGCTTCAGCATAATTCAAGAGAATCTCAGTATAACGAATACGTGCACCAAGATGTTTCTGCGTTGTAGAATTGCTCGGATCAAGGTTTACAGATGATCTCAACAATTTTTTGAGGTAATAACCAGTTCTTGTAGATTTATTATTTTCCTGATTATTAGCATCAATGTTCTTTTCTCCTTCTTGCGGCATTACAACTGAAATAGCAGTATTTTTGTTACCGATAGTATTTCCGTTGTATACAATATACTTCGCAAGACGGGGATCACGATTAGCAAACGGATTTTCAGGATCATAATTGCTATTAACCTCATCTGAAATAGGATAACCGTTAGCCATCGGGAACGCATCAACAAGATTTTGTGTCGGATTCAAATTACCGTTACCATAAAGCGAAGGAGGAAAAGATGTTTTTTCCATACTATTAGATTCGCCATCATTAAAGTCATGCCAAAGAAGTTCGTCATGAATTTGCTCCGCACGTTTAAAGTCCTTAACTTTTGAATCATCATACCAGAAAAAACCTTCTTTATCAAGATTATTAGGACCTTTGTTTGCATGCTGAAGAACTAAGTAAGCATCTTTGGCAGCATTTTCCCAAGTATAACCTGTGTTGGCATCTTGATAAGCCGGAGATGCAATCAAAAGTTCAAACTGAGATTTTATAGCCTCAACAATTTTACCGTTTATTTTACCAAAATTATGTTTTCCGTAAACACGGTTAATAAGGGCTAAATCAACTTCACCATTATCGTTTTTGTAAGATTCAACAAGATTAGCTGGTACGTTTTCTTGTGTTTTGTATTCTGCAAACTCATAAGGAAGATATTTCAACGCTTCGTTGAAATCATTCATTATAAAATTCACACAATCAACAAAAGAAGAACGGGTTTGAATATAATTACCTTCAGTTTCCAACTTATCATGAATAGGAATACCCATAAGAGTACCGCCTACATATCCCGCATGAGCTTCCAAAACTTTAAAATGGAACAATGCACGATAAGCAAGAGCCTCAGCTTTGAAATGATCAGCAAACATTTTGTTTGCAATAGGATCTGCTTCAACAAAAGTTACTTTATCAATAACATCAATAACAAGATTGCAATAATGAATTGCATCATAACAAGAGTTCCAGTTAGAAACGAGATTGTATTGAGATGTCCAACCACCGGTTGCCATAACCTTTGCTCCCGAACCGTCTTGATTTGAAATAATATCATCTGTAGCCAAGTCGCTGTTAGGAGATGTCTGATAAACGGAACCTACTATCGAATAAACCTGTCCGATAAGTCCCTGAAGCCTTTTAGGACTATCATAAACTGATTCCAACTCGCTATTGTTTTCGATTGCCGGCTCAAACATATCATCACATGCTGTCATCAAACCGGCAGCCAACAACGGAATCATATATAAATTTTTAATTTTCATCTTTTCTTAATCTGTTTTAGAAGTTTACTTTAACACCTAAATTATAGAATCTTGTCTGAGGTGCACCCGTACTAAGCTCAAGTTTATCACGATTCTTAGAAATATATGCAAGATCAGAACCGCTGACATAAACTGATGCTCCAGATAATACTCTATTACCTTCAAACAATCTTGATGGCAAATCGTATGTAAGCTGAACTCTCGTCAAATCAAACAAAGACATTTTAACTGCCCAGAAATCTGAAGTTTGACGGTTATTACCGCCAGAACCAGTTGTTAAACGGGGATATTTTGCTGAATTTGCAGTTTCAGGAGTCCATGCTTCACGAACGTTAGCAGAATATTTATCTTCTCCTGCCGGCCAATAGTAAGAACCATTATAATAAGAGGTAAAACCTGTCTGTCCGATACCAAGAACATAAAGAGTAAAACCTTTATAAGATGCAGTAAAATTAATACCCATCGTATAAGGAGCACCGTAAGACCAAGAATTCAAAGTACCTAAATCAACAACGTCTTTATTATCTATAATACCATCACCGTTTTGATCTTTATATCTGAGATCACCAGGTCTGATAGTAGAACCGAAACCAGACTGAACCGGAATGCCTTCTTTAAGAGCACCATTAGCATCAAAATCTGCGTCAGTAAAAAATCCAAGACATTCATAACCCCAATTTGCGTTAAGTTTAGTACCTTCGGTTTTCTGATAATCATATTGAACAGTAGAATCATCACGTTTTTTAGCTTTGACGTTAATATAAGTCAAATTAACACCAAGACCAAATTTAACATCACCTATATTTCCTTTGTAATTAAGAGAAAGATCAAAACCCTGACGGAGATCTTCATTATAATTGACATTAGGAATAAAACTTGAACCGTTATAAGAGAAATAACTCGGATATTTAGACGCCGGTTGATAAATAAGACCTGACATTACACTCGTAAAAGCAGAAAAATCAGCTGTAAGTTTATCTTCCATAAAACCAGCTCTCAAATTTGCAGAAAGTTCTTTTCTATGAACATATCCGAAATTAGGATTAGCAGCACTCTTGCTTTGGAAACCTACTTGGTTACCACTTGCACCCCAAGTTACATAACTTGCATCAATAGAGTATTTACCAAGATACATATAATAGCTGTTAATATCAACATCTTGTTTAAGGTCGCTCGCACTTACGCTAAGCATAAGACTGCTTAAGAAACCTTTAGAGAAGAAACTCTCATTAGTGATATTCCAACCCAAAGAGAGCGAAGGAGAAAATCCAGCACGTGAACCTTCTTCAAGTTTAGCAGAATAAGGTACAGCAGCAGTAAATGCAGCATAATAACGTTTTGAGAAATCATAGTGAATATCCAAACCTAAGTTAGCATTACTTTGGCTGTGATATTTACCCGTTTCAGTAGTCTGCCAACCATTAGCAAGCAACATAGCACGCAATGTATGATTACCAAAAACTTTGTCGTAATCGAAATGAGCTGCTAACGAAGTGGTACGGTTATTATAATTACCAGATACGTTTTGAACACCTGATTTTTGATCTTCATTTATTTTCGTAAGTTCCACAATTTCATCAACTCCGTTTACATTAGACCATGTCGGAACAAATACTGCATATTTATTCGTATAAGAAGTATTATAAGAAGTATTGTAGTCCATTCCGGCAATGGTATGGAACGAAAGTCCAGAAATCAATTGCGAAAGATCGAAATCAAGTTTCATATCAAACTGAAACTGACGAATCGTATTCTTAGTTTTTCCTGCATAATAAAGGTCAGCAAAAATGTTAGTTTGGTCGGTAGAAGAACCAGCAAGAAATTTACCATCTTGAATATTATCTGTCAGACTAACAAGGTTTTTTGCCTCCGTAGCATATTCACTAATGTATGAAGTAGGAATAAAAGGAGCAATTCTGTTCGGTCTCCAAGAGTTAGCTGCACTCCAATAAGAACCGTTATTAGTAATATAACCCTTACTATTGTACAACGTAACATTAGCATCAACACTTGCAGAAATATAATCGTTGAAATCCATATCTACGTTACCGCGGATACTAAAACGATCAGTTCCAAGTTTTTCTCCTTCACCAATCTTCAAATTATCATTGGTAGTATAATAACTTACATTTGAATAATAACGGGCGAATTTGCTACCGCCATTGATTTCCGCCGTAACATCAGTACGATTTGACACCTTTTTAATATACTCAGACGAAAAGAAATCTACGTCCGGATAACGGTAAGGATTTGTACCTGAAGCCGTATAATAAATTTCTTCGTCAGTATAAAGCGGTGTAAGACCGTCATTTGCACGAGCTTGATTATAATACGTCATGTATTCAGCAGCTCCGAGATATTCGGGATAAGATTTATCAACATAAATACCGGTATTTGCACGTGCTGAAATTTTCATCTCTTGTTGTTTACCGCGTTTTGTGGTAACAACGATAGCACCTTTTGCACCTTGACTACCGTAAATTGCAACAGCTTGTGCACCTTTTAAAAAGGAAATCTGTTCTATTTCATCGGGTTTGAGATTGTTCAATCCACGATTAGGAATACCATCAACAACAGTAAGAATATCATCTGTTATACCCCACATACCAGAACCATTATAACCACTTACAAAAGTGTAAAGATTGTCCATTGTATATGTAAAGTAGTTTTTATCAATAATATCTTCTATATTGACATAAGACACTCCACCAAGGATTTCTGAAGCTTTTTCGTCTTTGAATCCAGTATGAACGATGTCAGATGATTCGTCACTACCTTTTTCAAGAACGATTACTCCCATATCATTTTTGCCATCAACGCTATATTCTACAGTTTTATGATCCAAAAATGAAAATACGAGAATAGCATCTTCAGGTGCATCCAAAGTAAACTTACCTTCAGTATCAGAAATAGTCCCTACAGTAGTTCCTTTTACCACTACAGTTACACCTGCGATAGGAGTTCCGTCTTGTTCTGTTACTTTTCCCGTAACAGTAACATTGTCTTCGACTCCGGTAGGTGCTTCAATCTTGACATCAGATTTTCCGGCAGCCATACCAGTTGCCGGAATCATTGCCGGTAACGCAGCCAAAGAACAAGCCGTTAAATATATTTTTAATTTGTCCATTTGTTTTCGTAATTTAAAAAATCACCAATTTTTTAATTGTTAATTTTTAACTGTTAATTGTTTTTTATTGCACTACCAACCCGGATTCTGATAAAAATCAGGATAAATATATACTTCATCATTTCTGAACGGGAACCAATAATGCTTCTCGATATAATGTCTTTCCTTCAAAATATTATCTGTTCTATAACCTTTTACTTTAGCCTCCGAAGGATTATTCTTTTTATACCAATCATCATTTTCAGTACGCGTAAATTCAGCAGAAGTTTTAATCGTGTAAGGAGCTTCGGTAAGCAAAAGCCAACGCTGAAGGTCGTTGAAACGGAAACCTTCGAATGCAAGCTCGCATGCACGTTCACGACGTACGCAATCCATAAAATCAGTTCCGCTCAAGTATTTTCCTGAAACCTCATCTACTCCTACTCTTGCACGTATCTTGTTAATAGCATCAAGTGCCGTCAAATTACATGAAGTAGAAGAATAACTACTTGCAGCGCAACCAGTTGCAGCAGAACCAGCCTCAGCATACATCAAATATACATCGGCAACACGCATATAAGGAAGATATACAGCAAAACCAGTATTCCAGTCATCAGCCCATTTATCAACAGCATTACACTGATGGGGTACAAGTTTTTGCTCAAAAAAACCGGTCATACTACCCTCTTCGCTCTTACGCATTGCACCGCCGGTATAAAGAGTTGTATAATCATAACCATAAAACTTACCTTCAGTAATTGAACCATCTTTTTCCTCTTTTCTCTGACATTCAGGTGCATTGTTGTTAACAATGTATTGTTCACCATCGAAAACTATGTCGTGATAGAAACGCGGATCACGGTCTTTGAACGGATATTCAGGATCCCAACCAGAGTCTGGATCATCAATAGGTAAACCGTTTTTCATACCATAGGCATAATCGATATAATTAGCAGTAGGCATTGCAATTTGAGAACCATTACAAAGAGAATTATGCTGAGGTCCCCATGTCGTTGCAAAACCCCAACGTGCTGAGTTTGCTTGCTCAAAAGTAGTACCTCGCATCATAGCCTCTTTCGCACCCGGTTGTTTAAAACCTTGACTTGTGGTATAAAAGATATCATCATAATTATTATCACTAGTTGGTTGGTTGTGATCAAACAAATCCTTCTCACTTTCATAATTATAATTAGCAAGAGCATACGGAGTTTGACCAGATTCTATTAACGAAATTGCACTACCAAGAGCCTCAGCTGCTTCTTTTGCAAGTTCTGTATTATAAGTATAAGTTTTTCCTCCACCAAGTGAAGGACCGTTTTCTGACAACGGACTTGCTGCCCACAACAACATCTTACCCTGATAAGCAAGAGCTGTAGCTTTTGTTATACGAATATTGTTTTTACCAATAGATGCAACACCGGCACCTGATTTATCCCAATCAGCAGGCAGATACTTAGCTGCTTCTCCAAAATCCTCAGCTGCTCTTTTGGCACATTCCTGAAATGTAGGACGAGCAATAGTAAGCTTATCGTCAGCAGAAAGTACAGCATCAATATAAGGAATACCGCCTAAATAAATCATTAATTCTTCATGCCACCAAGCACGAAAAAACAAAAGTTCGCCTTTGATAGCATCGATTTCATCTTGATTGGCATCTACAAGTAAATCTAAATTTTGAAGACCTACATTAGCCTTACGGATGCAATAGAATGCATTTTGCCAAATATGATGCTGGAAACGATCCTTGGAAGTGTGATTTTCGCCACTCTTATAAAGATAACTACCTCCCCAACAACCGCCGTCACCAAACCATGCACGAAAATTTCCGTTATCCATAGTATTAGTAAGACAATGGTACATATTGGAGTTTGTTATTTCATCCTCGCCCCAGTTGAAAGTCGTTTCCCAATAGTGAACTTCTTTATGCGGAATATTATTATAAATTTCCTCAATAAAGCCTTGAAAATTTTTAAAATTTCTAAAAGCCATATTTTCGGAAACGTCTGAGTCCGGTTCCTTATCAAGATAATCCGTACAACTTGACATTCCGCCGATAGTAGCAACGACAGATAAACCCAATAATATATTTTTAAATTTGTTCATAATTTTATTTCAATGTTATTTACAATGAGAATTTTAAACCTAAAGTAAATCTCTTAACTGTAGGATACTGACCTTGGTTACTATTTCCCGAAAGATTTGACTCACGGTCATCAGGCATCTTGGTATGTACCCAAAGATTATTACCATTAAGGTAAATCTTAACGTTATTAAATTTATAACGACCAACTTTCAAAGTATTGAAAGTATAAGCGATTTCCGCAGTTTTCAAACGTACATAAGAACCGTCATATAAGAATTGAGTTGCAGTCCTGTTTGCCGATTGCGTATTGTAACGAGGTGTTACAACATCAGCTCCGTCATGGTCTGTAGCCCACCAGGTACCGTTATCATAAACGTTATCCATTTTGCCATTTCCAAATGAAGCAAGAGCAACATCACGAGTTACATTATTTACACCGTAAAACTGAACAAATGCACTCCACCCCTTGTAATTAACACCAAGAGTTGCATTATAAGTATTTTGCGGAGTACCTGAATAATAAATAGGAGCAGCATCATCACTATTAATAACACCATCTCCATTGAAATCTATGATATAATAATCTCCCGGTAATTTAAGATTATCTTCAGTTTCAAATGCAGGACTTGCATAAACATCATCATAGGTCTGTAAGAAACCTGCATCAATTTGACTACGGGTTTGACCAATTACATATCCAGCTTGTTTTTGATATGAAGGCATTAACTCCTTGTCATCTCGGCTAATAACGTTATTTTCTGCATGAGTCATATTAAAGTTAGCCCAGAAATTCAAGCCTTTTACAGCTTCAATATCTTTGTTGAATTTGAGTTCCAATTCATAACCCTTAGTTTTTACTTCACCGAGATTCTTCGTAGGAGCACTCAAACCATAATAAAGAGGTATTGCACGATCGCTACCACCGATAAGAATATCAGTACGATGATCACGGAATACATCTACGCTACCACGAAACATACCTTTCAAGAATGAGTATTCAAGACCAACGTTGAATTTTCTAACAACCTCCCAATGAACATCTTTATTACCCTTGGTTTTTTCATAATACCAAGTATAGTTACTATTCTGATCCGATTTTTCATTCATAAGAGCATTGCCGCCCATACCCCATGTATCAGTATAAAGCCAACGTTTATTATTATCCCAAGCACCATAAGAGTCATCACCGATTTCACCGTAAGAAGCACGGATTTTCAAATTCTCAATTATACCACTTTCACGAAGATTCTCCATAAAAGATTCGTTAGAAATAGTCCAACCTAAAGCACCTGAATTGAAGAATGCAAAACGATTATCATCAGAGAATTTTTCAGAACCATTGTAAGCACCGTTGTACTCTAAGAAATAACGGTTATTCCAATTGTAAGTTACACGGAAACACCAGTTTTCACGGAGTCTCGGGATTTCAGAACCGTTTGTTTGCTCTTGACGCTCAAACAAACCTAAGAGTGTTACGTTATGTTTGTCAAAAGAACGATCATAATTCAAACGAGCCGAATAGTTAAGGTTTCTATAAGGCATATTCCATACATTATTAATAGTACCATTTTCAGTATTCCATTCTACAGGATCTGAAAAATCAAATTTATTGGCACCATCCATAGCATCAGCTTCACTATAAGTTACAGCTCCGGTCTTCGGATCGATGTACTTTTGAAGTGCATTATGGTAAAGGTCTCTAACACCGCGTTGTACTTCAGTAAAACGGTTGTCCCAAGAAATTGTAGCTGTGAAAGAAAGACCTTTCGTTATAAATTTAAGATCTTGCTCAAGAGTAAGGTCTGTTGCAATATTTGTTGTAGTTTTTTTGTTAGCACCGTCGCCATATGCCATACTCAAAGCTGAGTTTGTAGCATTAGTGAAAGCAGTACCTCCTTTATATCCCCATGTACCATCAGAATAACGAGGTAAGAAAATATTAGGAGCAATATTATAAACACCAGCCCATTGTTGAGCCAAACTCCAATCCCCTATGCCTGAATAATTAGAATTTGCCCAAGGTGTATTCTGCATAGCAGCACTACCTGAGAGATTGGTTTTTAATACAGTAGTTTTGGTAATATTGAAATCAAGGTTCGAACGAACGTTGATACGGTTGTAACCGTAACCAGTTTTATAACCACGATTATTTTCAAAATCTTTGAACATATCACCTTCGTTAGCCCAGTCAATAGCAGAAAAATAACGAACAACTTTACTACCTCCGGAAACGCTCACATTAGCGTTATATGACATTGCAAAGCTTTTAAAAAGTTCTTTTTGCCAATCAACGTTAGGATAACGTTCTTGGTCTTCAAGAGTACTTTGGTTACGGTAATGATCTATAAACTCTTGAGAGTTAATAGCAGACCAACCCTCCGGAGCAATATTAAGTTCGTTCTCAATAGCAGCATTTCTTGCCATAAGAGCATCGTATGAATCAAGTTTGCCAGGTAATTTAGAAACAACTTTCATCGTAGAAGATACTGAAGCATTAATTTGAGCACGACCTTCACTACCACGTTTTGTTGTAATAATAATTACACCGTTAGCACCTTTTACACCGTAGATAGCCGTTGCAGAAGCGTCTTTCAATACGGAAATACTTGCTACAGAAGCAACATCTACACTGTTCATAGGACGTTCGATACCATCCACAAGAACGAGCGGGTCGCTACCGTTCCAAGAACTTGAACCACGAATCACCATAGACGGATTTTCTTCTCCCGGCATACCGGTTGATTGCATAGTAACAAGACCGGGAAGATTACCAGTAAGAGCCTGTCCCAAGTCAGAAACACCGGCAGAACGCTGTAATGTTTCTCCTGAAGTCTGTGCAATAGCACCAACAACGGATGCTTTTTTCTGTTGACCGTAACCCACGATGACAACCTCTTCAATTTCTGAGGTCTCTTCCTGAAGGATTACTTTAAGATTGTTAGAAGCGGGCATCGTAACCGTTTCATAACCAATAAATGAAAATACAAGTTTCGCATCCTCTGATGCGTTCAACTGATATTTACCGTCCAAGTCAGTAATTGTACCGTTAGTAGTACCCTGCACCATGACGGTAACACCGGGTAAGGGATCTCCGTTAGAATCGGTAACCGTACCCGTAAACTGTTTTGTCTGTGCCTGAGCCGATAAAAGTCCGAATGCCAACACAAAAAATAATGTCAGCATCATTGACCTCAAAGACAATAAACAGGTGTTTTTTTTAATGTCGTCTTTCATAAAGTTTAACTTAGATTTTTTATAACTATTTTCTTATTACTAATCTTTCGACAGAATCTCTTGTTCCGTCTTTTTTTCCTTTTATATATAAAGTGTAACAAAAAGTTTTTCTCCACTTTATATTATTGGTTTAATTGTTTTTTGCATTTTTTTACGTTCTCATCATCTTTTTGTTTACCTCCATATTTTTAATAATTAAACATTAATTTTTCG
>Ga0256872_10000229_pt1 | contig 14608 bp, 1 predicted proteins | sample RumenRJG_08RNA_FD_186119 | JGI IMG/M metagenome (GOLD analysis project Ga0256872, IMG submission 186119) | Metatranscriptome of bovine rumen microbial communities from Lethbridge, Alberta, Canada - Rumen RJG_08 (Metagenome Metatranscriptome) | ecosystem: Host-associated > Mammals > Digestive...
GTTTCAGCTGAAAAATTAGATATTTTCGAATATAAAGAATGGAAGAATTTAGTCTTTGCTTTATCATTTATTCACTCTCTTGTTATTGAAAGAAGAAAATATGGTGCTTTAGGTTTCTGTGTACCTTATGATTTCAATAACTCTGACTTGGAAGCTTCAATTCTTTTCGTAGAAAAACAATTCCAAAGAGAATCTGATTTACCAGATAAGAAACCACCTTCTGAAATGATTAACTTTAAGACTCTTACAAATGTCGTCAGTAATATATTATATGGAGGTCGTATATTCGATTTGAAAGATGAAAGTTTATTCAAAACAATTGTATCATCATATTTAGAAGATCCAACATTCAAACAACCAAATTATTCATTCTATCCAACACCAAAAGACAAAGTTGATCCAAAGAATAAAGGAGTTGAATATAAAATACCAGATAATCTTAAAGAAATTTCTGATTATATAGCATGGATTAGTAAATTCCCAACAGTTGATCCACCACAAGTATTTGGTCTTCATGGTTCAGCTGATATGACATTCAGACTTAAAGAATTTGGTGAATTATTAGCAACAATAACACAAGCTCTTCCAAAAGATGGTGCTGGTGGTGGTGGAGTAAGTAAAGAAGAAGAAGTTAGACCTAAAGTAGAAGCAATGTTAGAAAGTTTCCCACCATTCTTCAACGAAAAAGAATATCGTGATACTATCAATAAATATTCCTTCTGTAATATAGGTACTGGTCTTGAAGTTCCACTTAATAACGTCTTATTACAGGAAATTAAAGATATTCAAGTTATTTTAGAATTAGTCAAAAAATCACTTAAAGATATTAAAGAAGCTATAGCTGGTACATTACTTATGACAGAAATTATTACAGAATGTATTGATGCATTATATTTAATTAAACCACCAAGTATTTGGATGTTTGATGCAAATGGTTCAGAAATTTCATGGTTATCACCAAATGCAAGTTCATGGTTTGAAGGATTGAAAATAAGAGCAGAAAGATTAAGAGAATGGTTATCATGTTCAAATGATGTAAGACCACCATTCTTCTTACCAGGTTTACTTAAACCACAAGGTTTCCTTGCAGCCTTCAGACAAGAATTCTTCAAACTTAAAAAGAAATCACCTGGTAATGCAAAAGAATTTGAAAAATTAGCTTTAGATCAAATTGACTTATCATATGCACCTGATAGATTAGAAACAGATCCAACTAAATTATCACGTCAAGCAAAAGCAAAAGATAGAATGGAAAATATTTTAGTATATGGACTTTATATTGAAGGAGCAATTTGGGGAGGTGGAAGTAAAGAAGGTTACTTAGATGATGATCCAAATCCAAATTCAAGAAATACTATTATTAAATTCCCTGTTATTACTGTTAAAGGAACTATTATTAATGAAAATAAAGCTGCTAATGTTTTAGGACCTACTAATGCTTCTTATTCATGTCCTCTTTATAAATATCCTAAGAGAACTGATAAATATTTGATTACTGATATTAAACTTAAGATTAGTGGTGGTGATAGAGATGATAAGTTCTGGCAAAGAAGAGGTGTTGCACTCTTATGTAATAAAGAGTAAAAGATTTTATTCTTTTATTAAATATTATTAACTTAAATTTTATTTTTATTTGGAATTTTGATTAATATTTAGATATTACATATTTAGTAAAAATAAAAAAAATAAGGGTAAAAATTCTAAAATGGAAAAAGCTGATAAAAAAGATAAAAATAAAAAAACTAAAATTGAAAAAAATGATTCTTTAGAAGAAGAAGAAAATGAATCATCAGAAGAAAAGGATGAAAACGAGGAAGATATTGAAGATATGTCAAAAAAAAAGAAATATTCAAAGGATAAATATAAAGAAAAAGATGGGAAATCAACAAAAGATAAAAGCAAGAAAATTTCGAAAAAGAGTTCACAAACTGTTGATAAAAAAGGTAAAAAATTAAAACAAAAGGATATAGAAGAATTAGGATCTTCTGAGGAAGAAGAAGTAATCGAGAAAAAAGGAAAGGATAAAAAAGGAAAAACTACCATTAAAAATAAAAGGGGACAAATATCTGATGAAGAAGAAGAAAGTGATATAAAAAATAAGAAAAACAAGGGAAAAATTGGAAAAAATAATAAAAATGATGAAGATTCAGAAGAAGAAGAAGGAAGTGAAAAAAGAGGAAAAAATAAAATAGGAAAAAATAATGATAAAACGGAGAATTCAGAAGAAGAAGATAAATCTCAAAAAAAAAAAAAAAAAAAAAAAAAGAGAAAAAAAAAAAAAAAATAAAAGATAATGAAAATTCTGATGAAGATGAGAAAGAAATAAAAAAAAATAAGAAAAAAAAAGAGAAAACAAATAAAAAAATTAAAGATGATGAAGATTCTGATGAAGATGAGGAAGAAATAAAAAAAAATAAGAAAAAAAAGGGTAAAAATCTTGAGTCAGATGAAAATTCTGATGAAATGAAAAATGAAAAATCGGATAAAGAAAAGAAAAAAAATAATAAAAGCAATAAAAAAGATAATAATAAAAATAAAAAAGGTAAAAATAATCAAAAAGAAGATAACGAAGACGATGAAGAATTAACTAAAAATAAAAAAAATGAGAAAAAAAATGCTCCAAAGAATAAAATGGACAAAGCTAGCAAAAATAAAAAAAATACTTCAAGTTCAACTGAAAAAGAAGAAGAAGAAGAAGAAGAAGAGGAAGAGGAAGAAAAATTTATTAGCGACAAAAAAAAGATAAATGACAAAAAAGAAGACAATAAAGACAAAAAAGAATCTTCATCTGATTCTTCCGACGACGACGACGAGGATGAAAAAAAAGAAAAAAATAAAAAGAAAGAGGAAAAACCTCAGAATAAAATTAAACCTAAACCACAAAAACAAATACCTAAGCCAAAGGTTATCCAAAAGCCTAAATCTGACTATATAACAAATATCCATATTATAAAGCCTAATATTAAATCAAAAAACGAAAATGGATTATTTTTAAAAGATAATATAGACACCTCAAAAAAAATGGAAACAGATGAATTTATCCTATATGCAGAACAAAATATAACAAACGAAATTGATATTTTAGAAGAGAATAAAAAGAAACTAAGAAAATCTGAAAAATTTTTTAATGACATTGGATATGTTTTAACTGATAAATCATGCGAAAGAATGGCAATGTTGATACATTATATTTTAAATGGAATACCAGTTTTATTGGAAGGGCCAACGGGTACATCAAAAACAAGAACAACTTTAATAGCCTGTGAATATATTACTAAAATATTAAATAAATCGGATGATGATGATTCATTATTAAGATTTAACTTAAGTGCCGAAACAAAAATAGATGATTTATTAGTTAAATTTACTGGTGATAATAATTCTGCTTCTGGACTTAAAGTTGAAGAAGGTCAATTTTTCAAAGCCTATACTAAAGGTCATAAAATTTTATTAGATGAAATTAATTTAGCTCCAAGAGAAGTTCTAGAATGCATACAACAAGCTCTTGATAGCAAAGTTTTAAGTGTAGAATGTTCAGGAAAAATTTTAAAACCATATAAAATGCATCCAAATTTTGGGATTATCGCGACACAAAATCCTAATAAGGGAGCTTTTGCTAATAAAAGACAAGAATTAGGTGTTGGATTTCTTTCAAGATTTCAAAAAATTAATTTCCCTAATTTTACAAAAGAAGAATTAATTGATATAGCAAAGGGTCTTGCCAAACAAAATGATTATGCTGGAGATGAAAACATTTTAATTGATATAGTTTCCTTTCATATGGATTGGCAAGAAGAAACTAATTTAGTTGACGATGTACAATGTTTCACTATCAGAGAAATCGAGGGAATTATAAGAGCCATTGCTCAAAAGAAAAACATTTATGATACTATTATGACAGTATATGGGGCAAGATATCAAAAAAAGATGAAAGAACAATTAAAAAATAAATTAAAAAATTACAAAACTTTGAAAAAATTACAACCATCATCTTTAGCTTTACCAGATAATTTTCCTCATTGTTTTTCAAATAATAATTTATGTGAAACTGTTTCGTCAGTTTTATTTTCTTTAAGTAATCAAAGACATGCAATTATAGTTGGAGAAGATGAAAGTGGAATAACACAAGTTGCGAGATGGTGCGCTCAATGTTATAATAGAATGACAAATGATGATAAAGATAAAGATAATAATTTAAATGAAAATGATAAAAATTGTTTTTGTTTATGTACTAAAAATTTGCAATGTTCTGATTTAATAGGTCAAACAAAGCCATGCCCAAAAAATGAGAAGGGGGAAAGTAACGAAATTCTTAAATTTATTCCTGGATTTTTAGTGGATGCAATTGAACAAGGAAAAACTGTTGTTTTAGATTGTATAAATGAAGCAAATGCTACAGTTGGGGAAAGATTAAATGGATTATTGGATAAAAAAAATAATGCGAGCGAAGAATTTTTCGATCTACCTGAAAATACTGAAAGATTAAAAATCCCTATCCATAAAAATTTTAGAATGATTTGTACATGTAATATAAATAATATTAAAGATATGTCTCCTGCATTTGTAAATAGGTTTGATGTAATAGTCTTAGAAAATCAATTGGAAAATTTGACTGATAACCAAATTAAAAATTTTATTACTAATATTTATGTATCTTTTGATAGAATACCACAAAAGAAAAAAAAAGCAAATTTAGTTGAGGAACAAAATTTAGCTGGGATACAATTTGATGACGAAGAAGAAGAAGGAGAAAATAAAGATAATAATGAAGAAGATGCTGAAATTAGTGAAAATAAAGAAGAAATTATCAAAAAAGAAAAAGAATTTGCCGAAAAAGAAAAAGAATTAATATCAAAAATTTGTTCAAAGATTAAATTTTTACCAGAAACTAAAGTTGAAGATAAAAATGGAATAGGATATTCTCATTTAAGAACAATAACTTCATTAAGTAGATTATGCTACGGAATAAAGAGGTTGAGAAATATATTACAACAAACTAAATATGAAGAAGCTAAAATAACAGATGATGATATAATAAATACTGTTTTTGATATGCTATTTAAGGATGATACAGAAAAAATACAAATTAGTGAAAATATTAAAAGTGTATTTTTAAAAGAATTAATAGAAGAAAATAAAAAGAAAATGGAAAGTAAAGATAAAGATAAATATGAAAAATATTTCTTTGAAAATTCAGAAAGTTTAAAAAAATTTGTTTTAATCGTATATATTTCATCTTTGATTAATTTATATTTATGTGTTGTCAGTCCACCTGGTTCAGGTAAAACAACTGCGGCAAGGGCTATAGCAGAAATAAGAGCTAAAATATTCAATCAATTAATTCCTTTTTATATTCATACACATCATTCAAGTACTAAACCAAATGATTTCTATGGTACAACAACAATAAGTGAATCAGAAGTAATATTCAAAGAAGGTAGTCTCACTTCTGCTATAAAAGAGGGTAGTGTTTATATTGCTGATGAATTTAATATTTCGTCTGAACTAAATATGAAATCTGTAACACCAGTTTTAGAACAAACATTTAATCAAGATTTAATAATTCCTGGAATTGAGGGTTATACATCCATAGATCCAAATTTCTTTTTTATTATATGCCAAAATGATGTTGGAACTTTTGGAAGGAATGAACTACCTGATAAAATTAAGACAAAACTAAGAAAAATTAAATATCCCGAACAATCAAAAGAAGAAATTGAATCTATTTGCTCATCTTTGAATAATTCTTTATACAGTGAAGGACAAAAAAATAGATTGGATGATATTGAGGCTAGATATTGTGGTGATTTTATGATAAAAGTAAATCATGATGGATTGACTTCACAATCTTGGTCATTAAGAGATATTAGTAAAATATTTGCAAGAATGAAAAATCAAAAAACATTCCCAGAAAATTTCAAAGAAATAGGAACTGCTGTCAATCTTCTTTTTTATGCATTATCATCTACTCAAAAAGATCAAATCGATGATGATAATTTAGATAAAATACTTTTAGCACTTCAAGAAATATTTAAAGAAAGGGTTAATTATGAAGATTTAAAAGAAATGTTTAAATCTACTCCAATTTTATTTAATGAAAAAGATCCAAAAAGTCAAAAAAGATCCTATTATATTCAAAAGCATAAATCTTTAATATTTTTAGATAAAGTCGATGAAGGTAGTAAGATTAATGAAGAAGAAAATAAAAAGAAAAGCAAAAAATTAGAACAATTTTCAAAATTACCTAATTTATTAGATTGTTTATTTAAAATGAAATTATCAAATTATGATGAACCTTTATTATTATCTGGATTAACCTGTTATAAAACTTTTGCAGCCAAAATTATTTTAAATAATGCTGATATTGTCTCTCTAAATCAAGAATCTACTATTCCTCAATTATTGGGTGCTTCTTTTTTTTATCCACCTATTGAAGATAAAAAATTTTGTATGAGATTAATATATGAAATTTTAGAAATTCCTAATATAGAAATTGAATTAAATAAGGTAGATAATTGGAAAGAAAATAAGGAAGAAGTAAAAAAATTAATAGAAGAAAAAATGCCAGATAATGATTCTTCCTTTTATATTGCTTTAACTAATTTAAAAAACAAATTATTTGCAGAAGAAAAAGTAAATGAGAAAAGTTTAATAAATATGGAAATTGAATTTAAGCCTGGATTAATTTTATCAGCAATACTTAATAAAAAAAGTTTAATTTTAAAAGATATGCCCCAAGTAAAAACAATAGTTCTAGAAAGATTTAATGAATTATTTTCTGGTAAACATAATTTAACATTAGTTGAAGATATACCCGGAACATTAACAACTAAAGAGAATAAAGAATTAAGAAATTTTAATGAGAATTTCAGAGTAATAGCCACTTGTAAACCGGGAGATGAATTAAAATTATCGGAAGCTCTTTTGTCTCGTTTCACAGTAATAGCTTGTGAACCTTATAGCGAAAAAGAAGAAAAGGTTGTATTAGAAAGTTCAGTGGTTCAAGATAAAGATATTGATGAAATAAAAAATAGAGCCCCAGAATTAAATTTAACTGAAAGATTAAATTGCTTAAGAATTAGTAAATATTTAGACAACTATAATAAAGATGACCATGAAAATAATTTAAGAATTGCTTTATATGTGCTACAAAAGGGAATAACAGAACAAAGAGAAAATCAAACTGATGCTATAAAAGAAAAATTTAAAGTTAATATTCCAGATTATGAAATTGGAAAATGCCCTTTTGAAGATCCAGAAATATCTCAAAATAAAGGAAATCAATATTTGCAATCGACAATTTATAAATTAAAAATGCTTTCATTCCAAAAAGAAATAAGCTTATATGATAAAAAAATATTTTTTACTAAAAAATTTTCTGAAATATGTGATATTATCCTATTTGGATTAAGTCTAAGAATGCCGATTATTTTGGAAGGTGAAACCGGGCAAGGAAAACAAACTGCAATCCATTATATGGCAACAAGATTAGGTTTAGATATTATTAATATTGTGATTTCAAAATCAACCAAGGTTGATGATTTATTAATGAAAATAATTATAGAAAAATCTGAAACAGGTGAAATATTAGTAAAAAATCAAGAAACTGAATTATATAATGCAATTAAATGCACCGATGAGTATCCTAAAAAATTAATTTTATTTCAAGGAATAAATAATGCATCTCCTGCTGTGTTAGATGTATTAAATTCTATTTTCACTCCAAATGCAAGAATTCTTTTATCAAATGGTTCTATACTTAAAAAAGGAAATATGAATATAATAGGGATTTTCAATAAAGGAAGGGATAATATTAGCAAAGATAAAATTCCTGCTGGTATTTTATCTAATTGTATTTATCATATAGTAGATAACCCATCTTCTGACGATATTTTGAATATAATTGTGAATTTATTTATAAAAATGGATTTTGGTAAGGAAGAAAATATTAAATATACTAAAAATTATTTAATTGAGAAACATACAAAAGAATCGGAAATTGAATCTATTATAAGTGATAAACAAAAGTTCGAAACCGAATTCTTAGAGGCGAAAAAATATGAGGCTGATGATTTTGCAAAAAAATTTGTAGAAGCAAAATTATTTTCAATGGATGCATCAAATGAAGCTCCATTTACTTTAAATGATATAAAAAAATATATTGATTTTAGAGAATCTGTACCACAAATAAATCATTTACTTATTCAATTATTCATATTTGTCTATCATTTTTCTCAAGAAGATTATATTAATAAAATCACTGAAAAGCTTAAATTATTAAAAAATATAGAATTTTTGCCAATAATAGATTATGATGAAGATAAAGAATATTTAGTGATAAAATTAGAAAAAGAAGCCAAAGAATCTATTCGAGTTAAAGTAAAAAATCCAAAAAGAATTAAGCCTCCAAAATGTAAAAAATTATTCGATACATTGACAAAATCTCAAAAACATTGTTTCATTTTCCTTATTTGTTGTATTATTTCTAAAAAAACTCCTATAATCCAAGGTCCTACAGCTTCGGGAAAATCTTATCTTATAAGTGTTTTAGCAGTTTTATTAGGGCAAGATCTAGATACAAATTTATATCAAATGAATTCTAATACAGGAATGTCCATATTAACTGGACAAGAAATAATTAAAGGAGATTTTGATGATGATGAAAAAAGAAAGATATGTGAAGCGTATGAAAATATAAAAGATTTGATAAATTATAATAAGGCATTTAATGATATGAAATTAAAGCATTATAAAAAAATAATTTCAAAAATAGATAAGAAACTCAAAGAACAAGGTCTTGATGAAGAAACTATGTCAAAATTAAAATCAGCAAGAAGAACCATATTTATAATTATTTCACCTCCAAGTAGATTTACTCATATCGATTCTAAATTTATAGACTCTATAATAAAAGGAGATGGTCAATGGGTTATATTAGATGGAATAGAAATGGCTCCATCTCAAATACCTGAAAAAATAACTCCTCTTTGTGGAGAAAATCCTGAACTAAGTATATATGAATCAGGTAAAGGGATATATATAACATCTAAAAATATTAAAGAACAATTCCAATTATTTATTATCTATAATCCTTTCAATAAGGGTTCAAAAATACTAGATCCGGTATTATTTAATAAATGTGTATCATTCAGTTTACCTCCTATAGATAATTCACAACTAGATTCTGCAACAACAATATACAATTCTTTGAAATTATCGAAAAAATGTGATAAAAATGCTTGGAATAGAATAAGTTCCAAATTAGCAGCATGCCATATATTCTCAGCCAAAATGAGTGAAAATCACTTAGAACAAATGGCAGGTGGAATTAAAATAACTCCAAGAAACTTAGTTTTTCTAACTACTGATCAAAATAAAAGTACTTCAGATTTCGCTGATAAAGATGAAACAGTAAATTGGATAAAATCAGTTTTGACATTTTATTATTTCAATTCATTTATTGATTTACCTTCTGATAAAACAAAAGATAATAGAGATACTTATACCAAGGAAAATTTTATGAATGGTGTATATAAAGAATTTCAGAAAAAACAAAATTTAATTATTACTGCAAAGGATATTAGTGAAGAAGAAATGTTCCCGGAAATTGTAAATGCTTTGAAACAAGTACAAATTGATTCACAAAACTCAACATCTCAATATAATTTTAATTTTGGATCATTTGTAACCCAATGCTTATCAGTTCCAATAGAAAAAAGTAATTTAGAATATATCAAAAACCAAATTGAAGATACTTTAAATTTATTAAATTATTCAAATCTCTCTAATGAATCTTTGTTTTCATTTTATCAAATAAAAATAATCCATAGATTTTATGGAGAATTATTAGATAAAATAGATTCAGTTAAAGTAGAAAATAAAGGACAAAAACTAAACTCAGATGAATTATTAAGAATATCATCTTTAAAACCAATTCTGTTAAAATTAAGGCTATTAGAAGGATTAGTAAATAAAGGGAAATCAAATTTTGGATATAATATGAATAATGTTTTGCATATTCCTGATATAAATGAACTCATTTATAAATTAAATTCTTTATTGTTAAATAAAAGTAAAAATACATTAAAATCATTTATTTTATTTTTGATAGAAAATCATCATTTCTTAAAAGTATTAGAGACTATCTTTCCTTTTAATAAATTTAATGAATTATATAAAGACAAGGATTTTGAAGTTGTTTTTTATTATATTAAAATGATGATAGAATTCTATAAAAATCAAACTAATTTTGTTTTTATTTTTGATAATGAGGAACTTTCTTTTATTTTTGAAGAGAAACAATATGACAGATTATTACCTATATTAAAATTAAATGAGCAAAAAACTGTATATTTATCAATAGGAACAAGTTTACAATATTATAAAAAAGATAAAAAAGATGCAAGTAATGTTCAATTAATTAGTACAAATAATGATGTAAATAAAGAAAAGACTATTCACTTTATCAAATTTTTTACTGAATATCCAGGAAGGTTTGATTCCGAAAATTTAAAAAATTTATTAGGAAGCTTTAATAAGGATAATTATGATTTAGTCAGCGAGAAAAAATTTTTATCATCTAAATTCTTTTTATCAAATAATAGCATAATTCCAAAAATGTGGACATTCTTATTTTCTTTTGATGAGGATTCAGAAGTATTGAAATATGTTATAGATAATTTCCTTCCATTTGAAAGAGAAATATTCTTTATTATAAAAAATAACTTTTATGATACTTTAAATGAGAAATATCAAATCCAAACACTTTTGGATTTCACAGAAAAACTAAATTTTTTTTATAGTGAAGAAAGTTTTTTATGGAGAAATTTAATAGGTGTAAAATTAGAAAAAACTACAGATGAAGCATATAGGGGTTATGAAAATGCAATTGAAAAAGAATTATTAAATCTAGAAAATTTAAAAGAATTTTCTTGGCCAGATGACAAATTTATTTCTTATCAAGAAATATTAATAGCTCAAAAAGATGAAATAAAAGAAAAACTTCAAAAAGGTAAGATAGATGCACAATTAAAGGAAGAGCAGAAAAAATTAAGAAAGATGAAGGATGACCTTAAAAATTTAGGATTAAAAGGAGGTTTAGAAGTATTTAAGAGTGATTTAATTGAAAAAATCAATAATCTTTTGAATGAAAATTTAGATAATATAATAAAAAAATCTCCCATAATTCAACAAGAAATCAATGACTTAAAAACAATTTCAAAGGAAAAATCAATCTCGTTATCAGGAAATGATTTAGGATGGGGAAAACCTTTATTAAAAACAAAATTTGGAGAAGATTCCCCTACTATAAAATTATATAAAAATATGTTGTTCTATGCAACATGCAATGAATTAGAACAAAAAATATTACATGCAAAAGATAATAAAGAAAGAATTAGATATGGAACACAAATTGAAAAATTAGGATTAAAAGCTTTATTAAAATATATTAATTCTTTAGGAGATGAAGCACTTGGAACTGAAAATAGGAAAACTATTAAAAGTATGTTTAGAGTAGAATTAATGCTAAGACTTTGGAATGATTCTATTGATCAAGTTGCTATAAAGAACTTTATTATGGATTTAAATGAAAAAATTTCAAGAAATATTATATCTGAAGAAGAATACGGATTTACATACCAAATTTCTAATGATTATTCATTGAATACTAAAATAATTCAACCAAAATTTGAACCAAAAGATATTATTTATTTATTTTTTAAATATAATGAAAATAATGAGTACTCAGCAGGACCTATTTTCGATAATATAGAAATTCCAAGAGTAAATATGAATAATTTATTTAAAGAGGCTTTATATAATAGCAATAATTTAGATAATATGTGTGATATTAGTGTAATTTGTGCACAAATACTCTTTAAAGAATTTATGAAAAAATATCAAATAGAATTAGAAAGTGACTTTAGCAAATTATTAATTTATTTCCAAGATGAACATAAAAAAATGAAACAAAGTGCAGAAAAAAAGGAATTACAAGCAATTATAAATGGTATGAAATTAGCAAAATATATTCAAACAATTATCGATTCAACTACCAATACAACTGATGATGCAATAAGTTTTGAAGATATAAGGATATTTGATAAAAAAGATGAAAAAAGGATTGAAATAGAATCATTACTTAATAAAAAAATAAATCCATCTTTTAAATATTTTATTATCAAAAATATTCAACTAATAAAAGAATTAATTAATTCAAAATTAAAAAGTGAAGATATTTCTGATTTATTCAAACCAAATGTGAATTATATTCCATTTTGGGTCTTTTTAATTAGAAATATGTCTTCAATAAATTGCATAAATTATGAAAGTAATGATAATCCATTTTCAAATGAAATCACTATCGAAGTCAGGCAAAAAATTCAAGGTTTAATTACAGAAAAAAAAGAAAATGAAATAGACGATGCATGGCTAAATTTGGTTCTTCGAGATATACCAAGTGAAATATTGAATCCAAATGTTCGTTTATTTTATTATTATTTTAATTATTTATTCGATAAATTAAATGCAAATGGAAAATTAAAAGAAAAAATAGAAAAAATTTTAAAAGAAAAATATTTGGAATTATTGAAAATGTCGTTTGAGGGAAATTTAAATGAAATTTTAAACGGAGATATAACAAATGATTCATCAGATATACTTCAATTAATTAATTCTCCAAAAGAATTCATCAAAAAAAATATAATTAAAGAATATTCAGAAAAAACGAAAAATATTTTATTAAATAATAAATATAGTAGTTTAGAAAAAAATTTAGAAGACCTTATTAAGGTAATCCCTGAAAAAATGGAAGAAATTGAAAATAATGTAAATCAAATTGAAGCTATATATAAAATCAAAGAACTAGAAGATGCAATTACAAAAAAAAAGCAAATAATAAATAAAGAAATTGATAAATATAATAAAATTCTTGATGATTTGAAAAAATCAAAGGGAGTTATAGATAAAAAAAATATTGAAAATTTAGAGAGAGTTGCGAATACAATTGATAAATATCGTGATTTAATTTCTAATAATTCTAATGAGGATACTATTATAATACATAAAATTCCTATTAAAAATGAGGGAGATTCAATTATTAGCTTTGATAATCCTCCTTTTAATATACAAAATATAAATGAATTATATTTTAAAATAGATGAAATAAATGAAGAATTCAAAAATAAATTTAAAATAATTCAAAATAAAATTATACCTAATAAATTAGAAGAACCGAAACATAAGAATGATAAAAATGATAAAAAACCTAATGATGCAAATAATAAAAAAATAGAATTAAATGATTTAAATGCGGAAATAAAAATTGAAGACTATATATTCTTTGAAAAAGCAAGTAAATTAGAGAAAAATAAAATTAAAATTGATTTAAGTGAAGAAGAACTGAACGATACAATAAAGAATAACTATTTAGACAAGAATATGAAATTTAATAAAGTTACGTTCAGAGGAATAACTTATTCTCAATTATCTCATTATATTGAGGAACTTAAAAATAATTTAATTAATATACAAGATATTTTAATCAAATTATCGAATGGTGAATTTGAAAATATAGATATAGAAAATATAATAAATAATTACAATACTTCAGAAGATAACTTCAAGAAATTTTTTGATATTTCAAATAATAACAAGCAAGATGAAATAGATAATTTTAAGGATATTAATAAAATAAAGAACGAATTTGAATCATCTCTTTTATCTATTGACAAAGATTTTATAATTTTGAGTAAAGACTTCGAGCAAAGCATAGGAGATATGAAAAATAATTTATCTGAAAAATTAGAAAAAATATATATAACTAATTTCAATTTACCTTCATTACCAGGAGAAAAAACTCATTATGTTGATTATGATAATTTAGACTCTGATTCTCCATTATTATCTATGCCTACAATCAGTAAAAAAGATGGAATATTAAAATGTAATTATAACAAAATCAGTTTCCAAAAAGGACCTTTTTGTCCAGAATTTTATTCTAAGCCAATTAAATTAAATATAATGTCCCTAGTTGATGAGGAAATAAAAGCAGAAATTGAGGAATATCCTGAAGAAAATGATTCAGAAAATGATAAAGAAAGCGGTGAAAATGAAAGTGATAATGAAAATAATCAAAAAAAAGAAAAAAAAGGAAATGATAATATTGAAAACAAAGTTAAAAATACTATTAAAGAAAATGATTTAAATATAGATGAAAAAAATAAAATTAATAATCAAAAATATAATAATCATGACGAAGAAAACAAAAATAAAGATGAGGAAGGAGAAAAGAATTCGGATGGAGATATATCTGAAAACGATGAAAAAAGAATATATATAGTAAATGAAGAAAACAATAATGATACCGAACCAAAAGATAATAATAGTGATCAAAATTGTGAAAATGAAAATAATAAATTAATAAATGAAGAAAAAAAAATTTCCACTTTTGATAGAAAGGATACAGACTCAATGAAATATATGAAAGTAAAAGAATATATTTTACCAAAAGAATCAATACAAATAGAAATATATATTCCAAATTGTGTTAAGAAAGGTAAAAAAGAATATCAACGAATAAGAAGATTACTTAAATTAACAGCTGGAA
>Ga0256872_10000230_pt1 | contig 14586 bp, 19 predicted proteins | sample RumenRJG_08RNA_FD_186119 | JGI IMG/M metagenome (GOLD analysis project Ga0256872, IMG submission 186119) | Metatranscriptome of bovine rumen microbial communities from Lethbridge, Alberta, Canada - Rumen RJG_08 (Metagenome Metatranscriptome) | ecosystem: Host-associated > Mammals > Digestive...
CTATAAGTGAGAAATACCGAGAATATGTAAAAACAAAGGAGAAATCACAGTAATGCCAACTAATATAATAAGGGACACTAAAGATGAATACTGGGATAAAACCCAAGAAGAAATCAAAAAAGACATGCGATTAGCATACCTTGAAACATTCGTCCGCCCCAACAGCAACATATGCCCCGAATGCTACCATACATTAACCACCACTGAGGATGAAGATGAAACCATCTGCACCCATTGTGGATTAATAGTCAGCATGAGCATAGAATACGTTGCAGGTCAAAAAATAAAACTCCCATACGGGAGACACTAAAAAAAATTTTTGGAGGATTGTTTTAGTAAAAAGGGGGCTACAGTATAGGCTGGTTTATTTATCATTAGCTTGGATTTTTCTCCAAAATAATATATTGTTACTTTCGGATTATGTTTTCGATTTTTGCTCTATTCATTTAATGGCTTACCTTAAATTATGAATTTTTTAGTCAAACTGGGTTGTTTTGCTTCTATTATTGATATTTCAAACGAAAAAGATTTTTTCATCAAATGTGCCTAATTTAAAAACTTTTATTGTATTTTCAGGGAAATAATTAAACACGATTTAATTTTAAAAACCTTTCTTCAACAAAAAAAAAGACTGGTAAACCTGTAACTCCTTTTTTTTACTAAAACAATCCCCCAAAATATTATACTTATTCTTTTTTCTCTTAAAAATCTAAAATGGTGGAATATTAAAAATGTCAACTAATAATTATCTTGGAAACAGTACCACAATTGGAAAATTTTTACTAATAGGATTTGCTGGATGGATCATATCAACTGCCGCTGCAAAAGGATTTAATCTTCCTGTGGATGCAACAACATTAGCCCAAATATTAGGGTTCATAGCTGGTCTTGCTTATTCATACTTGGATGCTAAATATCCTAACACTTTTGACTGGTTAGGGAATGCTATGAATAAAACTATTGATTCAGAGGAACCAGTACTCAATGATGAATACGAGAGTGACCCTGATGACCAATGAAACTCCTCAAACATGTTTTCATGAAGAATTAATACAAACACATGCAAGGAAAATTGAGGCCTTGGAAACTAAAGCAGTTTACAAGGAAGGAATGATTAAAGAACTAAAACAAGACATGAAAGACCTAAATGACAAAATGGATAAGTTAAGTGATGATGTGAACGAAGCCATACGGAAATCCATAACTGGAGATAGTGATATTGATAAAAGAGTCACATCACTCGAAACCACTGTCAGAGTACTACAATGGGTTACTACATTATTATTTGGTAGTGGCGTGATATGGGTAATTTATTCAATCATTCAATCATTAAAATAACATATTTATTACTTATTTTTAGAAGATAACTATAAAAGCATAACAATGTTAATATTTGGAGTGAATTACCAATGAACATAGAAAAAGCAAATATTAATGACCTCATAAGTCCAGACTGGAATCCAAGACAAATCACTGAAGAAGAACTACAGAAACTGGAAACCAGTCTCAACGAATTCGGTTATATAGAACCAATCATAGTCAATGATGTTAATAATCATATTGTTGGTGGAAACCAAAGATGCAAAGCACTAAAACAATTAGGCTACGAAGAAGTTGATGTAGTATATGTCCACATTGAAGACATACACAAAGAGAAAGCCTGTAATGTTGCATTAAACAAGATAAGTGGTGACTGGGATACTGACAAATTAAAGATTGTACTGGAAGAGATAGAATTATCACCAATCGACGTATCCTTAACTGGATTTGACGAAATAGAACTAACCGAATTCAAAGTAGAAGAACCAGAATCCGAATATCTGGAACAGCCTCCTGAAATCATAGAAGATAACTACCAAGATGAAAACATTGAAGTAACTGTCGAAGAAGGAGACTTGTACCAATTAGGCAACCACCAATTATACTGTGGAGATGCAACAAAACAAGAAAGTTACTCCATATTAACTAATAAAAAAGAAATGGATTTAGTATTCACAGACCCTCCATACGGATTGAAAAAAGAAAAAGACGGAGTACAAAATGACAACCTAAACTACGATGACTTGCTTGAATTCAACAAACAATGGATTCCCTTAACATTCAACACCTTGACAGAAGTAGGTTCATGGTACTGCTGGGGATTTGACGAACCATTGATGGACATTTATGCTTTTATTCTCAAACCAATGAAAAAGAACAACGAAATAACTTTCAGGAATTACATCACCTGGGCAAAGCATATGGCTTATGGAATCAATGCAGAACCCATGAGACAATACCCAACTGAAACTGAAAAATGCTTATTTGTAATGAAAGGAGTACAAGGATTCAACACCAATGCTGATAACTACTGGGAAGAATGGGAACCAATACGAAAATACCTTGAAGACAGCCGAAACATAATGGGATGGACAGATGAAGAAATCAATAAGATAACAGGAGTAACAACCTGTGCAAGACACTACTTCAATAAAAGCCAATGGACATTCCCAACAAGAGAACATTACTTATCTTTACAAAAAGAAGCTGAAAAACAACTGAAAGAAAAAGGCAAGAAAGACTACGATGCCTTCAAGAAAGACTACGATGCCCTCAAGAAAGACTACGATGCCCTCAAGAAAGAATGGTACAGCACAAGAGCATACTTCAACAACACACACAATGACCCAAACCAAGATGAAATAATGACAGATGTATGGCGATTCAGCACAACATCAATAACAGAAAGAGAAGCCTGTGGAGACCATGCAACACCAAAACCACTACGACTATGTGCAAGAGCAATCCTTTCAAGCAGTAGAGAAAATGAAAATGTCCTCGATGTATTTGGAGGAAGTGGCAGCACATTAATCGCTTGTGAACAATTAAACCGTAACTGCTACATGATGGAACTCGACCCATACTACTGCCAAGTGATAATCAACAGATGGGAACAATACACAGGACAAAAAGCAGAAAAAATAAACTAACAATTTTAAGTTTTTTAATATAAGAAAAAAGGTGAAGATATGGCTAAAACAAAACTAACCGACAAACTATGCGACGAAATCTGCAACGACATAAAAGCAGGAGTACCAATCAAACATGCTGCCATATCTCATGGGATAACAGAAGTAACATTTTATAATTGGTACAATCAAGGAAAAACAGCCAAAAGTGGAGCAAAAAAACAATTCTATGACAAAGTAGAAGAAGCCAAATCCGTTGCAATAACACTCCGTGCAAGACGAATCTACAAAGCAGGCGAAACATCATGGCAAGCAGATGCATGGTGGCTCGAAAGAGTAGACCCAGACAATTTCAGAAGAAAAGACAACCTCAACATTGAAGCTAATGTCAATGCAAATGCTAATGTTGAATTCACTAAATACACTACAGACCAGGCAAAGAACTTCTTAAAAAATTGGATGACATGAAAAAATGAACATACTTGAAACCGATTATCCGGTTAATCCTTATGCATTGTCTTGTCTTGAAAGCAGCTTGGTCTCAGGATACATCCCACATGAACCCTTCGATTTACAAACCAAAATCTTATTACTTGATGTTGAAGACATGCTCATTGGTGGAGCAGCCGGTGGAAGTAAATCCGAATCCGCTTTAATGTTGGGATTGCAATATGTCAACGAACCTAACTATCATGGATTAATTATAAGAAGAACCTATCGTGATTTGAAAGGAGCTAACAGTTTACTGGACCGTTGCGAACATTGGTTAAGCAGACACATCAAAGATGGTGTAGTGCATTATGACCGAATAGATAAACGATTCACATTTCCATCTGGATCCACTCTTGACTTTGGGTATTTGTCAAATGATAGTGACCTGATGAATTACCAGGGAAGTGAATATCAAACTATCATTATTGATGAAGCTTCACAGTTACCTGAAAAGCATATCCGATATATGCATTCAAGGTTAAGGAAGACTACTGAGAATGATGTTCCTTTACGATTTATATTAGCTTCTAATCCTGGAGCGGTTTCCAATGATTACTTAAAAGACACTTATGTTGAAGGACCAAAAGCATTTATCCCTATGACCTATAGGGATAATCCATATATCAATAATGATGAGTATGAAAAGCAATTAGAGTACTTGCCTGAAGTGACACGTCGACAGTTGATGAATGGGGAATGGAATGTATATGATGGCAGTTGGTTATTAGTTACACATGAGGAATATGAAAACTGCTTGCAGCCTTTGCCTGATGATAAATTATTATTCAGTGTTGTAGGAGTAGACAGTGCATCAACTGGTCAAGACAAATTCGCATGCACACTAATCAGCCTATACCAAACAGGTTTAATGTGGCTATCCGATATGGTTGCAACAAGAAAAATGAATCAAGAAGAAATACTATTCACATTCCTAGAACAACACCAGGATAAAAATATTAAACTAATTGCTTTTGAAAGAGAACCTGGCAGTGATTCCACATTCGCTAAGAAATACTGGCAAGGATTACTCCCCGAATATAATGTTGTTGATTTTAGTCCACAGGGAAGTAAATTTGTAAGAGCTAGGCCAGTTGGTAAAAGCATACGTGAAAAAAGATTATTCATTAACAAAGACATTAAAGAATCATTAATAAATGAATTAAGAAACCAATTCGGTTACATCCATCCCTTAAAAGAAAAAATGAAAGAATACCCTTCACCGGATTTATTAGACAGTACTGATTATGCCCATATGGGAGTTATGAAGATTTTAGAAAACAAGACAAGGGTGACAATATTATGATTTATATAAATAACTCGAATGACGAACTTGCAAAGATAAGCAAGAGCGTATCAGAATCATTAAACAATAGATTAACTGGTAGTACACAGGATTTGGAATCAACAACACAATACATTAATCCACCTGTCCCATTCACTACCTGTGAATATATCTATACAAATTGCGCTGACGTCTTCAATGCATGCAACATCTTAAAGGATGACTTACTGCATGGGGACATTGAAGTATATGATAAAGAAGATAATGCTATCAAAAGCATTACCAACATCTTAAATGAGAATAAAGATGAATTAAAAAACTTAATTATTGATTATAATTTTGCAGGTTGCGCAATACTTGAATATGGTTTCAGTGAAAGGGAATTCTTTGTTAATCAGTTACCAATCAGTACCTGCAGATTCGTTAAGACCGGACAGGGCATTATTGTTGAACAGAAACTCAACAATACCAAACATTACTTTAAAATCATGGGTGAAGATTACCCAATTGATTTCACACATTACGATAAAAAGAAACTCGGATATTGTACTGTCTTCAGCGGCGATAACATCTACAGTTTATTCAAGGTTCCTAAATGGTATCCATTGCAAAAGAAGATATTAACCAGTATTGGAATTGATGACAATAACTATAACACTGTTGTCAATGGTAACATAAGCAATAGCTTATTAATTATTGGTGTTGAACCGGAATACAAGTTTGATGAGGAAAATGACTCTACACTAGTCAGAGCGAAAGCTATTAAAGATGAATTAACATCTGGTAATGGTGTAGGAGTTGTTTTTGCGGAATCTAATAAACCAATCACTACAGATTATGTGAAATTCGATGGTAAGAATAATAAGGAAGAGCAAGACATCCTTAAAGCTTGTCAAGAGGATATCTTGAATATTTACCAAATACCACGTATCCGATTACTCGACAATACCGAGACCGAATCAATGAACAGTGAAAAATCAAAGACATTATGGGAAATCTACACATTAAATCTTCAAAATATGCAAACTGATTTCTTCATATTCATCAAAGAATTCCTATATGACCTATACCGTGAAACATATACTGTCAAATGCAGTTTACCAGTCTTTGCAGATAACAAGGGAATCACCTTAACTAATCTCATAAACTTATACACTAATGATGGATTAACCCTTGGGGAATTTATTGAAGGTATTGCAGATAATACTGACTTTGTTGATCTGGATGAATATGACTTGACCAAACCGAAATATCAACTCAGGAAGTCTGAGGCCAATATTGATTTTGGAGGTTTATGATACTATGGCAGAATATGAACGTCAGGAAGGGTTTCCTGATAAGGTTCCTGAGAAAGGGAAAGAATATCATAATCGTGATTTTTTACTGGAATCTAATGTGCGGTTATGGGTGCATGAGAAATGAAAATTAACCATCTTAAACATTACAAAAGAGTTGTTAAAGCTAAAAAAGAATATTATGTCAGATTAGAAGAATATAACCGAGATATCCTAACTGATTTTCTATCTACTGGTGATTTAACAAGAGATGTAATATTCAACGATATTAAAGACCTAAACCGTAAAGCTTTAACAGATTATTATGCTAATTTGCTCACTAAATATGATTTGGACAAAACTAATCCTGTCCTTGTCAATGAAGCGCAGCAGATGATAGAACAATGTCTTGATAACATCACTGACGCTGAGACCAATCGTATTATTGATAATTGTTACGGATTCTTTGATTTGATAAACAACTATAATGTTCAAAAAGAATACCTTGAAAATCTTATCAAAACCAGTAACGATTTAAGCAAAGAATATACTACAATCAAAGAAGAAATCCGAACCGAAGCCACACCGGATTATATAATGGATTCTTATAAACGAGGTGGGCGAACCAAATATGTCTATGACCCTGAACTTGGCAAGACCAGACCGAAACAAGTAACCTATAAGAACTTGGATGGTTTCGCTAAAGACATTGAGAAATATAATATCAATACTGCAGATTATGACAGAGCATTATTGATGAATAAAGAATCTCAATTAATGGGCGAAGGTGACGTATACATTGGTAAGGAATGGATTTGGTCACAGGCGGAAAATACACGTCATTCTGGAATGGATGGAACTATTATTCCTATCCATGAGAAATTTGTTGTTATCAATGAAGTTACTGGTGAAACGGATTATGGTTTATACCCATGTGATTTTGTGAACATGGGGCCAGGGAATACTGTGAACTGTTTATGCAGTATATTGTTCCATGAAACCATTTGATTGTTTTTAGATTTTATTATTTTTAAAAAACTGATTTTATACGAGATTTGATGTTCATGTCTTTTTACATACGTGCATGTCCAATTCCATGCGGTGTAGAGGATTTAGAAGGAGACATACTTAACGAGGAAGATATCCTTGACATTTACACTAAATTCAATAATCGTAATAACATCACACTCAGACATAATGGAGTGTACTTAAACGAAGTTGAGTTACTGGAATCATATCTGACCGATGAAGAAGAAAAAGTTGCTTTGGAGGTTGTACCTAAGGGTTCATGGGTGGTGCTAGTAAAAACTGATAATCAAGAGTTAAACGAAGCCATATTAAACGGTGATGTTAATGGTGTTAGCTTAACTAATGTTATCAAGGACACATGTCCACTACGTCCTAACACCAAATATGAAAACCCTAATGATTATGATTACAGTGATGTGGATGTGAAGAAATGCGTTTACCCTCAGGATTTAAGTTTCGTCAAAAGTCCTGCTAATGCGTATGGAATTCATATTGCAGACGATTTGAATAAAATAACTAAAGAGGTTAAGAAAATGAGTTTATTGGAAGACCTTAAAAAGTTATTATCTAATTATGACGAACCAAAAACCGAAGCTGAAGAAGCAGAGGTTGAAGTAGTCGAAGAAACTATCGAGGAAGTTGAAGCTATAGAAACTGAAGCTGAAACCGAAGCTCCTACAGATGAACCTGCCGAAATCGAAAAAGAAGATAAGGTAGAGGAAACTGAAGAAGCTGAACAAGAAGCCGAAACCGAAACCGCTGAAACTGATTCTGATATTCAAGCTCAATTAGATGATATCTACAGAAGATTAGAAGAATTAGAAAGCCAAAATAATGTTGAAGCTCCTAAAATTGTTAAGGAGACTAAAAAGATTGTTGAACCGGAAACCAAACCGGTCATCGTCAAAAACTATTATGATCTCTCCGGCCGTGACCCTGTCACAGGCATGAGAAAATAAAACTAAAAATTACATAAGGTGATTTATCATGAAATTTACTGATGATATTAACAAGAACTTTGTTGTAAAATGGTCTAAAGCTTTGACCGACAGCAACAATGCAGTAACAAGCGGAGTATTCCATGCTCCTGCTGAAGAGTTTATTACTAAAATTGAAGATGAAGCTCAATTCATCAAAATGGTAAGATACGTTGAAATGGACGGTGAAAAAGCTGACCTTGAACAATTACGTGTTCACCCTAGATTACAGAACATGCAAAAATTGTCATCCAGCAAAGTTTTAACCCAAGACATTTTAACCGACCTTGCAGAAACTACTCCAGAATTCTTAAAAACCACTTTAACCGCAGTACCTTTAACTGCATTCACTAACATTCCAAAAGGATTCCTTAAAACCAACCTTGAAGGTGAAGCTTTCACCAGTACTTATGAAAACATTCTTGCTCCGGCAGTTGCTTTCAGTGCTGATAAAATTGCTATTTTCGGTAAACCTTTACAGAATGGTGAAACCGCTGGTAGTGGTGGTGTTCCAGCTGCTCAAGATGGTATGCTTGCAATGTCTGGTGTATTACACCAGTTAGACCAAATCGCAGCAGGCAGTCCTGCAGCAGGCAGCCCTCAAGGTAAAGGTACCAAAATCTACAGAGACAAAATTGTTCAAGGTATCCAATCATTAATCCTTGAGTTTATTGCTCAGGACGGTAAAGTATCCAATGCTCAAATTTTAGTTTCCGCTAAAACCATGGCTGCATTAAGATACGCTATCGGTAATCGTGAAACCGACGCTGGAGACCACGTGTTCTTTGATGGGGAATTACTCAGATTTGATGGTATCCCAGTTGTTGCTATGGATGCATTAAACAAACCTGAAAGAGGTTACGGTGATGTTGCAATCATCCTCGACCCATCTGCAGTTGCTTATGGTCCTGTCTTTGAGGCTGAATCTGAATCTGAATATTCTGTTGCAAGGAAATCTTACTTAACTTCAATTGACTACATGTTTGATGTAGGTATCATCTTCGCTGAAGACATTCTTTATGTCCAAGTTGGTGATACAACTCCCAGCGGTTAGAGACATAACTATTAAAGTTGTGGATGATGATGATACACCATCTGCATTAGGTAGTGTGTCCATTGAGTTAGATAGCTCAAATATTATGGGTAAACCGGATTATACCGGAACTACTGGACCAAGTGGAGGTAAAGCTACAATTGAAGATGTGGCCGATGACACTTATACTGTGAGATTAACTAAATCCGGTTACACTTATGCTGGTGGAACCATTACAGTAGATAGTAGTCATGATGACTTTGAATTAGAAATGACAGAGGATGAATAAATTTCATTATACCCCCTTTGTCATTTTATAAAATTTTTTTTTTTAATGGTTTGATGTACTATGTTAACTGATACAGAGATAGTCAATAATGTTCTTGTTTATCTTGATGGGTGGGAAGTAGATACTAATAATACAAGTACTGTTGAGGAATCTGCTTACATGTCTAGTGAAGAACTAGAAAAAAATGCTAACAAATATATAACAAGTACTGAAATTATGACATTTTATAATGATGTCTCTGAGGAATACAATACCACTCAACGTTTGCCCAACATCACAAATGTTGAAAAACTGTTATGCAAAATAACAGCAGGCAGATTATGGAACAAATACAACATCCTTGTCAACACCAACACAGACATGGAAGAATCAACACCTGACCGTTATGGATCTAAACTTATCCAAGAAGCTGAAAAGAAATTAAAATTTTATAACCCTCAATTAGTAGTTGGTTTAAATGAATTATAGTGATGAATTAACAACAATAATCCGTGTAACTGTCAATCCTATAAATAATACTAATTCGGAGATTGGTGCGGATATTGCTAATGAATTAACTGATAATTTAAAAAACCTACAACAAGAGGCAATGATTAGTTTAAACAATTTCTTTGATAAAGCTTTGAACAATTATATGAGTGTATTCAAAACTCGTCGAAATGTTAAATCACGATTGGAATCAAGTCCATCAATCAGCACATGGTTTATTGATGGAACCAGTCCGGAAGGATTTTATTATCCATTGGTTCTTGAAAAAGGACGTGGACCTGTATTTCCTAAAGAACGGAAAGCATTATGGTGGGAAGGATTACCTCATCCAATTCCTAGTGCTGGACCGTTTGAAGGTTATCAGTTCATGACTAAGACAAGGAATGATTTTGAAAACATGATTGACCAGGCTGTTGGAATGAGTTTAGATAATATAATAGGATAAGTGATATTTTATGGATTTGGATTGGAAAATTTACAGGGCCTTATTAGAGTCAAGTGATGATTTCATTAGTAAATGTAATATTCAGTTTATTAATGGAAGTGTTCCGTTAAATGATTCTAATGGGATTTATGTTGCTTTTGTTGGATTGGATAATGACCAATCCAGTTTTGATGGTGATGTTTATCGCAGTACCATTGACTTGTATGTGAAAACTAAGAATACTGATTATCTTGAAGGTTCAAGGTTTTTGCGTAGTGTAATGGTTAGCATAAGAAACTTATTAAGAACAAATGATGATTTGCGACCATACAATCCAATTATCAACAGTGCTCAATATGAGTATGGAGATAATTATGAGAATAAAGGTTTGCATATTGTTGTTACAGGTAAAAGCCTCAATGTCTTTGACAAGGATTATTACAGTTGCCTATGTGAAGACATTAACGATTTAGAGGTGAATGAAGAATGAAACTATTAGATGATGCTTATCAATTATTTATCAAAGCAAAAGATATTAAAGAAACTAAAAAATCAAAGGATGATTTTTTGAAAGCAAAAGGAGGTAAATAGCGATGCCTATCATAATACCTGAAATTGATGTTCATGAGGAAAAAATTGCTCCTCAAATAGATGAAACTCGTGCCGGTCGTATTTTATTCATCGGTGCTTTTGATGCTGAGAAACATCCTGCAGTCGTAGAAGGCAGTGGGACAAGTGCGGTTTATACTTTTAGTCCTCAGAACATTAACAATGAAGATGAAGCTTATGATACATTAGGTACTGATACAACTACTTATCCTGCACTTAAATGTATTGAACCTTTATTTAAAGGTGCTACCAGTTTGTTAAGTATTAACATGACTGTTGCCGGTGACACTCCGGATAAAACAATTAATGTTACTAAATTAGGTCAAGCATTGAATACTGTCTTATTAGAGAAATTTGACATTATATTCGTTGCAGATACTATTAGTGATGAATTATTAGCAGTTGTTAAAGCATTTGATGAAACAAGACATGAAGATAAAAGACCATTTGATTATGTGGGTGTTGGAACAAGAGCAAATGCAGCAGCATATACTACCAGTGCTGCTTTAATGCCAAGAAGCTGTAACTTCATCACTCAATCATTAGATGATTATAGTCTTGTTGAAACTGGTGCATTAATTGCCGGTCTTGTTGCAGGTAACATCCTGGACAAGTCATTAACTAATATGACTGTTCCTGATGTGAATGAAATTGCAACCGAATACACTTTCGGTACTGGAGACCTTGGATATACTCTTGTTGCATTAGGTTACACTGTCTTTAAAATGACTTCCAGATTAGATGGTGATGTTAAAATCGTTAATGGTAGACAATTTAACCAGTTTGACGGTTACATCAACAGGGTAACTGGTGCGATTATTAGAGATTTCAAGTTAGAAGATTACCTTGGTAATAAGAACAATAATGTCACTTTAATTGGTGTTAATGCAGAATGTGCAAGGATTAGAAACAAATACTGTAAAGCTCTTGGATTTGCAAAAACTATTGAGTATTTTGTTGAAAAAGCAAACAGTGAATGTGTTGTTATTAAATTAACTAAAATCGTATATGATGGTGTAATAACTAAAATCGATTTATACTACACTATCGAATTGGAATAAACATGGAGGAATGATTAAATGGCCGAAGGAGACAAGCAAGTACAATTTAAGTATGGTGATTTGGAATCTGAAGTGTTTAACGTTACTTCATTTTCAAGCAAATCCGAAACCGATACTACTTCCGAATCAACATTTAGCGGTACATTAACCAGTTCAACTATTACTGGTTACACTGTTGACATCGAAAGAATACAACTTGAAACCAAAGAACAGTATGATCAACTCGATACCATTATTGGTTATGCTAAAGACCAAGGTATTCAAATCACATTAATGGAAATTAAACGTCCTACTGGTGCGGAACCGTTTAGGATTATTAAGAACTTCTTTGGGTGTGTTGCAGATTCACCGGAAGTGGCGATTAAACCAGGAAATGATTTCACTACCGAGAAAATGAGTTTCAAGTGTAATGAAATGGAGAAAGATACTGAATACGTGAGATAAACCTTATTTTTTTGGTTTATCTCTAATTTTTTTTTTTAATGGATATTGAATTATATAAAATATTATTTTTTTTGAGTGGATTACTATGACTATGGAAATTGAATATGAGCAAAAGGGTATTGAAGAATTATTACTATCCGATAATAAGGAGTTTATTCCTATTAGTGTTACTTTAAAAAACAAAGGTGATTTTGTAGCATATATTACTCCTTTGAAATTTGGGGAATTGCCTAAAGAAGCGCAAAAAGGTAAAGAATATGTGATTGGTCAAAAGTTGTTATTGGAACATTTGTATGATAGTAATAAAGAACCGTTTACTTTAGCTCAATTGAAATTATTACCTGCGGGGTTAGTTGTTGAATTCATTAATGCTATTAAAGTTGTTAGTGGGTTTAATGAATCTTCTGAGGATGTGGAAGATTTTTAAAATCTGATAGAGGTGTAATTTATTTAGTTTTGCCTTTATCACATATTTTCGGGGACTTGTTGTTGCAGGATATGAATATAATTCAATATTCATTTATCTTGTTACGTGAGAAAATTATGAGAAACATGATTAAGGAGGTGACAGGTTAATATGCAAAAGGAATACGAGGTAACTGTTAATGCTACAGTCAATGATGACGAGGTTCAAGGTTTAGAGAAATATCTTAACGAACTTCAAGACCTCGAGTTAAAAATCCAAACTGATGATGCGGATATTGAAGAGTTAGAATCCGAAATTGAGAATCTGCGTGAAGAAATTGACGTGGATTATATGATGGGATTGGATACTTACGAAGCCGAAGAAAGATTGGAGGAATTAGAATCAAAGCTTGAAGAGTTAAAATCACAAGCCGAAGAAGAAACCGAAGTAAACGTAAACACCGATTCCGCAACCGAACAAACCAACAACCTACAAGACTCACTTGAAGGATTATCCGACCTAGCAGTCGGTGAAATGCTACAACAATACGGCACCAGTGCCGAAAACATGGCACAACAAATGAACCAAGCCAGTATTAGTGTAGGGCAATTAGCAAAAAATGCCGGAATGGCTGAAGGTGACATGGTCGGCTTGATCAACAACATTACTAATGCAACATTCCCACAAGATGAAGCAATGGCTTATGTTCAGATGCTAAATCAAATGGGGGTTTCCAGTGATAAACTTGGTGACTCAGCTACTAACATTGATAAAATTAACGATGCTACCGGAATGGGTTATCAGAATGCAATGCAATTAGTAAGAGGATTCGGAGCATTAGGAGTTAAAGGAGATAACCTTGAATCCACATTCAACGCAGTAGCATACGCACAAGCCAACAGTATCGGTGGTGCAAAGGATATGGCAGATATCCTTAAAATGCAAGCCGGAACATTAAACGAATACCACGTTGGAGTAGATGCAGCTACCGTTGCAATAAGTGACCTGTCACAGAAATATGGAAGTGCAAGAAAAGCCGGTGCCGCATTAAGTAAAGCTTTAAAAGATAATAATGGAGATTTAAAAGCGGTCGAACAATCATTAGGATTACAACCTGGAGCATTATCCAATGCAACCGCTGCAACTGGGAAGTATCAAGGAAAACTCCAAGAGCTAGCCAATGAAGAAGCAGACCATAAAACCTTACTTGACCAATTAGGCGCAGCATGGGAAGATTTCAGTTTAAGTATGGGAGGCATATTATCTCCTCTCATGAGTGTTGTGGGTATGGGAGGCCAAGTCATGGGCTTCGGTACTCAATTAAATGGAACCTTGAGTTTATTAGGTAAATTTAAACAACTACCTCAAATGTTAAGTGGTCTTGGTGGTTTAAGTGGAATATTTGGTAGTCTTGGTGGAACTATTAGTGGAATAGGGTCATCATTATTGGCATTTGCTACTGGACCGGTAGGTATTGTTATTGCTGCGATTATTGCTTTAGGTATTGCTATCTATGAAGTTGGTAAATACTTTGGATGGTGGAATGATATCCCATCTATGTTTGGAGCTATCCAAGCGGGAGTTATGGCATTATGGGATGCATTCATGAGCAATGAATATGTTATCCAAGCAATCGACCTAATCAAACAAGGGTTAACGGATGCATGGAATGCTATTGTTGGACTGGGTCAGGCGATCATGTCAGCACTTGGTGGTGCTGGTGGTCAGTTTGATATTTTATCCTGGGCGATTAATGGTTTGCAGATGGTATTGAATGCTGTTGGTCCTGTGGTGGTATTGGCGATTCAAGGTATGATTCAGCATTTCAG
>Ga0256872_10000235_pt1 | contig 14535 bp, 1 predicted proteins | sample RumenRJG_08RNA_FD_186119 | JGI IMG/M metagenome (GOLD analysis project Ga0256872, IMG submission 186119) | Metatranscriptome of bovine rumen microbial communities from Lethbridge, Alberta, Canada - Rumen RJG_08 (Metagenome Metatranscriptome) | ecosystem: Host-associated > Mammals > Digestive...
CTAAATTAGAAAAAGAAAAAAGATGAAGACAGTGATGAGGATGATTCAGATGAAGATAAAAAAAAGAAGAAAAAGAAAAAGAAAAAAGATGAAGACAGTGATGAGGATGATTCAGATGAAGATAAAAAAAAGAAAAAGAAGAAAAAGAAAAAAGATGAGGACTCTGATAGCAAAGAATCTGTTAGTGATGATGATATTAAAGATGATGATTCATCAAATGAAAGTACAAAAGATGTTTCAGAATTAAATGACCTAAAAAATTCTAAAATTAGATATGAAATAATTAAAAAATTTGAAGAAAAAATATCTAAATTAATAAATGAATGTAAAAAAGAAAAGATATTGCCAAAATGTTTTGAAAATATAGTTGAACATTTAATGAAAAATCTAACTGAATTTGACGTTTCTTTTACTGAAGGTATCTTTGGGGATTTCACTTCTGTTTTTAAAACTGGAATATTAACAGAAAAAATATTTAGTCAATCACCATTAATAACAGAAAATTTGCCAAATTTACCAACAGCAGTAATAGAGAGATGCAATGATTTATTCAATTATAATCCAAAAATAAGTTTAAGTGAAGATACGTGTAATACTTTTACTAAAGAAGATAAAGAATTAAAAGGATTTGCAGATGGTTTTAGGGTTATAGCAACTTCAACAGAATTAGCTATAAGAAATTTATCAGATGCAGCACAGTCAAGATTTACTATTATATATACAACAACATATACTCCTGAAGAAAGAGATCTAATAATTCAAATATTTTATAAAGACACTCCAAAGGAATTTTATTCCTTCCTTAAAGATTACAAAATTAGTTTTAGAAAGGAATTATCATTTTTATATGTAACAAAAATATTAAATATATTAAAATTAATCGACTCAAAATTCAAAAAAGATGATTTGGAAAAAGAAGAAATAAGGAAGAGAAATTTATGTTTAGCAATATATTTATCCCTTAATTTTCTGATGGATAATCCTAGAAATAAAAGAAAATTTAAAACAATTTTGAATAAAATTCTTTCTGATTTTTGTTATATAAAAGATAAAAATTTAGAAGAGGATTTTGAAGCTGAAATAGAAGATAAAGTTCCTTTCGAATTTTCAGGTGAAGAATTGCATTCTAATTGGAGTAATCTTTCTATAATTTCTTGTGATTTGCAAGAGGATAGTGAATCAAATTTAGCTTTTATAAAGCCATTTAATAAATTACTTGAACATATTTTTATTTCGATTGCTATCCATTACCCTTTGATTATTGAAGGTGGAACAGGAAAAGGTAAAAAATCAGCCATTTATTATATTGCCAAAATACTTGGATATGATGTTATATATTTTAATATATCTAATAGCACTACAGTTGATGATTTGTTTTGTAAGAAAATGCCAGTTGAAAAAAACGGTAATATGGCTTTCGTTGATATTAGATCCCTTTTATTAGATGGAATAGATGCTAATATTAAAAAAGATAAAAATTGTATTATTATTTTGGATAATCTTCAGCAAGCCAATTCTAATGTATTAGAAAGTCTTATTCCTGTATTTGATACAAATACTAAATCAATTTTAGTCCAAGGAGAAGAAATTATTAAAAGGTCTTATAATCTTTTTGGAATTATTGACTCATCAATGGAATCAAAAAGTTCTAATGATTTTTTACCAGATTCAATAAAACACTCTACAATCTTATTTAAAAATTCTAAATATTTAAAAAGAACATATTGTAGAAAAATAATTGATAAAATGTTTGGTGATGAAATAAATGATGAAAATGAACCAAAAATTGAATATTATTTAAATTCTTATATTAAATTGAATAACTATGTTATTGAAAAACAAATTAAAGAATTATTCACTTTTAACGATTTTAAAAAATTTTTGTTTTTCCTTAAAAAGTCAAGAACAGATCCAAATGATCCTACTACTGCTATATTTGATATCAAAACAATAACTCAATTACTTTTAGTATATAAATTTAAATCAAAGGATGAAATTAATTCAGCAAATCAAATATTGGGAAATTCACTTGTTTCTGATTTTTGGCCTATATTTTCATATTTATCAGATGAGAACAATGAAGATGAACCTGATGAAGATGAATTCCAAATAGCTCCTGATAATCAAGGAGAAAATTTAAGCTATAAAACTAAAAATGTTTTGAAAAAAAAAGAAAGAGAAGAACTCCTTTTAAAAACTCACTCTTTAACACCTGATCAAAGAAGAGGTATTATTTTTTTAATGTTATCAGTTTTATCTGATGTTCCATGTGTTATTCAAGGAATTACTGCTTCAGGGAAAACTCATTTGATTAGATTATTTTGTGAATTATTAGGCAATAAGCCTTTAATAATTGATATAAATAATGATACTGGAATATCAATTTTATTAAGACAATTAGTGCCAAAAGAAGAATTAGAAAAAAGAAAAATAAAACAAATAAAGAAAAAAATTAATAATTTATTAAAAAAGGAAGGTAAAGTCTTTGAAGGCGAAATAGAAAAAATAATTGATTTGAAAAATTCCGATAATTGGCTACCTTCTAATTTTAGAAATTTAATTAAATTATTAGAAGAAAAAAGTTGTGAAATTAATAATGAAAATTTATTATTAATATCTGAATTAAAGTCTATTTTAAATGAACAATTATCTTTCTTTAAACATTTAACTAATGAAGATTCTTCATTTATTAAAGCTATGATTAATGGCGATTGGGTCATTTTAGATGGAATTGAATCTGCTCAACCAGAATTATACCAAAGAATATCTTCTTTATGCGATTTAGAAAATCAAAATTTAACAATGTATGATAATGGTCCAGAATATGTATATACCAAAGATTCTGAAAACGAAAAATTTAAAATTCATCCTGATTTTAGATTATTTATAACATATAATCCCTTTGAAGTAGAACCAACTAAAATGCTTCCACAAAGTTTCTTAAATAAATGTTTGACATTCAGTTTAAGTGGAATAGATGAAAATATTAAAACAACCTCTCTAGTTCTTTCAGGTCTATTTATGTTAAAAAAATTATATAAAAATCTGGAAGAAGAATATTATAAAGAAAATAAGTCTAAACTTAAGGAGCAAATGCCTTCTTTAGAAAAAGATGAAATAATAAATAATCTACTTAAAGAAGATTTAAGAATTTTGGGTACAAAATTTGCAAATATTCATCATTATTCCAATGAATTGGCTATAAAAAACAAAGAGGATTTTGCTGGAAAAAAAACATTTTCTGGTCGTTCTATAAAATTCATATTAAATTCACTTCAAATAAATCAAAATCATATAAATGAAGGTGTAATAAGCGTTATTCAAGATATTTATTGTTATCCATACAAAAAATCACAAGATAAATTGAAGGAAGATTTAATTTCTAAATTTATTGAGCCTCCAGCAAATGAATTATTACAGTTCTTAAGAAATGATGAGGTATTGGCTAATGAAAAATATAAATCAATTATGAACGATTTAATAGCAATCAAAACTAATCCAAATATTTCTTTTGATATGTGCCAATTTATAACTTCTACTTTTGCTTATATATATAAAGATATTCCTTGTTTAATTGAAGAAATAGAAAAATGTTTATGTTCTATTGATATTGAAAATATTAATTATTCTTATCTTTCTTTATTTAAAGTAATATTACTAAATTATAAAGAAAGAAAAGGAAATGATAGAGAAATAGAAAGAAATCTCAGAAAGAAAAATATTAATGATTTAGTTTTATCTAAAGAAGATAAATTCTTAGCCGTTCCACAAAATTTATTATTTATTTATCAAGGTTTATTAGAAAAAAAATTAATAAAAAAATTTGCTTATATTGATTATCTTAAATATATGGATATTATAAATAAAAGTGAAGAAGATGAAGAAGATATCAAAAATGAAGATTTAAATAAAGAAGAAAATAAAGAAGATAAAGAAGATAAAGATGATAAAGAAGATAAAGAAGATAAAGGTGATAAAGAAGATAAAGATGATAAAGAAGATAAAGATGATAAAGATGATAAAGGTGATAAAGAAGATAAAGATGATAAAGGAGATAAAGAAGATAAAGATGATAAAGTGGATAAAAACGACAAAGAAGATGAAGATGATAATTTAGATGAAAAGGAAAAATACCATAGAGAAGATCCACTTGTAATTATTTCAAATAAAGAAAAAGAATTTATTAGAAAAAAATCTTTAAAAGGAGATAAACCTTTTGAAGAATTATGCTTAGATAATTCAAATTTAGTAGGAAATCTAGCCACTTTAGCCATTAGTTATCCAGAATTAAATGATAAATCTAAAGAAGAATTAGAAGAATTATTTAAAAATTTGGATGATTTTAATAGAGAGTTATTTATTCTTTTAATCAAACTTTTTAATAATAGTATATTTAATGGAGAGAAAGAAGAAATATTAATTTGTGAACAAATCAGTCAATTTTTAGAAAATAAAAGTTTTATAAATGCTATTGAAGATAATTATAGAAAAGAAGAACTTTTAAAAGATACAGAGCCTGAAAAAGATAAATTATTTTTAGAGGAATGCTCAAAGATTAAAAAAAAATTAAATATTTTATCTATGGCAAATTTAGTAGGTTGCAAAGCAGAAGATGATATAGTTAAAAATTATTTTATTCAATGGAATGATAATTATGAAAAATATATTAAAGATCTCGATGAGGCATTTTATATTAAAATCGGAAAAGAAAATGAACATAAGATAAAAAAGAAGTTCGACGAATTGGTAGATAAACTTAAGTCTAAAAAAGCAAAAATAAGTAATTATTTTGTAAAAGGCCTTTTGGATGATTTGATTGATCATTTAAATAGTTTAAAAGTATATACAGAAGAAAATTATGCAATAGCAGAAGTAGATGTTAATAATGCTTTGATGGATAGCGACAGCTATATTGATTCAGCATCTAAAACGACATATATTCACTTTCCTATTATTGATTTTGATGATGAATATAAATTAAGAGGATCATTCCAAGAAGTATATACATTATTAATGAATTTTTCGGATAGTAATAATTTATTGGATGATTTCGAAAAAAATGAGGATAAAAGGACATGCATGAATTTAGGAAAATTGAAAAAATATTTAAAAATTCAAGAAGAATCTACTTTTGAGGGAATGAAAATACAATACAATATATTATATGACAAAATTATGAGCCATTCAGAAAAATTAATAGATTATATAAATGAATTTAGAGAATGTTTATTAAGCAATTTAATAATGAATATATATAAAGTTGATAAAAATTATTTAAATATTAACTATATTATCGAAAATTTAAATAATTATTGTAAAAGAAATGTATTTAAAAAAGATAGATATGAAAAAGATTTGGAATGGGCTAGTTATTTATCTAAAACAAGAGAACCTTTTGATGAAATAATTTTGCCTGATTTCAGTTCTGAATCTATTATCAAGCTTTTTACTTTAAAAAATGAAAAGGATGAAAGTGATGAAGGAATATTTTCAATAAGTTTAATGAATAATAATAAAGAAGATTTTTATAAAGAAGTTGAATCACTATCAAGGGAAGATAGTATTCATAATACAATTAGTTCTATTTTTGAAAAAATGATGAAAACATTGTTTACAGATAATGAAAATATAAAAAATGTAGAGCAAATTCAAAAAATTTTTGAAGAAAAATATAAAAAGAAGGAAAAAATAGGAGAAGTTGATATAGATGTAATAAAAGAAATTAAAGAGAATATGCAGGCCGATTTTGCTCATAAGCAATTATTAGATTTTATAATAGATTTATCTAAATATTTATCGACTTTTGAAGGAAAATTGAAAGATGATTTCACTGAATCAATGAGTATAATGCCTATTCCAGGTAAAAAAGATACTGAAGAAACTGATATCAGTTTTGATCCATTGATGACTTCTGTCAAGCCAGATTTTAGTACCTCTGGAATATTTTTTGAAAAAACTTTACTAATGGATGATACTTTTTTTATTAAAGATGAACATTGGAAAAAAAGTTTAAAAGAAAAAAAAGAAATAAATCCTGAATACAAAAAATATCCAAGTCTTCTATATTTCTTATTTAAAAATCCTAAATGTGAAGAGGAATTAAGAAATTTTCTAAAAAAAACCGATTCAATTGGAAACGAAGAAAAGAAAAAATTTCCAACTTTTCTTTTGATCTTACGTATTTTCTCTGATATAAATTGTTATAATTTTCAAATTAATTCTGATAGCTTTTTAGGAAATTTAATTAAAGAAGAAATAATTTTGGGAATAAAGAGTAAAAAGTTTGAAGAATTCAAAAAGTCTAAGAATATCAATTGGTTAGGATTATTAATAAACAATTCAGAAATTAATGAATATATATCCCCAAAAATGAATTATATATTTCATTATTTAGAAAATTTATGTGATTATTCTTTTAAGCCGACGGATGAAAGTAAAAATAATTATAAGATAATTATTCAAAAAATGGTAAATTCTTTATTAAAAGTAATATTTGAAGACAAATTAGATAGTTTATTCTCAGAAACAATTCCTAAAATTGAAAATGAGGAAGGTTCTAAAACAAAAGAAAAATCTATAAATGATATATTATATTTAACAAAGCTTCCAGAAATTATACAAATTATACTCCAAGAAGAAAACGCTGAAATTGAAAAAAAATTTTTCAATAAATTTAAAGAAGAAATAAAAAATATTAATATAGTTTATGCAAAGAATATGAATTTATATAATGAATTTTTGAATGCTATTGAAAAGGATACTGATGAAGAAAAAAAAAGAAGAATTGAATTAAGTTACACTAAAAAAAAGAATGAATTGGAATCGGAATGTACAGAAAAAAAATCAAATTGTTCTGGTTATTTAGAAACAATTGATATTATTAATAATGAATCTGAATTAACTTTAAAAGATTATAATAAAGAAATTGAGAAAATATTGAAAGCTAGTGAATATTTAAAAAAAAAAAGTGTAAAATATTTTAATAAAGATGTAAAGCATACTTATTATACAATTACTTTTAAAAATGAATGTAAAAATTGTAGTCTTCAAATAGGGGAGATTTCAGAAGAATTAATTGGTATGAAAATAAATTCAAAATATTATGTAAGTTCAAAAATTGTTGGTAAAAATAAGATAGAAATCCTTAAAAATATAAGAGGTAAAAAAGAAAAAGTTAAATTTGATCAACTAAAATGTGAACTTTATAATATTAATGAAAGTTTTGCAAATAAGGAATTTGAAAATGCCCAAAAAGCAATAAAATCTTTAATTAAAGAAAAACCAAAGGATTTGGAAGTCATTTTAATGATGAATAAAAATCAAAAAATAAATACAAATAAAATAAAAAATAATGAAAATTTTAGAATTTTAGAAAAAATAATGGGAGAAGGAGGTTTAAAAAAGCAATTAAATAAAGCAATAAAAATTATTAGCAAAAAAGAATATGATATAGGTGATGTTAAATCTATAATGAAAGAATTAAAAATTCATTTTGATAATTTGAAAGATTTAGAATTTCAAACTCCTAAATTTGAAAATCAATTAGGACCTCCAAATTTAACAAATAATTACTGCGATAAATATAAAAATGAATTTAAAGATATGATAATAGGAAAATTAGAATCCTTGATAAAAGCTTATGATGAATTTGATTCTTTAAAGAAAAAAACAAAAAAAAATGTTGAATCTTTTAATAAATCTTTTTCTGTAGAGATATTCGAAAAAAAAAGACCAAAAATTAAAAAATTAAAAATTAATGAGGAAAGCAAATTTACAATAAATTATCCTTATATTGCTTTGTGGACGGATTCAGATGTTCCAAGATTACAATTTGGATATAGCTCATATAATTTAACGATAGGGCCAATATTGACTTCCTTTTATTCAGGAACTAAATTTATTTATAATATAGTTTCTTTTGTTGATAAAAATTTATCTTGCAAAATTATTTTCGATGAAGATAAAATAGATGAAGATTCTAAGATGTTAATACCTTATTTATCAATTAAATCAAAAGTTCCATCTTCTGAGCCAATTCCTATTATATTCACTGTTCCTAATATTTCTAAGATTAAAAATCATATTCTAAAAGGAAATTTGGAAATAAAAATTGATAGTAGTGATATTGAACCTCTTATAGTTGAATTCACATTTAAGATAATTCTCCTTCCGATTGAAATATATTTTACAAGCAAAGAAATGAGCTTTTTTTGGGATGAAAATAGGCTTTGCTTAAAAAATAATACATTTAAAGAAAATGATTCTTTTGGGTTTAGATATATTATTAGAAATTTTGATGAAGACATTTCATTTTTAAATCAAAATTATAGTCTTAAAAGTACAGGAAAAAATGAAGTTAATAATAAGCCATTAATTGCTCAAGATAAAATAAATAAAAATAATTTTATTATTCAATTACCTTCTATTGATAAAAAACAAGAAATATTGGAAGGATTATTTAGATTGTATTTCACTAATTCAATGAGTATACCTTTGGAACTATCAGGAATAATAAAAAAGCCAGAATTTAAAGTATTTTTCTATGATCTAATTTTTGGACAAATTGAAGAAAATATAGGAAATATTTATGTTTATAAGCATTTATATAAAAGTAATAAATCATTTGAAATAGAAATGAATTTTAGAATACAATTATTTGATAAAGAAGAACATAAATATAAAATAAAACTTCCATATACCTATAATCCAGATTATTACATAAAATGTTATTTTAAGGGTGTAGACCCTAAATATAATATATTATCAGGTAAAATAAAAGAAGGAAAAAATTTTGATATAATAATTAGATTTCCTCCTTATAATAGGGATTATTCTGATTGCAAAACATTTTCTTTTAGTATTGATGAAGAAACAAATAATTTTTTAGTAAACATAAAAAGAGAGGGAACATCAGGTAATCCTAACTATAAATTTGTCAATTTCCCTTATAAAGCTTTGATTAATGGAGAATACAAAATAATCCAATCAAGTGATATAAAAGAATTAGTTAAAAATACTTCGCCCATAATTTGTTATAGTCCTTTTAGTGTTAAATATTATAAATTAGTTCCAGATATCCTAGCTGAGCCAGGAAAAATAAAATCATGTTATTGGTTAGAAGATATCAAATTAATTGCCTTTTTAAAAGATAAAGATAATTTTTGGGCTCCTAATACAGATTATTTTGGAAATGATAAAGATTTTGATACTTATGAACCTTTTGATTATAAAATTGAATTAATTGATGAAGCAATCTCAAGAATTTGTAAAATTGCAAATAATATTAAATTCAGAGATTATTTGATAACTGCATTTAGAACTAAATTAGATTATGAAAAAATTATAAAAATTGATAAAAATGAATTAAATAAATATGGCTACTTTTTCGATTTTATTTGTTGGTTATTATCAGATAAAATATCATATTCCAAAAAAATGCATTCTTTAAATAAAGTGTTTATGAATATGGGAGATGATTATGAAGTACTTAAGCCTTATTTATATATTAAAGTTTTATATGAAAATAAAAAAAAAAATGAAGAAGATGAAAAAGATAAAATGGAAAAAGAGGTAGAAGAAGGAGGATTTGAGCATCTTTCATATGAGGAAGCATATTTTGAATCAGATATTAAAGATAAAGATAAAGAAGAAAAAAATGATAATAGAATAGAAGATAATAAATCAATTGAGATAATAGGTTACTATAATATAATTATAAAATTAAGGAAAATTATACAAATAAAATATGAAATCTTAAAACAATATAATTTTAATGTTTCTAAATTATTTAGATTTAATGAAAAATATAAATTCAAAAAAAATATAAATATATGCTTTCCTCCTTATGATGAAAAAAAATTCATAGAAGAAGTAATTAAGCATATGATTGTTAAAATGGATGAAAAGAAGCATAAAGGAGAACTATCTGATACTTGGCTTTTTAATGAATATGAAGCAAATCCAAAACCAGTATCATTTGATGAAATAAAAAAAAATGATGAATTTATGAAAGAATTTAAAAAAGCAGAAGGAAAAAATTTAGATTTAAATTTAAATATCTTAAAAATTAAAGACTTGTCAGAAGCTACTTCATTAGATAAAATTATATCTGTACTTAATAATGGATTTTCCATTTCTCAGGCTTTTATGTTTTGTATAGGTAAATTAAAGGATGATAAAATAAATGAAATATTTAATTATTTATATGAAATATACCATATTGTAAAAGAATCAACTAAATCAATTTTATCTGTTGAAATAAAATTATTTAATAATTCTTTTCAAAATTTATGTCGCTCACTTATAAATTCAAAAGTAGATTTATCTAAATTTGCAGATATTCCTAAATTAAGTGGGAAAATTGATAATGCAATATTAAATGAAGAAAAGCCAAGCCCTATTTCCTATTCTTTTCCAAAAGGAATTATGTGGAAAGGTTCTAGAAAAGATTATTATAATAGATATGAAGAAAAAAAAGAAGAAGAAAAGGATATTCAAATTTATATGGAAGAAAAAAAAGATAAAATAGAAGAAACAAAAAAAGAAGAAAAGAAATTACCTGAGCCTAAAAAAGAAAAACCTGCGGAAATACCTGAAACCAAGGTTGAATTTGGAAGAACAGGAGGTAAAAATGCTGATCTTTTAGATGATAATAATGATTCAGAAGATGAGGAAGGAGACGAGTTGAAAAAGTTAGAAAAAATTCATTTACAAAAAGCAGATAAAATAGTTGTAGTAACAACAGAAGAAATTAATAAATTAAAAGCTGTATCAGATGAAAATGTCACAAACACAATAGTTAAAAGAATGATAAAAAAAAGAATAGAAAATAAATTGAGTAAACCTGAATCTTATACAGAATTTAAAAGCGAAATTTATGGTGATAGAGATAATATCATGATTAAGAAAATTAATAGAAAAGAAGGAGAAGATTATGTAGATCAACCTTTATATTCTTTGTTAAATGGCCTTTCAAAAAATTTATATATAAAATTTTTCCAACAATGCATAAATTTTGACAGAAAAGAAGTCTGTGCAATAATAGCATTAGATATATGTAGAACTATTGATAAAAAATATAAATTATTACATACACTAATAGCAACTGCAATGGCTCACTGTTTTAATAGCATTGAAATTCCTTATTCAATTGTAGTATTTTGTGATTATGGAGTTCAATTTATAATAAAGGATTTTGAAGAACCTCATCAAGAAGAAATAAGTCAATTAATTTTTGATGCAATTATGGTCCCAAGATGTGCTACTAGAATAGCAGATGCATGCTATTTCATTTCTGAAAAAGTGAATTGTAAAGGGAGAATTAATAAAAAAATTTTTATTATTTCAAATGGATTAGATACAAAACTTAAAATTGGTGAACAATGGGCTCCTATTTTCAAAAATGAAAATGAAAAATTTTGTTTTTATTTTGTTAAGCCAGAACTTAAGGATGAAAATGAAATGAATGAAATAATTAAAATATGGAATGATTTCCAAGAAAAAACAAAAACAGAATTATCAAAAGTTTCTCAAAATGATATTTTCAATTGTGACCCTATTATATATGAATCCTTTAAAAATATAATGCAGAGTAAAAATTATAAATCCATTGAATCATCAAAAAAATTAAAATCTCTTCTACCTGAGTTCAAGGAAATTGTTGAGTTTAAAAAAAGTGATTTTATGCAATTATTAGATTCGATAAATAAAGAAATAATTGCAGTCAAAGATTATTTTGTTCAAAATAGAATACATATTCCTTCTAAAGGAAAATATAAATTAGAAGATATAAAGGTAAAAAATCCATTTTCTGCCATTTTAGGTCGTTGTAGAGATGATGATTATAATAAGGAACAAATTGATAAAGATGCAAAATCAGCTCTTGAAAAATTATTTTCAAATCCAATTTCTTCAGAAATGAAATTAGAATATATTGAATTTATTTTTACTCCTAATAAACCATCTATGTATTCCCCTTCAACAAAAGGAACAAGACTTTATTTAATGGGATTAATTAACTTCTGTATTACTCATGGGCAAGATAATAAAATTTGGTTAGAAAAAAATAAAGGATTAAAAAAAGATTATAGAGCCACTGTTATTATTGATTCAAGTATTTCTTGCTTTAATGACTATATGAGACCACATTCAATAAAAACTGTTTTAGCTATTTTAAGAATGCTTTCTTTAGTAGAAATTCCTTATTTTGATTTAATAATAGCTACTCCAACTAAGCCTATTGTTCTTTCTTGTGGAAATGATACTACTAATAGTCTTAATTTTAAATCCAATTTATGGAATCTTTTATTAGAGCAATTAACTTACAATGAAGAAGGTTGTAATTTATTAGATTGTCTACAATTAGCATATAAACTTAAATCTGTTAATAGCGTCAAAAAATATTATACTTTTGTTTTGACAGATGGAATGTTTGATCAAAAAGAAAGTGAAGATTTACAAGATTATATATCATTTTGTGAAGAATCAAGTTTGGAAGTATTTGGAATTGGATTAGGTTATTATCCTGAGGGAATTAAAAAAATATTTAATAAATGTATATGGAGTATTAATCCATTTATGATTTTAAAAGCCATGTCTGTCTTCTTTGGAAATTCAGAAAAACATTTAGAAAATTTGCCTTTAATAGGATTTGAAAAAATGAATCTTGGAATAGTATTGGAAAAATTTTCTACAATTATAAGTAAAATGAATTCCTATCAAGAATATAAAACATTATATGGATTTTTAGATGGACTAGAAATGAAAATGGAATCATTAGATGAAATAACCAATCCTGATAATGCCGATGTTACAAGCACTTCAAATCCTGAAATTTCTGATAAAAATACCATGTGTCCTAAAGGTGATTTTGAAGGATTTAAAATATTAATAGGCCAATTTTGGAGTTGTGCATTATCTAAAACAGAATCAGAATGGGTTGATAAGAAATATTTATCAGAAAGATTTTCGAAAGATAAAGAATGCCTTAAAGAAGTGCTTGAATATTATTCTATAGAGATAGTCATAAAGGAAGATTATAAAGAATGTATTCAGGAATTGCAAACTGGTAAATATTATGCTCATTGGATAATATGTGGTGATGGAGGAGGAAAATTACCAAATGGCGGAAATCCTAATCTAATTTACCAATATATTGATGCGCTAAAAATATTTTGGGTGAATGGTGGTTCTATTGTTTTTTGGAATGACAATGAACCATTTTCATTTGAATGTAATTTATTCCTTGAATCGGCTGAATTTCCAGGAGATGTTTCAAAGACAAAAGTAAGATTCAGTGGAAATCATGATGGAAAAAGCATAATGAAACCTGGAGATATTAGTGCTGGAATTAGTGGTAAAAATGAATTTGGTATTTTTAATAATAAAAGATTGTTCACTGATGGAAAATATCCAATGTTTTCCTTAGGTCATAATTTAGTAAAAATTGCTGAAGGAACTACAGTTTCTTTTGTCGAAGGTTCTGAAAGTATTGCACCATTTAATACTTTTGGGTACGAGCATGAAGGAGGTGCAAATATTTTATTCTATACTCCTCCATTTAAATATAATCATGGTTATTTGATTTTAGAAGGAGGATTTACAAAACTATTTAATGAATTAGATACAGATGGAACAAAAAGATATGTTTTGAATATTGCTGCATTTACGACCCAATTTGCAAAAAGGCTGGGTGAATTAGGGGAAAATTGGAAAACTGATTTTAAAATAACACCATTTGATTTTACAATTGATGAATCAATAAAAGACTTAAAAATATTTAAACCAAAAATATCCCGTGAATTTGATATTGTTTATTTATTAGATGCTACAGGCTCAATGGGAAGTTATCTTGCTGCAGCAAGGGATCAATGTATTAATATATCTAATCAACTTAAATCAGAATTATCTCAATTCGATTTTAATTTTGGGGCAGTATTTTATAGAGATCCTATTGATTGCCCTGGAGAGAGAAATCATACATATGCATTGAAAAGTGATGTGGAAGCTTTAAAAAGAGAATTAGCTTCTGAATCTGCATCTGGTGGAGGAGATGGTCCTGAAGATTGGGTAGGAGGATTTGATATGGCTTTAGATAATATTGCTTGGAGAAGTGGAACTAGATTAATAATACATATAGCAGATGCTCCTGCACATGGAAGTCAATGGTGTGGCTCTTCAAACCATGAATCTGAAAATTCAAAGCTTTATCCAATGGTTCAAAAATGTGTCGATAAAAATATAAAAATTATCGGATTTCAGATTGGCAGTTATCCTAAACCTTCATTCTCAAAATTTGAAAAGGAATATAATTCTAGAGGAGGCAAATTATATAAAATATGCCCATTTAGTAGTGGAATGAGTTCGAGCCAAATTTCTCAGCATTTTAAGGATATGGTTATTGAATCTACTCATGCAGCAGCTCCAAAATAAAAGATATAATATTTAATAAAATATTAGTAATAGAATTTCATTTCTTATTATTATTTATTAATTATAATGATTAAAAAAAAATTTAATTAAAAATTTAAATAAAAG
>Ga0256872_10000241_pt1 | contig 14365 bp, 10 predicted proteins | sample RumenRJG_08RNA_FD_186119 | JGI IMG/M metagenome (GOLD analysis project Ga0256872, IMG submission 186119) | Metatranscriptome of bovine rumen microbial communities from Lethbridge, Alberta, Canada - Rumen RJG_08 (Metagenome Metatranscriptome) | ecosystem: Host-associated > Mammals > Digestive...
CGAGATCGTTCCTCTAAGTGAAATTCCGATGATAACTGACCGCGGCACCTTTATCATCAATGGTGCTGAACGGGTTATTATCAGTCAGCTCCACCGTTCCCCTGGAATCTGTTTCGAAAAAACCCGTCATTCCAGCGGACGCAACCTTTACTCTTACAGAATCATTCCCGACCGCGGTTCCTGGATGGAAGTGCAGTTCGATATCAACGATTTCATCAATATTTACCTCGATCGTCAGCGCCGCCGCCGCAAGTTCTTGATTTCCACCTTCCTGCGTGCTATCGGTTTTGAAACCAACCGTGAAATGATTGGCGCCGCCTATGAAATCAAAACCATGACACCCGCCCAGCTCCTCAAGCAGCCCGATGTCAAGGTTTATTATACCATCGATCCGGTTTTTGCCCCGGATGGTTCCATGCTCATCGATCAATGCCAGCAGCTTGATGACAGTTTTGTCAAACTCCTCAGCGACTGCAAGGTCAAGCGTGTTGATCTGGCCTACGTCCCCGACGGCGATCACTACCTGATCAACTGCATTGCCAAAGATCCATATAAGACTCCCGAAGACGCTTTGAGGGAAATTTACCGCAAAATGCGTCCCAGTGATCCCCCCAGCGTCAGCAACGCAAAAAAACTGATTGAACATCTTTTCTTCGATAATAAACGGTATGACCTCGGCACGGTCGGACGCTTCAAACTCAATGAACGTCTCGGTTTGGATTTCCCGCTTTCTCTCCGCACTCTGGACAAGAAAGATCTGATGGAAGCCACCAAGCTTCTGATGAAGCTCCGCAACAAAGCTGCGGCAACCGATGATATCGACCATCTGGGCAACCGCCGTGTCCGAACCGTCGGCGAACTGCTTCAGAACCATTGCCGCGTCGGTCTTTATCGCACCGACCGCCTGTTCCATGAGAAAATGACTAACCAGTCGACTGCCATGGACGGTTCGAATCTTATGCCGAGCAAACTGATCAATCCGAAGGCTTTCAGCGGTGTGATCCGTGATTTCTTCGCCCGCAACCAGCTTTCGCAGTTTATGGATCAGACCAATCCGCTTTCGGAACTGACCAACAAACGCCGTCTCAGTGCACTCGGTCCTGGCGGTTTGAGCCGCGAACGTGCCGGATTCGAAGTTCGTGACGTTCATCCCAGCCATTACGGCCGGATTTGCCCGATCGAAACCCCTGAAGGGCCCAATATCGGTCTGATTTCTTCCATGTCTCTCTATGCGAAAATCAACGAATACGGTTTCCTGGAAACGCCTTATCGCCGGGTCATCGACGGTGTGGTTACCGATGAGATCGATTATCTTACCGCCGACAAGGAAGAGCAGTTCGTGATCGCGCAGGCTAATGCTCCGCTGGATGAAAACGGCCGTTTCATCAACAAGATGGCCATGACCCGTGAATACGGAGATTCCGCTGAACGTCCGACTGCGGATGTCAAGTATATGGACGTTTCTCCGAAACAGCTGGTCAGCGCCGCTGCCGCCTGTATTCCGTTCCTCGAACATGACGATGCCAACCGTGCTTTGATGGGATCGAACATGCAGCGTCAGGCCGTTCCCCTCCTGGTCACCGAATCACCGTACGTCGGCACCGGCATGGAACGCAAGGTTGCAGTAGATTCCCGTGCCGCTACCTCCGCGCGGGCTGATGGTATCGTCGCGGAAGTTTCCGCTTCCCAGATCGTTACCACGACCGATGGAAAACCGCTGGACAAGACTGCCGATCCCGATCCCCAGATTTACAAACTGGTGAAGTTCCTCCGCACCAATGCGGGCACCTGCATCAATCAGCGTCCGATCGTCAAACATGGTCAGACGGTCAAAAAAGGCGATTCGATCGCCGACGGCGCCGCTACGGCCCAAGGAGAACTTGCCCTCGGTAAAAATGTTTTCGTGGCATTTATGCCTTGGTGCGGATACAATTTCGAAGATGCTATCGTGCTGAGTGAACGTCTGGTCAAGGAAGATGTGTTTACCAGCATTCATATCGATGAATTTGAAATCACAAGCCGGGATACCAAACTCGGACCTGAGGAAATCACCTGCGATATTCCGAATGTCAGTGAAGATCTCCTGAAGAATCTCGGCATGGACGGTGTCGTCCGCCTCGGTGCTGAAGTCAAGCCTGGTGACATCCTAGTCGGCAAGATTACTCCGAAATCTGAATCCGAACTGGCGCCGGAAGAACGTCTCCTCCGGGCAATTTTCGGTGAAAAGGCCGCCGATGTCAAAGATTCCAGCCTGTATGTCCAGAGCGGCAAAGGCGGTGTCGTCATGGATGTCCGCGTTGAATATGCCAAGGATCCGAACCGTCAGAATATGACCAATCAGGAGAAGAAAAGCAAGACTAAGCATGTGAAGACTCAGTATAAGGAACAGCGTGCCGCTCTGGTGACCCAGCTGGCGGCAAAACTGGAGACCATCCTCTTCCAGCAGAAATTGCCGTATCCGATTTACGACGGTTCTTCCGCAAAGCCGGACGCCATCCTGATTTCCTCCAACCGCAAGGTGACTCGTCCTTCGATCAACAAACTGGCGAATCAGTACAATTCTTTCAAGATGGAAGATTGTCCGATGAAAGAATCGATCATGAAGGTCATCGATACTTTCAAACCCCAGTTCGAGCAGCTGGAGCGGACTCGCGATGAGCAGCTGAACGATTTGGAAAAAGGCGTTTCCGATGAAACCGGCGCAATCAAGAAAGTCAAAGTCTATGTCGCTTCCAAACGCAAAATCCAGGTTGGTGACAAGATGGCCGGACGTCACGGTAACAAGGGTATCGTTGCCAAGATCGTGCCTGTGGAAGATATGCCGTTCCTTAAAGACGGAACGCCGGTTGATATCGTCCTGAATCCGCTGGGTGTGCCGTCCCGTATGAATATCGGACAGGTTCTCGAGACCCATCTGGGCTGGGCTGCCAAAATGCTCGGTATCAAAGTCGCGACCCCGGTCTTCGATGGTATTCAGGAAGACAAGATCGTTGAAATGATGAAGGAAGCCAACGAAAAAGTCGGCAACAACTACAACTGGGGCTTCCGGATGAAGAACGGAATCAACGAATATGACGGGAAGACCGATGTTTATGATGGCCGGACCGGCAACAAATTCGACCAGCGCGTGATGGTCGGTCAGATCTACATGTTGAAGCTGGACCACTTGGTGGCGAACAAGATCCATGCCCGTGCCGTCGGACCGTATTCGCTGGTTACCCAGCAGCCTCTGGGCGGCAAGGCTCAGCACGGCGGTCAGCGTTTCGGGGAAATGGAAGTGTGGGCCCTCGAAGCTTACGGTGCGGCCCATACCCTTCAGGAAATGCTGACGGTCAAGAGCGATGATGTGACTGGACGGGCCAGGATTTACGAATCCATTGTCCGCGGCCAGAATATTCTGGATGCCGGTCGGCCCGAGTCCTTCAACGTGCTGTTGAAAGAAATGCAAAGTCTGGGACTCGATGTCCGTACGGTTAAACGGACAGAGACTCCGAATAAGTAAAAAGCGGAGGGATTGAAAGTGATAGACAATTCATACAACAACCGTGATTTGACTGCCCAGCAGATTTCCGGAATGAATGCCTTTGAAGTCGTAACCATCAAAGTCGCTTCGCCGGAGGTCATCCGTTCTTGGAGTCATGGTGAGGTAAAAAATCCTGAAACGATCAATTACCGCAGCTTCAAGCCGGAAAAGGGCGGCCTTTTCTGCGAACGTATTTTCGGTCCGACCAAGGATTGGGAATGTTCCTGCGGGAAGTATAAACGGATCAAAAATAAAGGCATCATCTGCGACCGCTGCGGAGTGGAAGTTACCCAGAATAAAGTCAGACGTGAACGGATGGGTCATATCGAGCTCGCTGTTCCGGTCTCGCATATTTGATTTTTCAAATGCATGCCCAGCCGTATCGGATTGATGCTGGATATGACTGCCCGCACCCTCGAGCGGATCATTTATTATGAAGACTGGGTGGTGACCGATGCCGGCGACACCCCGTTGAAAGAAGGTGAAGCCCTGACGGATCTCAATTATCGTCAGGCCCGTGATGACTACGGTGATGGGTTCAAAGCCGAAATGGGTGCTCCTGCCATCCGGACCTTGCTGGAGAAAATCAATCTCGAAGAACTCAGGGACGATCTTAAGGCAAAATTGGATCCCGTCTCCAAGGACGATGCCAATCACAAGTCGGCTAACAAGGTGGCTAACAAGGCGATCAGGAAAAAACTTTCCAAACGGCTTCGTCTCGTTGAAGGTTTCCTCAGAAGCGGTTCCCGCCCCGAATGGATGGTGTTGGAAGTCCTGCCCGTGATCCCGCCCGATCTCCGCCCGCTGGTCCCTCTGGAAGGCGGCCGCTTTGCCACTTCCGACTTGAATGATCTTTACCGTCGGGTAATCAACCGCAACAGCCGGTTGAAAAACCTCCTTCAGCTGCGGACCCCGGAAGTGATTATCCGGAACGAGAAACGTATGCTTCAGGAAGCCGTGGATGCCCTGATGGACAATGGACGTCACGGCCGGGCGGTTACCGGCGCCGGAAACCGTCCGCTGAAGAGTTTGAGCGATATGCTGAAAGGCAAACAGGGCCGTTTCCGTCAGAACCTGCTGGGTAAGCGTGTGGATTATTCCGGACGTTCCGTCATCGTTGTCGGACCGGAATTGAAACTGATGCAATGCGGTCTGCCGAAAAAGATGGCCATGGTTCTGTTCGAACCGTTCATTATCCGGTATTTGAAGGACCGCGGTTGTGCTCATACCGTTCGCGCCGCCAAGAAAATGATCGAACGCGGCGAACCGGTGGTCTGGGATATTCTGGAAGAGGTGACCAAAGGACATCCGGTCATGCTGAACCGTGCGCCGACGCTGCACCGCTTGAGTATTCAGGCTTTCGATCCGATCCTGATCGAAGGTTCCGCCATCCGTCTGCATCCGCTGGTTTGTACTGCATACAATGCGGACTTCGACGGTGACCAGATGGCCGTGCATGTGCCGCTTTCTCCTGCGGCTCAGCTGGAATGCAAGTTGCTCCTGCTGTCTTCCAACAACATCTTTTCGCCTTCCAACGGGAAGCCGATCACGACCCCGACTCAGGATATCACGCTGGGCGTCTATTATCTGACGGTCGATCCCCGCAACAAAGAGCGGATCCGCCTGTTCAAAGATGTCCACGAAGTTCTGTTCGCGCTGGATTCCGGTTACATCAAGATCCATGATGCGATCAAACTGCCGAATCCGGATTATGGAAAAACAACGCCCCGCGGCAATTCCGAGGACAAATTTATTATTACCACCCCGGGCCGCTGCATTTTCAACCAGATCTGGGATCCCTGCCTCGGTTTCTACAACACGCCGGCGAAGAAGAAAGATATCGGAAAACTGATTTCCGAAGCTTATGAATACACCGGCCATGATGCTACGATCGAACTGCTTGACAAGCTGAAAAATCTCGGGTATGAATATGCCACGGTAGCCGGTTTCTCGATTTCGGTTGCGGACATGCTGGTTCCGAAGCGGAAACCCGAGCTGATCGCGGAAACCCGTGAACTCATTGCGGACATCAATAAAAAGTATGTTGACGGTTTCATTACCGTCGGTGAACGTCATAACCAGGTGGTTGATGCCTGGACCAAGACCGCCAATACGGTGGCCGACGAGCTGACCAAGGAAGTGGAAGAGGCCAGCCGCAAGGAATTGAATCCGGTATATGCCATGCTGGATTCCGGAGCCCGCGGAAGCAAAGACCAGATTAAGCAGCTGGCTGGTATGCGCGGTCTGATGACCAAGCCTTCCGGTGAAATTATCGAACGTCCGATTCTTTCCAGTTTCCGTGAAGGACTGACCGTGCTGGAATACTTCATCAGTACCCACGGCGCCCGCAAAGGTCTGGCCGATACCGCTCTGAAGACAGCCGACTCCGGTTACATGACCCGGAAACTGGTGGACGTGGCGCAGGATATCATCTGCCGCTGCGAAGACTGCGGCACCCTCAAAGGCATTTATGTCGAAGCGATTATCGACGGCGATGATGTGATGCTGCCGCTGAAGGCGCGTCTGCTGGGCCGCTACAGTGCACAGGATATTCGGGATCCGGCCAAAACGGATGGTTCCTACATCATCCGTGCCGGTGAGGAATTTACTCCGGAACGTGCCGACCTGATCGAAAAACGCGGCATTACCAAGGTTTTGATCCGTTCGGTCCTGACCTGCGATGTCGAACATGGCGTCTGCGTGAAATGCTACGGTAAGAATCTGGCTACGGATAAAGATGCCGAAATCGGCGATGCACTGGGTATCATTGCAGCCCAGTCCATCGGTGAACCCGGCACCCAGCTGACCATGAGAACATTCCACATCGGCGGTATATCGTCCGGCGGCGGCAAGGAACCCGTTATTACGGCTCGTCTGCCGGGGAAAATCCTTTATGAAAATCTCCGCTGCGTGACTGATCCGAACGGAAATACCCTGGTAGTCAATAAAAATGGTTTTATCGTGATTTATGATGAAGCCAAGGCCAAGGAAATCGAAGCCCAGGCCCGTGAACGGGTGAGACTGGAAGCCCAGGTGATGGGGTCGTCTTATGCTCAGGATTACAATTTCTGGGCCGATGCAGTCAAGGAAGCCGAAATCGACCGGTATCAGGCTGAAGTCGGTGCGATCCTGTTCAAAAAGGATGGCGCATCGGTCAAACCGAAAGATAAGATCGCCACTTGGGATGCATATCAGATGCCGATCATTGCCGAAGAGTCCGGTATCGTCTCCCTCACCGATATTGTCGAAGGGGTGACCTTGAATCGCAGCGAACGCGGCGGTATCGAAGAGTTGACGGTGATGGAACACCGGGAAGACCTTGTCCCGCAAGTCGTGATCCAGAATGTGAAGGGCGATTCGGACAATGGTGAGTCGTCTTCCAATTATCCGCTTCCGACCGGTGCTTTGCTGATGGTGAAAAACGGACAGAAAGTCTACCCCGGAACCACGCTGGCCCGTGTGCCTCGTTCACAGCAGAAAAACCGCGACATTACCGGTGGTCTTCCCCGTGTGTCGGAACTGTTCGAAGCCCGCATGCCGAAAGAAGTGGCGGAAATCGCCAGTATCGACGGTATCGTGGATAAGGGCCAGCCGGTCAAGGGCCGTCAAATCATCATTGTCCGTGACCCGGACGACCCGGAGGTATTTAAAGAACACAATATTCCGACCTCCAAGCATTTGATTGTCAGCAAAGGCGATTACGTGCGGAAAGGCCAGAAATTGACCGTTGGTTCGATCATACCCCAGAAACTGCTGGAAATTTGCGGACCTCATGAGTTGCAGCGTTACATCGTTAACGAGATCCAGAAAGTTTACAGAGCCCAGGGTGTGGAGATCAACGATAAACATATCGAGATCATCATCCGGCAGATGATGCAGAAGTTCAAAATCAACAAACCAGGAGGAACCTCTTTCCTTGAGGATGAACAGGTTGACCGTTATGAATTCCAACGGGCCAATGATGAAGCCCGTCGGCAGGGCAAAGAGCCTGCCGAGGGAGTGGCGGTGCTCCAAGGTATTGCCAAAGCTTCTCTGGAAACAGAAAGTTTCATTTCTTCGGCGTCATTCCAGGATACCACCCGTATCCTGACGGATGCGGCTACGCTGGGAAAAGTGGACGTTCTTCGCGGTTTCAAGGAGAATGTGATTACCGGACACCTGATCCCTGCCGGAACTGGGGCGGAAAAATTCCAGAATCTTCACATGAAGAAACTGGGTGAAGAACTGCCGATCGTTCCGCCGCCGGACAAAACCGAAACTCCGCCGAAAGAAGAGAAACTGGAAGATGTCGACTTCGGTGACGATGAAGTCGATTCTGAAGTCAATGAACTTTTTGCCGAGCGTGAGGTTGATGAGGATGAATCCTTTGACGGCAAGTCCGATTCGGAATTCACGGATAATTTCGATGAGGATAAATCCGGTGTTTTCGATGAAGATATCGATGACAGCGAGTTTGATCCGACGAAGGATTATGTGACGGAAAACGACTGAAAACCGGCCCGTCTTCCCCCGGGAAGGCGGGTAATTCAGCAAAAAATCAAAAAAAAAACCAAAAAAAATAGAAACGACAGTTGAAAAATGGCAATAACGCTGTAAATTATATACCCGTTTTGTCATTCATTAACTGTAAAAAAAGCGAATAGGTGAAGGAGAACATGCCGACCATTAATCAATTGGTGAAATCGGGCCGCAGCTCAAAAGTTGCGAAAAGCAAATCCAAGGCGCTCATGAAGTGCCCCCAGAGACGCGGCGTTTGCATGCAGGTTACAACCAGAACCCCGAAAAAGCCGAACTCTGCTATGCGTAAAATCGCCAGAGTGCGTCTGACCAACGGGATCGAAGTGACCGCATACATCGGTGGAGAAGGACACAACCTGCAGGAACACTCCGTGGTCCTGATCAAGGGCGGAAGAGTCCGTGATCTCCCTGGTGTGCGTTATCACATCATCCGGGGAGCGCTCGATTCTCTCGGAGTGGAAGGCCGCAAACAGGGCCGTTCCAAATACGGAGCCAAGACGCCGAAGGCCGGAGATGCAGCCGGCAAGAAGAAATAATCACGCACAATCAGTGCAAATTCATTAGGATGCTGGAAATACAATGAGAAGACGCAGAATCACCAAGCGGGAACTCACTCCCGATGTGAAATACAACAGTGAGCTCGTTGCACGCCTCATCAACACTCTCATGCGCAACGGCAAGAAAACCGTTGCCCAGAGTATCGTTTATGGCGCGTTCGATGTGATCAAATCGAAAAAGAAAGATATGGAACCGCTCGAAGTTTTCATTCAGGCGGTCGAAAATGTCAAACCCAAACTCGAAGTCAAAAGCCGCCGCGTCGGCGGTGCCACTTATCAGGTTCCGCTGGATGTTCCCGCCGAACGTCAGGTCGCCTTGGCCATGCGCTGGATTGTGACCTATTCCCAGGCAAAAAAGGGAAAATCCATGATGCAGGCTCTGGCATCCGAATTGCTTGATGCTTTTGAAAAGACTGGATCCTCCATAAAAAAGAAAGACGACACTCATAAAATGGCGCAAGCCAATAAAGCGTTCGCCCATTACAGATGGTAATGGCGGCGGTTCGCTGTTTGCAATGTCGATAATACGATTATGACAGTACGACAAGTTAATGTAGATTACAAAGAGTCCCCCAATAGGAAGACTCCCATTGCCTCTACCCGCAACATTGGCATTATGGCTCACATCGATGCTGGGAAGACCACGCTTTCCGAGCGTATCCTTTATTATACCGGTGTAAATCATAAACTTGGTGAAGTTCATGAAGGCAATGCCACCATGGACTGGATGGTCCAGGAGCAGGAACGCGGAATCACCATTACTTCCGCCGCGACCACCTGCTATTGGCGCCATTGCCGGATCAATTTGATCGACACCCCAGGGCACGTTGATTTTACTGCGGAAGTCGAACGTTCCCTGCGTGTCCTTGACGGTGCTGTCGGAGTTTTCTGCGCAGTCGGCGGGGTTCAGCCTCAAACTGAAACTGTGTGGCGTCAGGCCAAGAAATACAAAGTCCCGACCATTGCCTTTGTCAACAAGATGGACCGGACTGGGGCAAACTTCTTCAAAGTCGTTGACGACATGCATAAAAAACTTGGTGTGACTGTTGTTATGATGGTCATTCCGATTGGTTCCGAAGCGAATTTTACCGGTCTCGTTGATGTTCTGCATGAAAAGGCTTACCGGTTTGGCGGCGATGACGGTATGAAATTCGACGAGATCCCGGTCCCCGATGACATGAAGGATCTGCTCAAGGAAAAACGCAACCACCTGGTCGAATGTGTGGCTGAAGTCGATGAAGAAATCATGGAAATTTTCCTGAATGACCAGATGCCCTCCATCGAGCAGCTCCAAAGCGGTTTGCGCAAAGCTGTGATCAGCGGACGTCTCGTTCCTGCCTACTGCGGTTCTGCATTCAAGAATAAAGGCGTTCAGTTCCTGCTGGATGCCGTGGTCGATTATCTGCCCAGCCCGGTCGACCTCTGGGAAACCAAGGGGATGGATCCGGACAGTGAAGAACCGATGACCTGCACGGTCGGCGATGAAAAACCGTTTGCCGCTCTGGCCTTTAAGATCATGAGCGATCCGTTTGTTGGCCGTCTGGTGTTTTTCCGGGTTTATTCCGGAGTTGCCGTCCGCGGTGTCACCGTATTCAATCCGAGGACCCGCAAGCGGGAACGTCTCGGACGTCTGTTGCTGATGCACGCCAACCACCGCGAGGAATGCGAAGAGATTTTCTGCGGCGATATTGCTGCTGCGGTCGGTTTCAAGAACGTGACTACGGGCGATACTCTGTGCGATGAAAACCATCCGATCGTTCTGGAAGCAATGCACTTCCCGGAACCGGTTATCTCGATTGCGGTCGAACCGAAGACTTCCGCGGACCGTGATAAACTTTACGGCGCACTTGGCGCTCTGTCGGATGAAGACCCGACCTTTACCATGAAGAGTGATACGGAAACGGGTCAGACCATCATTTCCGGTATGGGTGAACTCCATCTGGAAATCATTATGGACCGTTTGAAACGCGAGTTCAATGTAGATGCCAATGCCGGACAGCCTGAAGTAGCTTACCGTGAGGCCGTTTTGAACCCGGCGACTGCGGATTCCAAGTTCGTCCGTCAGTCCGGCGGACGCGGTCAGTATGGACATTGCATTCTGAACCTGACCCCGAAAGAAAGAGGCCATGGAATCACGGTTGAAAACAAGGTGGTCGGCGGCAATATTCCGAAAGAATATATCAAACCGATCGAACAAGGTATCCGCGAAGCTGCTCAGACCGGTGTTCTGGCCGGTTATCCCCTGACCGATTTCCACGTGGATATCATGGATGGATCCTACCATCCGGTCGACTCTTCGGAAATGGCATTCAAGATCGCTGCTTCCATGGGGTTGAAAGATGCGGCGAAGAAAGCGGGGCTCGCCCTGCTTGAGCCGATCATGAAGGTGGAAATCACCACTCCGGATGAAAACATGGGCGATATCATCGGTGATATTTCCTCCCGCCGGGGGTCGATCGTGGAGATCGAAACCCAGGAAACCGCGACTCGGGTAGTGGCGAACATTCCGCTGGCTGAGCTGTTCGGCTATGCGACTGCGATCCGGTCGTTGTCCAAAGGGAGAGCCTCCTATACGATGGAGCCTTCCGTATTTGAAAAAGTTCCTGATGCAATTCAAAAGAAAATAGTGGAGAAAACGAGTAAATGAGTACAAAAGCTTCATCCTCGAAATCGGCCCAGAAGATTCGTATTAAACTTCAGGCCTATGAACATCGTATTCTGGATCAGTCGGTTGCTGAGATCCTCAACACCGCCAGAAGAACCGGTTCCGTGGTTGCGGGTCCCATTCCGCTGCCGATGAGAGTCGAACGGTACACTGTGAACCGCTCGCCCCATGTTGACAAAAAATCCATGGATCAGTTCGAAATCAGAACGCACAAGCGTCTGATGGACATCATCAAACCGACGGCGAAAACGGTTGATGAGCTGAAAAAGCTCAATCTTCCTGCCGGCGTGGAAATTTCCATCAAAATTGGCAACTGATCGGAAGATCGGTTTTAAAAAAAGCAATTTTTGGCACCAAGGTCCTGTTTTCCGAGAGGGCATGTGCCTGAAAGGAGCAAAATGAAAGGTTTAATCGGAAAGAAAGTCGGTATGACGCAGGTCTATGACGACAAAGGGATCCTCATTCCCGTAACCGTCATCGAAGCCGGCCCGTGTGTGGTCGTTGGCGTCAAAACCAAAGAACGTGACGGGTATTCTGCCCTTCAGGTCGGATTCGGAACGAAGAAAGCGAAAAACACGTCCAAGACGGTGATCGGCAATGTGAAGAAAGCCGGTCTGGCCGAGAATCCGCCTGCGGTGATCCGGGAATTCCGTTCCGAAGCGGATCCCACCGAAGAAATCGGAGCCCAGCTCAAGGCGGACATTTTTGCGGAAGGTGAATTCCTGGATATCTCCGGCTTCACCAAGGGCAAAGGTTATCAGGGCGTTATGAAGCGGCATCATTTCGGCGGCGGTCGTGACGGTCACGGCGGCGGCTGGCACCGCAAGCCCGGTTCCATCGGTTGCCGTGAAAAACCCGGCAACATCATCAAGGGCAAGAAGATGCCTGGTCAGCTGGGTTTCACCAGCATTACCGTGCAGAATCTGCGTGTCGTCAAAGTTTCTCCCGATGAGAACCTCATTTTCGTCCGCGGCGCCGTTCCGGGCCCGAACGGAAATACGCTCGTCGTCAAGAAAGCCAAAAAGAAATAATCCTCCGGGATCAATAACTGACAGGTGATAAAATGTCTAAAGTGATCGACATACTGAATATGAAGGGAGAAAAAGTCGGGGATTACACCATCGACGATTCTTTCATCGAGCTCGAAAAGGGCGCCCAGGCGGTTCATGACGCGGTTGTTGGTTTTCTGGCGGAAACCCGTGCCGGAACAGCTTCCACCAAAACCCGTGCGGAAGTTTCCGGAGCCGGCAAGAAACCGTTCAAACAGAAAGGCGGAGGCCGTGCCCGTGCCGGTTCCACCCGTAACCCCGTGTGGCGTCACGGCGGTGTCGCGTTCGGTCCCAAGCCCCGCGATTATTCCATCAAACTGAATGCCAAGGTCCGCAAACTCGCCCTGAAGCGGTCCTTCTCCGATTCCCTTCAGAACGATGCTATTGTGGTCGTGGATGCGCTGAATCTGCCGGACGGCAAAACCAAAAGCTTTGCCGCCGTTCTCAAAGCACTGAAACTTGATAACACCAAACTGCTGGTTTCCGTGCCGGAATATGAAGAAAATCTGCTCCGCGCTTCCGGGAATATCTATGATGTTTTCACGCTCAAGTTCGACAGCGTGAATACCTACCACATCCTGGATTCCGACAAGATCCTCTTCACCAAAGATGCGCTTGACGCATTCCTGAAACGTCTGGCATAAGGAGGACAGAACAATGAAGAAAAACAGTCCTTACGATATTGTGAAGCACCTCATGCTGACTGAAAAGAGCGCACTGCTGAAAGAGCAGAACAAATATGCGTTCCGGGTTGCCGTCGATGCCTCGAAACTCGAGGTCGCCGCAGCCGTTCAGGAAATCTATGGTGTGAAGGTCAAATCCGTCAACATCCTCAACTTCATGGGCAAGCTTAAACGAGTGGGCAGATCCCCGATCCCCGGCCGGCGTTCCAGCTGGAAAAAGGCGGTCGTCACCCTCGCCGAAGGCTCCATTGACCTTGCATAAGGAGATGAAAGATGCCTATTAAAACATACAGACCGACAACGAAGAGCATGCGCGGACGTTCGGTGGTTGATTATTCCGAACTGACCCGCAGCACCCCGGAAAAAAGCCTCTGCAAAGGCAAAAGATCCACTGGCGGACGCAACAACATGGGCCGCATCACGACCCGTTTCCGCGGCAGCGGCAACAAACGTCTTTACCGCATGGTCGATTTCCGCCGCAATAAAGACAACATCGCCGCTACGGTCCAGCAGATCGAATACGATCCGAACCGTTCCGCTTTCATCGCCCTGATCGCCTATGACGACGGCGAAAAATCCTACATTCTAGCTCCGCTCGGACTGAAAGTCGGCCAGAAAGTGATTTCCAGCGACAAAGGCGAAATCCAGCCGGGCAATGCGTTCAAACTGCGCAATATCCCGCTGGGTGTTCAGATCCACAACATCGAACTGGTTCCCGGCAAAGGCGGCCGTATGGCCCGCGCTGCCGGCCAGGTTGCCACCCTGCGCGCCAAAGACGGCGATTATGCTCAGATCAAACTGGCCAGCGGCGAAGTCCGCATGGTCAACCTCGACTGCAAGGCCACCATCGGCCAGGTCGGCAATCTCGATTACATGAACGCTTCCATGGGCAAAGCCGGCAAGAAACGCCATCTCGGTTTCCGTCCGCATGTCCGCGGCGTCGTTCAGAACCCGATCGACCATCCGATGGGCGGCGGTGAAGGACGTTCGAGCGGCGGCGGTCACCCGGTCTCTCCGTGGGGCCAGCTGGCGAAAGGCAAACGCACTCGTCATCCGAAGAAACCGAGCACCAAATTCATTGTTGAACGGAGGAAGAAGTAATGGCCAGATCAATCAAAAAAGGTCCCTTTGTGGATGCGCACGTGATCGAAAAGGTCCAGAGAATGGAAAAGAGCGGAGCGAAGAAACCGATCAAGACCTGGTCTCGCCGTTCCATGATCATTCCGGATTTCGTCGGACATACCTTCAATGTGCATAACGGCAAAACCTTTGCCACGGTGTTCGTGACCGAAAACATGGTCGGACATCGTCTCGGCGAATTTGCCCCGACCCGCACATTCAAAGGTCACGGTGTTATTTCCGGTAAGACG
>Ga0256872_10000242_pt1 | contig 14361 bp, 5 predicted proteins | sample RumenRJG_08RNA_FD_186119 | JGI IMG/M metagenome (GOLD analysis project Ga0256872, IMG submission 186119) | Metatranscriptome of bovine rumen microbial communities from Lethbridge, Alberta, Canada - Rumen RJG_08 (Metagenome Metatranscriptome) | ecosystem: Host-associated > Mammals > Digestive...
CTTATATTATCATTTTGTGAAATGACATTAGATTGTTACCTTGAAAGAGTATTATCTCTTTGGAAGAGGAATAAACCAAGGCTTGCCAGTCATGTTATCCTTCCATGGTGTTGCACCATTGAAAGTGTGATATGTTTCAGATATGTAAGAAGGAAGAGTGATTGTACTTGACACAACACGTGGATCAAGTACGCCCTCCTGTATCTGATAACGCATGATATCATAGAAACGATATCCCTCGAAACAGCCTTCGAGTGCTTCCTCATCAAGGATAAGCTTAGCAACACGAGCCTGACGCCTTGCAGTAACACTTGCACTTGCAAGATATTCGATATTCTTATTTACTGCTTTCTGATAAGCAGTAGAATCATCCTGATACTGCTTATAGAGAGCAGGATAAGCCTTGTATGCAGCCAATGAGTCAGCATTCAACTTTACATAGTTAGAGTACTGGTTCTTTACAACCTGACTTTCATTCTTACCAGTAAGGCCATTAGCATCCAACCATGTTTCATAAGCAATAACATCGTTTGGCTTTGGAGCTTCAGGAACAACCCTTGGCTTAGTAGGAACAGGAACAAGTCCAGCTTTTATTACTTCGTCATCGAGATAATACTTAGCATTGACCTCTGTATCACCACAACCTCTTGAGTGAATACCTATCTGAACGATATAATCACCAGATGTAGATGTTGGCAAGAAATCGCCATTCACTCTTGGAACAGTCTTATCAAGGTTACGGAAAATTGATGGCCAAATAGCTGCTGAGTTTCTTGTCTTCTCGAACTCCTCGCTATCCTCATCATATCTATTCTCCTGAAGAGTCAAACCACGAGACTTGATAGAACACAAGATATCAAACTCACGCTGTGATATAATATTACGGTTATTCATCACCTCGTATGTCAAACCATGAGAAAGAATAGCATAAGCTGTCTCTGGAAGACCTGCACGGTTAAGAGCTTCTGCCAAATGGAGGTAGATGATTGAATTACGATAGATAGGCACACATGGCAACTTTACATCTGTAGACGTACTACTGCTACCAAGCAACCACTTTGAAATGAACTCACGAATTTCATTTACATCTGAATGATACCTTCTTTCTGCTGCATTTGAACCAGTAGTGTAATCAGCATACAAACGCATATCACCTACCAAATAAGTAGCATAACGTTCCCAAAGACTTGTGTACTTATTCATATCCTTTGACATATAAATAGTATCCCTCAAGATTGAGCTCTGGTAATCATAGTAACAATAATCCTGACCAGCAGAGATATCCTTCATACGCTGTGACATTGTCACCCAAGGATAATACTTATTAGAATACTGAGAACAGAAGATTTCAATCAGATTATTTGTTGTTCCATAATACTGAACAGTATCATTTGGAATAATTGCCGCAAACTCTGTGAAAGTTCTATCAGTCATATTTCCGGAGAACAAACTTGTATATGAATATGACAAGCCTTCTGCAAATCTATCATTCCACTCGATTGTATAATTCCTTACAGCTCTCTCCTCACCAGTAAAACAGAGATAATCATGATACATACCAATGGCTTTATAATAGTCATTCACATTCTTGTTCAAAGAACCACGCCAGAGATACAACTCACCAAGAAGAACACGCACAGGAATAAAGAAATTGTCAAAGCCTATATTTTCATAGTCAACATTTCCATACTTTGGACGAAGTCCATTGTTATAATTTCTATCAGCAAAGCCTTCAAGATCCGCTATGAAAAAGTCAAGTATCTTCTCAATATTGACCTTCTCACCAGAAGCGATGACCTTTTCTGCAGCATCAGCAGTAAGAATTGGCTCTGTAACAAAAGGAACTGCACCATATATCTTGACAAGTTCAAGATAGCACCATGCACGGAAAGTCTTAGCCGCACACACTTCCTTCTCATACATGTATCTACCATGTGTTTTCAACACAGAATCCACATGAGCCAAATAAACATTACAGTTATTGATTACATCATAGTAATCCCTTGGCTTATTATAAGCATTATCAACTGTCACATTATTATTATAAAGCTGCTGTACATCCGTAGATGCAACATTAGGATTTGCAACAACAAGGTCACCACGCACCTCACCAAAGAGAATAGTACGAGTGGCAAGCTTCTGCATACGCTTCACAATACCCATCATCTGAAAGACAGTATCCTGTGGAGCGAGGTCTGTTGTTACAAGTTGATTCTCGGCGGTAAACATATCCTCGCATGATGTACATACGAAGCATGAAGAACTAAGAACCAAGGACGAGAGAATAACTCCCACTCCCTTTCTTGCCTTCATAGAATCAAATATATTCTTAATTTTCATATATTATCTTTTTTCGGGGAAGTCTGAATGAAAAACAAGTTTCGACTTGTCTTTCATTCATTCTTTCCTATTTGTTTTATTAGAGGTTAATCTTTACACCAAGGTGGAAACTGCGACCGCTTGTAAGATATCCAGCATCGATACCCTGAACAAGTACGCCATTGCCACAAGACACTTCTGGGTCTGTACCAAGATACTTAGAAACAGTAAAGAGGTTGTTAGCAGAGCCCCAAACTGTAAGACCCTTGATATACTCGTTCTGTACAGGGAAGCGGTAAGAAACAGTTACGTTCTTAAGCTTGAGGTATGAACCATCCTCAATCCAGCGATCGGAGAAACGAGAGTTTCCAAGTTTGTCACCGTAAGAAACCTTTGGAATGTCCGTTATCTGTCCCTCACTTACCCATACACGATTCATAGCAGTTGTCTGGTTGATGAACATAGAACCACTCTCAAGCAAAGAGCGCTGGTAGTTGTAAATATCATTACCAAGGCTATACTTGAAGCCAGCAGAAACAGTCAAACGGTCATAGAAATGGAAATCAAAATTGATGTTACCATAGATATCTGGATTAGGATCGCCAATAACCTGACGGTCATTATCATCAATCTTATTATCACCATTGAAGTCAATGAACTTCATATCACCAGCACCGAAGTAAGTCTTGTTGCCTGCCTTGTCCTGAACATAGTGACCATCAGCCTTAGCTTCTGCTGAAGTAGCATATACTCCATTAGTCTTATATCCATAGAACACGCCAGCACTTCTGCCAACCTCTGTAAGGATTGTTGCACCATACCAAGAATTATCAACAGCGGTCTGTCCCTGTGGAAGAGAAACAATCTTGTTCTTGTAATGACCAGCAGATGCACCAAGTTCAAACTTGAAGTTCTTTGAGTTTACGACCTTTGCACGGAATGCAACATCAAATCCCTCATTCTTCAATGAACCATCATTGGTGTAATAGTCTGTAAGACCAGCAACATAAGTGAGAGTACCAAGAGAGATGAGATTATTTGTCTTAGACTTGAAGTAGTTGAATCTTACATTCAAACGGTTGTTAATGAAGTTACCCTCAAGACCTGCGTTAAAGCGGTTTGTTGTTTCCCAAGCAAGAGTTGAGTTACCGATATTTCCCAAACCATTTGAAGTTACCTTGTCATTCAACAATGTAGCATTTGACAAATATGTAAGAGTAGCAGAATTATCCATGGCATCATTACCTACAGATTCAAATCCTGCATTAATCTTCAAGAAGTTTACACCCTTGTTTGGACGGAACCACTTCTCGTTTGTCAATACCCAAGCACCCTGTACAGATGGGAACATACCCCAAACAGTACCGAACAACTTCACACCACTATTAGCTTCCTTACCAAAACGAGAAGATGTCTCCATTGAGAACTGTCCCTGAAGATAGTATCTCTCCTTGTAATTGTAATCAGCATTTACATAGTATGTAAGAGAACGCCAGTTCACATCCTGACCCCATCTTTCCTTTGATATCTGCTCCATCTTAAGGTTTGGTGTCTTATCATTACCTGTGTTATCACCACAGAGATATGAAGCAACAAAAGTATCGTTCATGAAGCGAACACCACCAAATACAGAAAGACGATGAGCACCATTAGTCAAAACCTCCCAGTTAGCACGAGTGTCAGAGAAAACAGCCGTGTGAGTAGTGAATAGAGAGTTTCTTGTATTTTCAGTTAATCCTTGCTTACTATCCAATCTATATGAAGGCATACCTACGATAGGTGTGAAATATGCCTCATCAAAAGACTGCATATTGTAAGAGAACTGTTCTGATACCGTAAGGTTCGCATTTGGCTTCCACTCTGGAGTGATAGAAAGGCCAATCATTGTACAGTCAGAATGGTTCTTGTTCATAGCCTCACCATTCTCGATAATAGCCAATGGGTTAGCCACTGAAGCCTTTGTACCGAGAACCTCATCAAGATAATCATCTGCATCAGAGATGTAAGATGACACCTTACCATCTGTTGAGAATGAATAAGGAGAGAGGAATGGAGACTTTGCGAGAGCAAGGAAAGAAGTTGACTCACAAGAATTCAAATGGAAGTCAGAGAGCAAACCATTAGAACGAAGGTTTCGTGTTACGTTAGAATAACTTGCATCAAACTTAGTAGTAAAGTTACCACCAAGTACGATGTCAGTATTAAAACGAATATTGAAACGAGTGAAATCATTTGCCTTGAGTGTTGCCTGTGAGTTGCCATAACCTACAGAGAGGTTATACTTTGCAACGTCATCACCACCCTGAACTGTAATACCATAGTTCTGAACAAATGCCTCGTGATACACTTCCTTCTTCCAGTCAGTATCATTATGATACATATTATAATAATAGTAACTTGGATCTGGATTCAAGAACTTAAAGTTCTGGAGCTTTGAGTTTGTTGTTGCAAGGAGTTGGCTTGCATATCTACGATACTCAGAAGCGTTCATCATATCCATAGTAGAAGGCATAAGCTCCACACCACCGCTGACATTAACATCAATGGTAGTTGACATAGACTTACATCTCTTCGTAGTGATAAGGATTACTCCATTAGCAGCCTTTGCTCCATAAATGGCAGTACCATTCTTGAGCACCTTTACAGACTCAATGTCATTAAGGTTAATTGCCTGCAAGAGATTATTGAAGTAACCAGTATGAAGCATGTCTGTATCATACATCTGGTCAAATACGACACCATCCACAAGGATAAGAGGCATAGCATTTGAGTTCAACGAATTGAGACCATTGATGAACATAGCAGAACCCAAGCCTGGAACAGCAGAACGCTGGATGATATTCACGTCACCAGCAAGACGAGTCTGAATGTTCTGGTCGATAGTGAGGTCATTTGTATTCTCAAAGCCTGTCACTTCTACAGAACGGTTAGCTTTATTACTTGTCTCAGAGTCCTTAACAAAGAGTTCTGAATTAAGAGCCACATCAATATTCTCAGTTCTACCATTGATGGAAACGACATTAGTGTTATATCCGTCAAGTGCTACTGTAAGTGCTGTAATGAACTTAGGCACCTTGATAACATACTCACCATTCTCGTCAGTCAAGGTAGAATAGTAACGATTATTGAAAGACTGAACACGAACACCAGCGAGTACCTCGCCAGTTGCAGCATCTACGACCTTACCCTTAATCTCAAAAGTAGGATATTTCTGTGAATTCAGTTTGACCTTCTTCTTAGGCGCAACCTGAACTGGATTACTATCCACCTCATCCTGAGCAATCACAGGAGAAACTCCCATTACGAAAGCCGAAGCAGCGAGAGCATATCTGCATGCACGCTGGATATTAGTATTTATATATAGATTCATATACTTCTATTATTCGAGGTTATAATATTAGTTTCCAGTTTCTTCTTTCTTAGTTGGCTTTGGAGTCAGAATAATACGAGAAAGCAACAAGTCTGGCTCCTTTGGCTTCATCTTAATGTGAAGCATAGCGCCACAAGTTTCCTCTGTAGTACCTCTTCCATAGTAAGTATTCTCGAATGTATATTCACCAAGATAAGTAGTATCCATTACACACTGATTACTTGGAATGAAGTTATTCTTACTAGACGCATTATCCTTGAACTGCTCATTAACTATCTGGTATGTAGGTTTACTACGAGTTGGATATTGTCCGTTTGCCTTTCTCTCAAAGATAGCAGCCTGGAATGTTGGTGCAGTACCCGATGGAGTCCAAGGCTCATCCAATGTCAAAGCATTATACACCCACATTGGAACTGTAACAATAGAAATATCGTATGTACCAGAAAGATAATTAGGAATAAAGAATGAAAGATATGTATTAGAACCTGCCTTCAACTTTGGATAGTAGTAGAAGAATCCACGCTTCTCATTTGCATACTTCTTTCTGTCATATACCTTAATAGTCTTTTTCTCACCTGTCTCCTCATCAACAATTACAGAATCCTGTTCTGTATAGTAGAACTCAGTAAGAACAGCACTTGCACTGCTAATATCCTTGTTGATGTTAGTAGTGAAATCAGAATTACCCGTATCCTTATTCTTAGCCATGTAATATGGACTAAAAGGAATAGCAAGCTGATAATGTCCCTGCTCAAATATTGAGATAGGATATTCGTCAACAGGATAAGCAGTACCGTTTGAACATTCAACATCATTCAAGCCAGCCAAGATATCATGTGTTGGCTTCAACTGATTCTTATTGTCCTTACGATAATACACGCCAATCTTTCCATAGGAGTAAGTTGTTGACTTCAAAGAATCCTCAAAGTGCTCATTATTAGTCATGTTATAGAACAAATCATTCATTGCATACATATTTGAATAATGATTTGCCAATGAGTCACAAGCACCTGGTTCTGATTCCTCAAGGCTCTTGTTGAACTTGAAAAGTTCCTTATACTCAAGGAATCTCTTGTGATAAGCCTCTGGAGTTGGTAAGATAGCAACATAGTTTGAATCCTCTTCATAAATAAGAGCATCTACATTCTTTAATGCTGTGTTGTTACGAATAATCACAGAGTCAACCCATATTGGTTCACCATACTCGTCATATCCACGGCTTACAGACTTCTCCAAGTCAAGAGAGTCAGCATCATACTTACGCAAGAATGTGTAAAGTGAACCACCCACACTATCCTTGTAAGCATAATTTGAATTCACGTACTGACTCTTAAGCATCTCAAAGAGATTCATAAGATATGGATTGCTGTTATCTATGACATGGAGAATACCATTCTTACAAGTAATATTTGTCTTAACCAAATCAGATGAAGCAAACTTGTCTTTATTGAACAAGGAGAACTTGTTGTTTACAAGAGATACACGCTGCTCACTGCCATTCATTGAAATAGCATAACGAGCAATATGATTCTTAATAAAACCATTTACCACTCCCGCAGAATCTGTCTTGGCAAGTGTAAGAAGGCTATCAACATTTATATGTTGTGGAGCCCAAACTGTATAAGAATTATCTGCCTCAAGTTCCTTGTCAAACTTTACGGCCTTGACAACCTTGGCAAAATCAGGAGCATTCTTCTCTATCTGCTGCATAAGCGTTTCCTTACCAGCAGCAGAACCTTCACCCGTGTAGTGCTCATCCCATGTATCAGAACATGAAACCATAGCAAGAACAGAAGAAGCAACTGTCAAGCCTGTATATAAAGTATTTTTTATGTTACGTTTCATATTATTCGTTGTTTGAATCTGCGAAAGGTGAAAAGTGTTTTCCACTTTTCACTTCTCGCAAAAGCATTAGTATATATCCTCTGGGAAATATGGGTCATTATAGACAGAAGATGGGCATATCTCAATGAAGTCGAAGTTCAACTCACCACCTGTCTCCATCTTCTGCTGGAGACGAAGGATGACATCCCTCTTTCCATCTGTAGTGAAGGTACCAAGGACCCTACGAAGTGTATTAGCCTGGTTACGGAATGTAGTAGCACCTGCATCCAAAGAAGTACTTCTATCACCAGAAGCATAGCTTGCAGGACCCTTCATCCAACCACGGATATGAGCTGACTTATCGAATGCCTGAATTGCATCCTCATCACCAATTTCTGAATCACTTCTATATCCATACAACTCTACACCACCCGGACGCATATCGAATGGAATACCCTGTGCCTTTTCTTCGCCCTCATATCCAATATAAGCCTGAAGGATACCACGAGATGTGAAACCTGCACAAGTGAACATACGAACCTCGTATGTACCAGCTGGTACTGGTGGCAAAGTAATCCTTACGTCGAATGAACCCTTGATTGTAACCTCATCACCCTCAAATGACCAGAAGCCAAGGTAACGGTTACGAACATGAAGGTGAGTATTGTCCGTATATTTGAAACGTCTTACATAACCTGCCTTGAATCCAATACAAGTGTTCTTATTATGTGAAGCACCAGATTGAGTATCTTGCACGCCATAATACTTGTCACTGTGCAAAGTCTTATGACCACGTGCAAAGTCACCATCAGACAACTTTGTCATAAAGTCAGGAGAGAGAGTTGAACAGTCAAAACGCATACGCTCGTTAAGTACAACAGTCTGTGTTCTCATTCCATAATCAACAATGTCATCTATATAATAATAGATACCGTTTGTAGCCATGGCATCTGGTGCAAGATTTCTATCAACGAACGCACCACGAACGAACACACCCTTTGCATCAGCCTTACTCTGACGTCCACGACGATTGATGTAAAGACCTGGGTTGCTATATATACTTGGATAAGAGAACTTCATCAAAGAGTGAGGCATCAATGTAGGATACCAGTCACTAATATCGATGTGCTTTCTATCAAAGTTGTTATAAACCTTATGGTTATCGTACGCTGTCAAAGTATAATACAAACCATAGCGGTCAAGGATATGATATGAAATGAAACGATTGAGAGCATTACGTCTATCAGTATAATCATTAATATCCTTGTCCTCTGGATAAACCTCGTCATAAATACTATGAGCAAGATATTCAAGAGAAGTAGGGTCATCCTTGCCCTTGAGCTTAGTAATACCATACTTTTGCTTCAATACTTCATCCTTAACCATAAAGGCTGTAAAGTTGAAGTAGCGCTTCTCCGGATATGCAACGTTATCATACTCAGCAGCAGTCCAGATACAAAGCTTGTCATTTGTCCATGTACAAGAGTCAATACGGTCACGCTCTGTAGCAAAACCATAGGTCTGGTCAAGATACTTTGTAAGACTATCATTAAGATGAGTTGTAACAAGTGCCTCATTATAAAGAGAGATTGTTGAATCCTTCTCAATAACCATATTGAGCAAGTCATTTGAAGTACAAACAACCTTATCCACAGTATGTACCACACCATTACAAACAGAGTCGTCGTAATGGATAAGCGATGCATCCTTGTTTATAAGAAGATGCAACTGAGGCTCTCCATATTCATCAAGTGTAGAGAGTGAGTCAATACGCATTGTATGCTCAAGCATGTTTGCCTTAGGATAGACATCATTACTATAGTCAGTAGTAAAGAATGCCATCTCAATAATTGAATTGAGCGCAATAGTATCACATTCAGCCTTTGGAAGCTCATCCACAGACTTATATCCCTTTGAAGCCAAATAAATCTCGACAGCTTCATTTGTTGGAGCAAAGACTGTATAACTTCCGTATGTAGCCAAGAGGTCATAGAAACGCAAATCGTTGCGCTCACCAGTTGCCCTCTTCAAAATCTCCAAATATTCAGAGTACTGAGAACGATTCTTCAGATAATCGATAGCATACTCCTTTTTATTTGTATAGTAGTTGTCGATACCTGGATCGTCACTACATGAAACCATTCCTAACTGAACAGTAGCCAAGAGAGCCACAGCAGTCACGAAGAACTTATTAAATATCTTTCTCATACGCATTAGTTGTTTTCAAGAGTTTCCTCATCCAAGTAAGCACTATTCTGCTTGAGCTTAGGATTGATTTGAATCTGTTTCTTCAAGATTGGCATATACATAAAGTCCTTCTTTCTGAGCTTGATTGCAATAGAAGCACCACCATCTGCATACTTCTGAAGCAAAGCATTAACAAACTTAGTCTGATTACCTTCACGACGCGCCTGACGTACAAGGTCATAATAGCGCTTTCCCTCGAACAAGAACTCACGTCTACGCTCCTGCATAAGACAAGTCTCATAATCTTCTACAGTTTGTACCACGCCCTTATTAGTAGGAAGTGCTGTAGCAACATTATTAGCATAAGGATTTGAACGTACATAAGTAGCACAGATAAGATTCATGGCATCATCCAGCAACTCACTTGAAGTTCTGGCCTGAAGAGGAACCTTACTTAACTCCTTTGCACTAAGAGAATCCTTTTTCACAGAAGGTTCAGCATCACCAAGCAACTTGGCATACTCAATCTCAGCCTCTGCCTGGAAAAGCAACATCTCAGAAAGGCGATAGAACACAAAATTATGGTAAGCATTATCCTTTGAAGGAATGCTGTGTGTAGGAATAATACCAGCAGTTTTATAGTTGATGGTACTCTTTCCTTCATACTTTGTACTAACACCATGACCACAATACTTGTTCACATCGAATGATGCAGCATCTTGCCAAGAGAAAGAACTGATAGAACGCATATCAGTAGCAGTTGGGAAAAGAGACAAGTTGAATGTTGTACCAGTAGGAGCATCAAGCATGACATTACCATCTGCCAACATATAAGTGCGTTCCTGATTCTGTGCATTATCTGAGCCAAACATATGGGCAAAGTCATAGTTCAACACAATTACGTTACCATAATATGCTGCATTCTCGAAAATTGACTCAAATGAATAACCATCACCAAAAATCTGGTTGTAAGCTGCTGGAACATCAGAATACTCTGTCTCTATCTCAGCCAAAAGAGGATAACCATACTTATTCAAAACCTTCTTATCAATAAGCTTTGTAAGGTTCACACCAGGAATATTATCCTTGGTATAAATATCCCTTTTAGCGTCAATAGCCTTCTGTGCATAGACATAACACTTCTCATAAGCAATTTTCTGCTCTCCTACAGGGAGTTCAGCATTAGAAGCCTTCCAAAGATACATATCTGCAAGAAGTGCATCAATGGCAGGACGAGTGATGCGTCCTACTGTCTTCTTATACTCACTATACCTTACAATTGCATCCATTTCACATCCTTCCAAATCGGCAATCAATATATCAAGGATTTCTGTATCTGACTTTTGTTCAGCATACATTTGCTCAATACTATTGTCGTCAATAGTTGGTTCGAATGTGAATGGTACATTCTTAAATGTCTTAATAAGATAGAAATAAGTCATTGCACGAAGAGCCTTACACTCAGCAGAGTTAACAGCCAAGTCAGACTTCGTGTAGTTAGGGTCTTTCTCAGCAACTGTTGGAGCGTACTTGAGGACTGTATTACATTTATTAATAACGTTATACAATTCAGCCCAGTCACAATACTCATTAGTTGTCTTGAGACCACCCTTCATAAGGAACCTAAGAGACTCTGGACAGTCAGGACCAACGACAGTATTGTCCGAACGTCCCTCACCCCAAGCCATAATCATGTGGAGATACTTTCCGGAATTTATTTGTGAGTAACATGATGCCACAACACTTTCAACATCGGACTTGTCTGTCCAGAAGTTTTCTAGCACCACCTCATTCAATGGAAGCAAATCAAGAGAGCAAGAGCTTACACCCAAGCCCAAAGCTGCAACAAAGGTTGCCAACTTAACAGATTTCTTTATTTTCTTCATAATGTCAAAAGCGATAAATTAGAATGCAACAAGCGCATTAAGTGTAAATGAACGTGCTCTTGGAGTACGTGAGTTATCAGTTGCTGGAGTATAACCAGCCTGCACAACCTCTGGGTCAGCACCTGAATACTTAGTGATACAGAAGAGGTTGTTCAATGTTGCCGAGAGACGGAGACGGTCAAGTCCCATCTGCTTAATAAAGGCAGGCTTGAACTGATAAGCAATCTGAACATAGTTGAGACGAACGAATGAAGCATCCTCAACGAAACGGTCAGAACCAAGATAGTTATGTGTCGTAGCAGAGTTAATATTATTAGTAACAACCTGAGATGTTGAAGCCGCACGTGGAAGAAGTGCAACATCACCTTCATTATGCCAACGCCAGTTAATTGCCTGTGACTGGTTAGAGTTGTTTGACATATTCTCAAGTCCCATACGAGCAGCATTGATTACCTTATTGCCATAACGATAGTTGAACTGAACGTTCATTGACCAAGGGCCATAGTTCATCTTGAAACCGAAACCACCAGTCATCTTAGGCAATGAAGAACCAAGATAAACAACATCGAGAGCATTGATCTGACCATCATGGTTAATATCCTCATACATAGCATCACCACCAACGAAATGGTAGTCCTTGTTCTCATAGTCATAAACCATGTACTTAGGAGCACCCTTTGAGTCATATACGATATCGCCATTAGCATTACGTACCACTGGAGCAAGGCTTGGGTCACTAAGAGCCTGCTGGAGCATTGCTGCTTTTGCATCTTCCGTCAAATTCTGCTTCTTAGCTTCTGCCTCAATAGTTGCCTCTATAGCATCAACAGCGTCATAGTAGTCAGAATAACGATAAACACCCTTGTAACGATAACCATAGATTGCACCAAGTGGGTTATTGAGACGTACCATTGAGAGATAACTTCCATTGTCAGGAGTATTACCATCACCATTCATAGTCTCAAGGATAGACTGCTCCATGCTAAGAATCTCGTTACGGTTGTTTGCAAACGTAACATTGAAGTCCATAGAGAACTTGCTACCAATCTGTACAAGCTTGTATGCGTTGATGTTGAATTCCCAACCATTGTTGCGCATAGAACCTGTATTCTTAACAGAAAGACTGCTGAAACCAGTGCTTGAAGGAATAGCAGAATTGTGATTAAGAAGTGACCTTGTTGTCTTTGTATATATAGAGAGGTCACCCGAAATCTTCTCCCAGAAACCGAAGTCGAAACCAAGGTTCCAAGTATCCTGTTCCTCCCAACGGAGGTCTGCAAGACGAATGTTAGAAGGCTCAACGGCATTAACGCCCATGTACAAACCATTTGACTTATACTTAGAATAGAAGAGACCCTCCTGACCTGGCTGGTTACCTACACGACCCCATCCTGGACGGATAGAGAGCATGTCAAGCCACTTGAAGCGCTCCATCCAAGGCTCATCAACGATGTTCCAACGGAAAGAGAGACCAGGGAACTTACCCCAACGACGTGCAGGACCGAACTTGGTAGAACCATCAACACGAAGAGTAGCATCCACAATATACTTACCCTTGTAAGCATAGTGTGCCTGGAAGAGGAAGAACTGTGATTTCCATTCACCTGAACCAGACCCAAATGCCTTGTTGATACCACCTGCAAGAGGAGATGTTACACCCTCAGCTGTAGGCAAACCCTTCTCCTCCAAATTCTGAGAAGAAGAAGTACCATAGTTGTACTGATAACGTGACATGAACATCAATGAGTGATCCTCATTGTTGAAATGTGGAGTGAATGTCAATGTGTGACGAGTAGAAAGTGAGTGGCTCTTGTAAGCATTACGGCCAGCCACGTTATAGTCATCACCAGTAAAGTTCTGAGTCAAGATAGTACCTGGGAGGAACGTATCCTCATCCTTACTAAAGATATCGAACACAATCTGACCCTCATATTTAAGCTTGTGCTTATTAGGTTCGTCAGCAGTACCAAGAAGCTCATAACTGAGAATAAATTCAGGAGAGAGCTTAACAGTTGACTCTGTATTCTTTGCAAGATAAGCTACAGCAACAGGGTTAGCCAAACCATACTGGTCCTCTAAGAGTTTACCCTGAGCAGCGAATGTACCTTGTTCCTTTGTAATGTTCTTATCCATAGTATAGAAATGGTCTGTATCATTTCCATACTCATCCTCCTCATATACAGACACGTTAGGCATCTTCTCCAAAGCAATTGCAAGAAGATCCTTGCCACCTGGGCGATAATTCTTCTTGTTTCTTGTGTAAGACAAGTCAAAGTTTGTCTGAACCTTGATACGGTCAGATACGAAGTAGTCGAGAGCAACACGGTTTGTGATACGGTCAAGTCTCTGCTTGATTATAGTACCAGTCTGCATATCATAACCCAATGACACACGGAAAGTAGCCTTGTCACCACCACCTTCGAGAGATACGAAGTGCTGATGGTTCTGTCCAAACTGCTGGATTTCCTTGCGCCAGTCAGTATTGTCATTGAACATATTGTACTCAGAGAAGTTCTTGTTGTAAGCAATCTCAGGAACAAAGAGAGATGAGTTAGGGTTACCATAACCATCTGTCTGAGTTGGGTTGAAGTAAGCCTCCTTGAGATACATAGTGTAGTCGTCACCATTGAGGAGCTTGTAACCCTCTGGCTGCCAGCTACCACTGAAACGATAAGAGTATGTAACCTTAGTCTTACCACGTGAACCACGCTTAGTCTTGATTTCGATTACACCATTAGCACCCTGAGAACCCCAGATAGCTGTAGCGGCAGCATC
>Ga0256872_10000248_pt1 | contig 14260 bp, 6 predicted proteins | sample RumenRJG_08RNA_FD_186119 | JGI IMG/M metagenome (GOLD analysis project Ga0256872, IMG submission 186119) | Metatranscriptome of bovine rumen microbial communities from Lethbridge, Alberta, Canada - Rumen RJG_08 (Metagenome Metatranscriptome) | ecosystem: Host-associated > Mammals > Digestive...
CGCTGTTTATTAAAATTCAGTGCTATGCGCCAGGGCTATTTCAAGCCGTCGGCAAGACTGCCGTACTGGTGTGTGCGTGCATTGTCTTTCCAAAGGCCAGATGTGGGAAGCGATACTCCATACTGCTGTGCCGAAGGTATCAATTCTACGTATTTTGCTACAATATATGCGTAGAATTCACCAATAGCTTTCTGCTGAGCTACTTCCTTAGCATTTTTGTCATCGATGGATATGCCTGATATGCGAATCAACTTGCCAGATGCGGCAAGACCAGAAAGCATATCTTCGTACGATTTTTTCCAATCGCTCATATCATCTTTAAATTCGATGCTGCCCAACTTAGCGTCGATACCTTCGATGGTAGAAGCTTCGTCGGTACCAAAAGCTTTAATCCAGTCAAGCACTTTAGATAGTTTGCCACCATTGTTGAGCTCGGTTTCGCTTACAAAAAGCTTCTTAGCACCGAGGTCGCGAGCGCGTTTTGCAATATCGTGGAGATAAGCATCGGGGTCGTCGTAATAGCTTTGCCAAACAAACTCATTATCGGCTTTAACCTCTTTATCTTTGAGGTTTCCATCTTTGTCAAAGATGCCGTTAAACAGAATCCAGTCGTTGATATAGCCATCTGCACCTTCAAAGATACCGCCAATCCATTTGTCTAAAGCACCATTGAGGTTGGCTTGTTTCTCTTCGGGAGTGAGAGGAATAGAAGACTTGTTTTCCTTAATAATAACAACTTTAACATTGTCAAAATAGAAATTAGTAGGATCTTGAGCACCGAGATCAATAGACAAAGCTTGGCAGTCGTTGCCTACTGTAGCCTTAGCAGAAAATGTAGTCCAATCTGTTGTAAATTTAACAGTACCCCAAGGACACCAACCTACCGAATTACCAGGAGTTGAGTGAGCCTGAGTTGTACAGTCGCCTGTCGCATTGTCAGCTTTAATGTCCATAGTTAATTCTATTTCAGTACCAGAAGGAACTAATTCTGCAAATTTAATAAAGAACTGGTATTTCCAACCATCGCTTTGTTTCTCTGTATGAGGAACTTTGAGACAATCGCCACCTCCTTTACCTTCACCTGCGCCTTTAGCAGCAGGTTGAAATGCTACCAAGTAATTGGATATATCATCTCCTTCAAAACTACCGTTTACTGCAATATCTACAGGATATTGAGCTGGAGCGTCAATTTCTAATGTAGCATGAATTTTCATATTGTCAAAATAGAAAGTATTGGCATCCGCTCCACCAAGGTCAAAGGCTATTGTTTGACAATCATCAGAAGGCGAAGCTGCTTTGAATGTAACAGAAGTCCATTCTGTAGTAAATTTATATGTACCTTCGCCACCAAAAGTATTCCAGCCCAGGTATTCGGTTGGTTTTTTATGTGCTTGAGTACCAACATCACTGGTTTCTTTGTCAGCCTTAATATCCATATTTATCTCAATTTCTGTACCAGCTGGAACAGGAGTAGAGAATGTTATAAAGAACTGAGAACCATATCGATCAGCCGTTTTACCGTTATGCTTTACAGCAACGCACTTTCCGCCATCTTTACCTTTGCCAGCTGCAATTTCAAATGAACAACCAGAATTGGTAGAAAAAGACTGCTCATCGTCTTTAACTTCTCCTTCGCAATCTGCATTGTATACCAGCAACGAGTCGTATTTAATTTTTGGAGCACCCTTAGCATTGGGGTCAACTTTATCAGCAACAAGTTTTTGAAGATACTTACCGTTAACTTCAGTATTACCCAAAATAGCAGTACCAAAAACGCTCTGGTTAGCGGCTTTTGCACCACCAACGAGGTCGTAAATAGCAGAAGAGTTTACAATACCTGTTTTTTCGTCAACAAGAGCAAGGTGATTAGCTGTAGCAGCAGCCGAAATTTCAGAGAAATTGGATGTTACAATATTGTACAATGCACCTTTGCTGTTGTATGCTTTGAAATCGGCATCGGCACTAAGCTTTAGCTGTGTGTATGATTGGAGCGTATTGTATCCGGCAAGATACTCCTGCTCCGCAATAGATGCTGGCTTATCTACCTGGTACGGCTCGAAAACATCTTCGGCGCACGAAGACAGCAACGCCGCAGGTAGTAGTGCCATTAGCCATTTATTTGTGTATTTCATAATGGTCTGTTTATTTATCGGGCATTGCAGCCGCCGAAATTAACGGCAGCTGCTCCGCCCTTTGGTTAAATTTTATTGTTTTGTATATACTGGTTTAAATGTTTGAATAGAACCAGCAGTGCCACGGTCGCGGGCTACAAGCACATCTTGCGATGAGTATTTGCAGTCGCCGAGGTCGATGGTGTAGTTGAGGTAGAGTCCGTCGCGGTCTTTATTGCCCCATGCAAGTTTTTCGGATTTACTCTTGAACTCGCCTGAGCCAGTGGCGGTGTAGCCGTTGGTAGCAGACTCAGAGTCGGGATCTACTGATATTTCGCAGTTGTCGCCGTTGAAGGTGAGCAAAAGATCACAGGTAACGGGAGTTCCGTCGGCATGAGCCACTTTTACAGGTAATGTTACGCTGTTGAGTGTTTTGGTGGTAACTTTGATTACCTCGTCGCTTTCAATGAACTCTTTCTGGCGGGTGACTGAAGATTCATCAATTATCTTGTTTTCGTCATATTCCCAATATGGTTCTGAGTTGATATTGTTTGCTGTTTCGGCTACGACATTGGACTTCCAAGCCCAGCTACCAGCTTCTCCATATTTGCAAGCCACTTTACCGTCAACTATCAATTCGATTTCATCGAAATAATAGGTATTGTGGTCTTCGTCGGGAACAGGATTATTATTAGCATCTACTTTGCCAGAATTGAGGTTGAACGCAAAGCAATCACCACCATTTTGCTCACTTGTGAAAGTGCCATTTGCAGTAAATTCAGTCCATTCTGTAGTAAAATCGACATTACCAACTGCTGCCCAGTGAATATATCCACCAGGTCCTTTGTGAGTTTGAGATCCTCTATTGGCTGGTTGGTCTGCTTTTACTTTCATTTTTAGAGACCATTCTTTGCCAGTTTCAAAAGGAATGTCAGACACAATCCAGAACTGGTTATCCCAAGCATATTGACTTTGATCGCCACATTGAGCAACAGCGTGCTCGTTTTCGCTTTTACCTTTACGACCAAAGTTAGAAATAGCATCAGTACCTCTGCGGAGATAGTTACCATCATATTTGTTGATAAAGTTAACGCAGAAGAGAGTGAAGTCCATAGGCGACTTGTTCCAGCTTTCTACATCGGTGCGGGCTGGGTTTTGACCAACTTTTTCAGGAATAGGAGTACCTTCGCTAAGTATGCGAGCATCAGCACCCGATACGCCTGTCATAAGAAGAGGAATAACGTATGTGTTCTTAACCGAAGCAGGGTCGTTGAAAAACTCGTCGGAAAGCTGAACATCTACCCCACCTCTGAAAGTACCGTTGTAGCTCAGTGTGCTACCACTCAACTGATAGTAGTTGGATGGCAATGCTTTAACGGGATTAGTTCCGTCGAAAGTGAGGCCTTCAAGGAGCGATTCGTCTACCGTGAAATTCACATTGATATCTTTGCCCGAATACGAACCACCCATAGTGCTATAGATGGTAAACTTGTGCTCATTGTTTTCGCGCGAGTTGTCGTATGTAGCAATTTCGCCCAATGTGATTGTACGTACGGGATACTGGTATGGGAAATATACCGTGATACCAGCATCAGAGTCGGGGAATGATATGTCGCCGTTTTCGCACGATGACATACCGAGTGCCAAAGCACCTGCCGACATTGATAATATCAAATTTTTAATTCTCATTTTTTTTCTGATATTTATTATCCAACATTATTTCCAACCTTCGTTTTGTTTGAGATTGGACCATTTAAGAACGTCTTGCTCGGGTATAGGACCAAAGTACATGTAGTTCTCGAAACTGAGAGTGCGAAGAGGGAAAACATTGTATTTACCATCGTTGGTAACATTCATGCCTTTCACCTCCTCAACGATAGGTTCTTTCCAACGGCGAAGATCCCAAAAACGGAAGTTTTCGCCCATAAGTTCGATTCTACGTTCGTTGTGTATAAGAGCACGCCAAGCATCTTTGTCGCTACCAATTTCGTTGAGGTATTCATCGTTGGTGATACCACCACGTTGACGAATAGCAGCAATAATTTCGCGAGGGGTCATATCAAATGTAGAACTTTTAGAATCGGGACCGCCAACCTCGTTTTGAGCTTCAGCATAGTTGAGGAACAACTCAGTATAGCGGATACGAGCTTTGTAGTGACGGCGACCGTTTTTAGCATCAGATTTTACACTAACATCAGGATTGAGGAACTTGCTGAGGTAATAACCTGTCTTAGTAGAGTTGTCGTTGGCTGGGTTCATACCGTCTTTGGTTTTGGTGTTGTCAGAGCAGGTATTGATTTTTTCACCTCTCAATTCCTGACCATTGTGGATAATGTAGAGTTCAAGACGGGGATCACGATTTTTGTATGGATCATTGGGGTTGTAACCACTCTTAGCATCTGAAATCGGATATCCGTTGGCCATAGGGAATGCATCAACAAGGTTTTGAGTAGGATTAATCAAACCTTTACCGTCTAACGATGGCGGATAGTTGTTGCCTTCGGGTTCGGAGTCGTCAGAACCAGTACGGTCGCCACGCCAAAGCACCTCGTCGGGAATTGCACCATCACGCAAGGCTTCAATTTCAACGGTGTTTTTGTACCAAGTGTTGCCATTAGGAACAATAGTATGTCCCTGAAGTATCTCACCTGTAAGATTAGCAGCCACAGTCCAGTCAACGTTGCTAGCACCTTCGTAAAGCGGGCTTGCAATAGTAAGAGCAATCTGCGATTTAATAGCCTTAACAATGCGTCCGCTAAGAAGACCTGTCATAGTTCTTCCGTTTACACGGTCGTCACCGTTGTAGTCAAGGGGAAGCAATTCAATAGCTTTGTCTAAATCACTAAAAATCTGGTCAATAGATGTCTGAAAATCTGTACGGGCGATATTAAAATCTGAGTTCAAATCTTCAGGTTCGGTTACAATAGGAATACCCATAAGTTTCCCGTCTACTTTGCCACAATGAGCACGTAAACAATAATAGTTGTGAATTCCTCTAAGAGCGTAAGCTTCGCCTTTAAGACGTTGTTTAAACTTCTCGTTGGCATCAACTTCTTTTGCCCACGTAATGTTGTCAACGTTTTGCAAGAAAATGTTGATATACTGAATACATTCGCGGACGGTATTCCACTGAGATAGCGGATAAGTAGAAGCCGACCATTTACCGGCAGCCATTGTGTAGCAATCGCCTCTTCTCTGATTGGCTTTTTCATCGTTGATAACAAAATCGCTGGTAGCCAAATCCTCGTGGATATATTTCGAGAAGAAAATACCATCATCGTTGAATTTGGAATATGCCTGCATTATCAATCCTTGAATGCTGCTCGGCTCGTACGACAATGATTCGAAAGTCTTGTTGTTTTCGATGTTTGGTTCGAACATATCATCGCAGCCAGCAAGCAACAAAGATGCTAATGCCGATACTTTAATAATATTTTTAAGTCTCATAATAATTCTTATTAATCAAATTAGAATTTTGCGTTAACACCAATACCGTAGTAACGGCTTTGAGGAGCAGATCCGATACTGAGTTCCAAAGATTCGCGCATAGGCGAAATTGTCAACAAGTTGGATCCCATAGCGTATACCGAAACACCTTTAACAAACGAGTTGCCAAAAAGATGTTGGGGAAGGTCGTATGTAATCTGTACTTTGTCGAGAGTGAAAGCATCGCAAGAATACATCCAGAAGTCTGAGAGAACAAAGTTGTTTTTATTCTCGTCGGTAGAAATACGAGGATATTTTGCGCTTGTATTGTCGGCTCTCCAGCTGTCGCGGGCAATGGCAGAATATTTGGCATCCTTGTCGATCTGGTAGTAAGCATTGTACGAGTTCCAGTCCTTAAGATGGTAGCCATAGCGTTCAAATTCTCCAGAACCAGCCAAGAAGAATGAGAAGTTTTTCCATTTAACAGTGAAGTGCAAACCTACAACCGAAGGAGAACCACAGTTGCCAGTCTTTGTCAAGAAAATCTGGTCTTTATCGGTAATTTCATTATCACCATTGATGTCGGCATATTTAAGATCACCAGGTTTGGGTGCAGTACCGAGGTTTTGTTTGGGCGAATTGTCAATCTCTTCCTGGCTTTGGAAGATACCAATGCACTTATAGCCTCTCTGACGGTCAACTGCATGACCTTCTCTGTTCATATACTCCTCTGATTCGTTTTCGCTGTATTTTACACGAGTGGTGGTGTAATATGTGCCAAAAACACCTGCAGAGAAACTAACTTCGCCAAATTTTTTGTTGAAAGTTAATTCGTAATCGGCACCTATGCGGCGGTCGATATTGTTGTTGATATACGGAATAAACTTCGACAAGTAATTCGGAAAATCGGTTTCGGGCTTGATAATGTATCCATCCATGTCGTTAACAAAGAAGTTACCGTTGAATGTTATCATGCCTTTAAGGAATGAAGAACGAATGCCGGCACGAATTTCTTTGCGCTGAATCATTCTCAAGTCGAGGTTTTCACCGCGCGATGATTCGATTGTGTTTGCATTGGCACCGTCGTACCAAGTAAATCCCCAATCGTTTTTATTCCATGTACCTTCGTAGAGGTAGTATTTAGCACGATCACTTCCAGAACCTGGAGCGATAACGTCGAAGTCTTCGTTAAGAATGCTTGCAGAACCTTCGATCTGGAGTTTGTCGATAAACGAACCCTCTAAGAAAGATTCCTTAGCCAAATCCCAAGCAATTGTGAGAGCGGGGCTGAAAGCGTTGCGATGACCTTCGGCAAGACGAACTGAGTGAACAATAGCCGAGTTGAAATCCAAGTAGTATTTGTGAGCAAAGTTATAGCCCAAATGGAAGCCCATGTGAGCTGTACAATCGCTGTGATAGCTACCTACTTTAGTTTCTTGCGAACCACTTGCCAAAACAATAGCGTTGAGGTTGTGATTGCCAAAACTACGGGTGTAGTCAAACATACCAGTTACACTAATCATACGGTTGTCGACAGAACCACTAATACTCTGGTTACCGTTACGTTTGTCGTTGTTGATTTTGGTAAGACCTTCGATGTATTCTTTGCCGTTGATGGTGCCCCATTCGGGAGTGAACACTGCGTATTCGTTGGAGAATGCCGAAACATACTCGGTAGAAAAGTCCATACCCATAATGGTTCTGAACGACAAGCCTTTGGTAACACTGCTCAAATCAAAGTTCAAACCAGCATCAAACTGGAACTTACGAACTGTGTATTTACGTTTACCTGCAGCATAAATATCGCCAAAAACATTGGTTTTATCGGCATCGGTACCAGCAAGAAACTGTCCGTCGAAGATGTTCTTAGTGGTAGACAAGAGGTCGAACACATCCTTGGCGTTCGGATCGATCTGACTCTTAGGAATAAGCGGAGCTGCGTGTTCAGGTCTGTTAGGCTTCTGAGTTGCAGCAGCATCCCACCAATCAGCATTGCCTGCAGTTTTCAAATCGTAGAAAGTTGCATTGCTATTGATGTATGCAGAAATGAAACTGTTAATATTAACATCCACATTACCACGAACACTATAGCGATGAGTACGGTTGTCTTTACTATCGCCTATTTGCAAAAAGTCATCAAGTGTGTAGTAGTTGATGCTTCCATAGTAAGTGGCGCGTTCGCTACCACCAACGAGTTCTACACCTACATCAGTGCGGTTGTAAAACTTGCGGAGGTAATCATCAGAATAATAATCAACGTTGGGATAACGGTAGGGATTTTCTCCCGAAGCGTGATGATAGATTTCCTCTTCGGTGAAAGCAGGATTTTTACCATCACCCTCGCACGCCTTGTTATATAAAGTCATATACTCGGCAGAAGAAAGGTATTCAGGATAACTCTTGGCTACGTTAAAACCGGTAACCACGCGACCATTAATCTCAAGTCCGTTTTTAACTTTGCCTCGTTTTGTGGTGATAAGAATTGCACCTTTGGCACCACGGCTACCATAGAGAGCCACAGCGTCGGCACCTTTCATAAAGGTGATAGATTCAATTTCGGAAGATAACAAGTTCTCGTATCCGCTAAGACCACGGGGCACTCCGTCAACAACGATATAGTAGCTCGAATTGCTTGGATCCATACCCCAGAGTGTAGAACCATTCCAACCTCCCACATACGATTCCATATTATCCAAAGCTCCGGTAGTATAATTATCGTGAAGGTTTTCTTCAACATTAACATACGAAACGCTACCGAGAAGGTCGGCCTTGGGCACTGAACGGTAGGCAATAGGAATTTCATCGCTAGCGAGGTCTTGTATCATCACGATGTCGCCGAGAGATTCTCTACTATTAACTTCTATCTGTTGTGTGTGATAGCCTTTGAGTGAGAAAACAAGAATGCTGGTTTCGTCAACAGTAATTGAGAAATTGCCTTCTATGTCGGAGATTGTACCTTTGTTGGTACCTTGCATAACAACAGTAACACCAGTAAGCGGATTGCCATCTTCGTCTACTACTCTACCCGATGTCTGAATATCGTCTTCGGGCATAGATGAAAGAGGCATGTTAAAGCTGCTATTGTATGCTGCGGCAGTCGAAATACCAGATTCTGATGCGGTGGTGCTCGCATTCAATACCAACGGTACGGCAGCCAAGGCAGCGCATATAACTAATTTAGTGTGTATATGTCTCATTTTTAATAATTTAAAATCATACATAAATTATTGTCTACCAGCCCGGATTTTGTTCAAATTCAGGATAGAGATATACTTGCGATTCCGGGAAGGGGAACCAGTAGTGTTTAACATCGAATTTGCGTGTTAAGATAGGAACTCTGCGGAAGTTAGCAACCTTAGCCTCGCGGGGATCGTTAGCCTTAAAGAATTCCTCGGTTTCCAAACGGTCAAATTCGTGCGAATACTTTGTGCAGTATTTAGGCTCGGTAAGGAGCAACCAGCGTTGAAGGTCGTTAAAACGGAATCCTTCAAATGCAAGCTCAACCGAACGTTCGCGACGAATTTCGTCCATCAACTTTGTTCCTGTCTGATAATCAGCACCAACCTCGCCGCATCCGCAACGATGACGAAGTACGTTTACAGCGTCAACTGCGGTTAAACTGCAGTTAGAAGGTTGATAGTTGGCAGCAGCACAAGCCTCGGCATACATCAAGTATACATCAGCCAAACGCATATACGACAAGTAGGTGTGTGTAGCACCAGACCATTCGTAATATTTGTCGGCAATGTTGCACTGATGGGGAACAAGTTTCTGCATAAAGTAACCTGTACGGCTTGCATTAGCCACAGCACGCATATCGCCACCAGTATAGAGAGAACAGTAACGATATTTTTCCTTCTCTTTATCAAGTGATTGAGAGTTAACATACTTGAATCCATCGAAAACCACATCGTGATAGAAACGAGGGTCGCGGTTGAGGAACGGATGCGAGGGATCGAAACCAGAATTAGGATCGTCAATCGGCAAACCATTGTCCATACCGTATTCGTCAATCAAATTGCCAGTAGGCTGGTGGATAACGTTGTCGTGCTCTACTAAACCAGCTACTTTAGGTCCGAAAACTTTAGTAGTGTTCCAGTTAGAAGAGTTGTAATCAGACGAAGGTCCTCGCATAATAGCCTCTTGACCGCCTGGTTGTTTCCAGTCTTGTTTACTGGTGTAGAAAAGGTCGGAATAAAGGAATGTTACACCTTTTTGACGTTCATGGTCGTAAATACCACGGTAAACCTTGCCTAATGTATCAAGAGCATTCTCAGGATTTACATAAACATCCACAGCGGTAGAATCAAATTTAAAATCAGCGAGACGATACTGAGTCTGACCAGATTCAACAAGAGAAAGCAATTCGCCAAAAGCGTCGGCTGCTTGTTTGCAGTAATCTTCGTCGTAATCATATGTTTTGCCACCACCAAGCTGAGCACCGTTTTTCATAAGAGGCGAACCAGCCCAAAGGTAGTTTTTGCCCAAGTATGCAAGTGCGGTGATTTTGTTAACACGGAGCATGTTTTTACCCGAAGTAGCAGAACCAACAGCAGTGTTGTCCCAGTCGAGAGGTAAATATTTGATAGCTTCTTTCAAGTCAGCAGCCACCTTTTCGGCACATTCACTATATTTCAAACGAGGTTCTTTCATCACATCTTCTGGGTTGATAACTTTGGTGATATAAGGCAACCCGCCAAAATATTCCATAAGTTCAAAATGCCACCATGCACGGAAGAAATAAGCCTGTCCAAGAATGAGGTTTCGTTCGGTGCTCGAACCCACCATTTTGTCGATGTTTTCGATAGCCATATTGCATTTGCGGATGCAATACCAAGAGTGAGGCCACAAAGAGTGGTCTTTAGGTCCGCCTGACGAAGGGTTGCTGTTGCTTTTATAAAGCCAGTTGCCAGTTTCTTGCCAAGCCTTAAAGTTACCAAGGTCTACTTGGTGAGTCATACGGTCGTCGGCTTCTGGGTTGAAAATCTCATCATCGCCCCAGTTCCACGAAGGACACCAATTGCATTTCTCCTTGTCGGGAATGCAGTTGTAAATCTCTTCGATATAACCTTGGAAACTACGGAAGTTTTTGAAAGCGTCTTCACTTGTAATAGTGGTTTCTGGTGCTTTGTCAAGATATTCCTCGCAAGAAGAAACCGAAGCGCACAACGCCATTCCGGCTGTTCCTATTAGTATTTTGTTAAATATATTTCTCATTTTGTTATCGTTTACAATGAAAATTTAAGACCAATGTTGAAACGCTTTACAGTAGGATATGCGCCGAGGTAGCCTGCACCACCGAGGTTTGCCTCACGGTCGTCAGGCATGCGGCTCCAGAGCCAAAGGTTATTGCCGTTTACAAACACTTTGAGATACGAGAATCCAATATGCTTAATCCACGATTTGTTAGACCAAGTATATGCGAGCTCTACGTTTTTCAAACGGATATAAGAACCGTCAAACTTATACTGTGAGCCGTATGCAGGGAATGCGCCACCAGATTTGCTTACAGGAGCTGTAACAAAGTGGTAATAAGAGTATTCTGCATCGGTATTTTCTGGAGTCCAGATAGATCCAAGGTCGTAAACAGTATTAAGTCTCTGTCCAAAGCTCTGAAGTGTTACATCACGAGTAACATTGGTAACACCGTAAAACTGAATGAAACAGCTGAAGCCTTTCCAGTTGTAACCCAAAATAGCGTTGTAAGTGTTCTGAGGAGAACCAGTGTAACCATAAGGAGCTGAGTCTTTGCTGTCGATTTGTCCGTCACCGTTGAAGTCTACAATGTAGTAGTTACCAGGAAGACGGAGTTTGTCGTCGCTTTCGTAAGCAGGCGAACCATAAAGCTCGTCGATATTGTTAACAAAGCCTGCGTCGATAAACGAATGTTCCTGTCCGATGGCGTATCCTTCAGCTTTCTGATAGTTGGGACGGAGAATAGCATCGTCTTTTTCGATAATCTTGTTTTCGTTGTGGCTCATGCTAAAGTTAGCCCAAGCACCCATTCCATTGCTGAAATCTTTTTTCAAACGAAGCTCTATTTCGTAACCATGGCTCTCGGTTTTACCTTTATTAATAGTAGGAGCACCTGCGCCAAAGTAATCAGGAACTGCACGGTCGCCGCCGCCGATAAGAATATCGCTACGCTTATCTTTGTAAATATCTACGCTACCGGCAACTAATCCACCAAAGAATGAATAGTCGATACCAAAGTTAAACTTGCGTGCTTTCTCCCAGTGAACTTCGTAGTTTCCAATTTGAGATTCGCGGTAACGGTCGTAAATACTATTGCCGTGATTCTCGTCCATAGATGTTGTGCCACCGTAAGCCCATTGGGTAAGGTAGAGCCAGCGTGCTCCAAACGGGTTGTCGTCACCAACCTCACCGTAAGATGCGCGGAACTTCAAGATGTCGATAAGTCTGCGGTCTTTGAGCGATTCCATAAAAGGCTCTTCAGAAAGAGTCCAGTTGATACCACCCGAATTGAAGAAAGCGAAACGGTTTTCAGGAGAGAATTTCTCAGATCCGTTGTAACAGCCGTTGTACTCAATAGAATAGCGGTTTTTGTAATTATAAGTTACACGGAATGCCCATTCTTCGCGATATTTATCAAGCTCCGAACCAGTTGCGTTTTGTTCGCGTTTAAACACGCCCATTGCTCCTACTTCGTGAGCTTCGGCAAATTTGCGATTGTAGTTGATTTGTCCTTGGTAGAAGAGACGGCGGAATGTAGCTCCGTTGTCGATGCTACCAGCTTGTGAGCTCCACTTAGATTCTTCAATCCAGTCAAGACCAGTTTTTGCATCAGTGCTGTGGCGGAGATAAACGATTCCAGTAGCAGGATCAATCCATTTCTGCTGAGCATCGTTAAAGTCGTCGCCAACACCACGGTTGGTTTCTTTGAAACGGTTGTCCCAAGAGATTGTACCACGGATGTTAAGGCCTTTGGTCAAGAAACTAAGATCTTGCTCAAGGTTAAAGTCGGTTGTGATGCTGTTGGTGGTAGATTTAGCCATACCTGCCACAGCAAGGTTTTGTACTGAGTTGGTAACGTTAGAAATCTGAGGATAGTAACCCCACGAACCATCATCGTACTGAGGAAGGAAAACGTCAGGAGCAATATTATATGCACCAGACCAACGCTGAGCCTCTTGCCATTCGTCGCCTGCGTTTGCACGGGGACGTTTGCTGATGGCAAGCGAACCAGCGAGGTTAACTTTCAATACTGTGGTCTTAGTGATTGTGAAGTCGAGGTTTGAACGTGCGTTCAAACGGTTGTATCCGTAACCGGTTTCGTAACCACGACCGTTGTCGTATGTTTTCATAAGGTCGCCTTCGTTGGCATAGTCGGCAGCAGCAAAATATCTAACAACTTTGTTACCACCAGTGATGCTCAAGTTGGCATTGTAACTTACTGCATAATCTTTGAAAAGAGCGTCTACCCAATCTACATTAGGATAGCGTTCGCGCTGTTCTTGTGTAGTTTGGTTGCGATACTGATTGATTCGCGACTGAGGAGTCATATATGCCCAAGCCTCTTCACCTGCTACAGGCAACTCTGTTTCGAGTGTCTGGTTACGTGCCATCAAAGCATCGTAAGCATCGTATTTGTTAGGGAGCTTAGATGGTGCTTTTACTGTGGTTGTGAAACCTACATCAATTTTAGCTTTACCTTCTTGACCACGTTTGGTGGTGATAAGGATAACGCCGTTGGCACCACGCACACCGTATACCGCTGTGGCAGATGCGTCCTTGAGTACTGAGATGTTTTCCACTGACGAAACGTCTACAGAACTCATCTCACGCTCGATACCGTCTACAAGTACGAGAGGGTCTGAATTATTCCAAGAACTTGCACCACGGATGATGATTTTAGGATCTTCTCCACCAGGGATACCAGTACCTTGCTCGGTAACAACTCCAGGGAGGTTACCTGTAAGGGCTGCACCAAGGTTGGTAACACCTGCAGCACGTTGAAGTGTTTCAGCATTGGCTTGGGTAATAGCACCTACCACAGAAGCCTTTTTCTGTTGTCCGTAACCTACAATCACAACTTCGTCAAGTTGTTGCGAACTCTCTTCCATTTTTACATTGTAGGTGGATCCTGCTCCAACTTGGACAAGTTGGTTGTCGAAACCAATGAAGGTAAATACCATTGTAGAGCCTTGTGCAGCTGTGATTGAATATTTACCATCGAGGTCGGTGATGGTACCGTTGTTGGTACCTTGAACTATTACAGTAACGCCCGGCAGCGGTTCGCCATTGGGGTCTGTAACCGTACCAGAAATTGTTTTCCCGGTCTGAGCTTGAATCTGTCCGCAGAAGAACACCATTAATAGTGCTATAAGCATCCGTCTGCAATACTGTTTCAAGCCATTGTCTTTTTTGAAACTGTCTTTCATAAAGTTTAATTCCTAATTTATTAATGATTTTGCCCTTTTATTGCTGATTTTAAGGGATTCAAAGCAAACAAGGTTAGCTCTGTCTTTTTTGTTTTTTTTCACCGGGTGAACTGTGCACCCTTCAGCTCGGTGATTAAGAATCGTCAATTAGTGTATCCATCTCAGTATTAATTAAGTTATTGATAATTTTACAATTAAACTATCAGGTTGGAGTCAGGTTTCAAATCTTACTTTTATAATTGTAAATTATACTAACACTACCGGTCTCTTTTTGTTTACCGCAAAGTTAATAAAAATTTCAAACTTTTTAATCTTTTGAAG
>Ga0256872_10000254_pt1 | contig 14147 bp, 1 predicted proteins | sample RumenRJG_08RNA_FD_186119 | JGI IMG/M metagenome (GOLD analysis project Ga0256872, IMG submission 186119) | Metatranscriptome of bovine rumen microbial communities from Lethbridge, Alberta, Canada - Rumen RJG_08 (Metagenome Metatranscriptome) | ecosystem: Host-associated > Mammals > Digestive...
CAATTTTGAATCCAAAATTTTTAACCTTAGTAAATTTTTCCAAGTCATATTTTGTCCTCTTGCTCTTTTCTCTGCTTATTTCCCTATCATTTTCTGGAGATAGCTCTTGTTCAGAACAATGGACTGAAATCGCCTTGGAGCGTAACCTTTGGACAAGAATAGGAGATGTGAATGAAGACCAAGATACTGAGCGTCCCTTAGTTTTTGAATTTGGGCAAAAAGATTCTTCTAGTACAGACATAGGTGGGGCAGTTTGGCATCCATATGATTTTTCTAAAAAGAGAGGAATATTAATTTCCTTCAAGCCCACTATAAAATATGATGAATCTTATTTCGGAAATGTCAAGTATCCTCAAGGGTTTGCTATTGTCTTCACTTCAAGTTCTATAGAAAATCTCATTGGAGAAAAAGGTCCTGGTTTAGGATATGAAGGAATTATGAACGCTATTGCCTTTGAATTTGATTTCGTTAAACAATCAAATTATGGAGATTCAAAAAAGCCACATTTTTCTGTTAATTTTAACATAAGTGGTGAAATTTCTGCAAGCACTAAAGATAGAACAGATTCTGCTATTAATAGGTTACTTCCTAATTTTTATGATAATTCTTTAGATGGATATTTAAAGAATATCATTTTCGAAATTGAAATTATCGGAAAGAAATTAAAAGTAAGGTCAAAAAGGGAAGGCTATGAAGATATCTTAACTACAGACTTTGTAGAGTTTCAAAAATTACTGGAACAAGAAGATGTCCACATTGGAATAACTGCTTCAATGAACCAGAATAAGAAAGTAATCATAGAAGATTTTAAAGTTTCTGAAATTTCCACTAAAGAAAAAGGAGATCTTGAAATTAAAGGAAGTGAAGCAATTCCTGTAGTCAAAGCTGGTGAAGAAGTGACCTTATTTTACAGTATAAAAAGTACTTGTGATGAAAAACTTAAAATATTTTCGAATGAATATTCAGGAAGTGATCTCAAACTTTTGATAAACAACGAAGAAGTAAAACCAGAAACTATTATATTCGATGAAGAGTCTGTTCAATTAAAGATGATTGTGACTCAAACCAAAGAAAATATTTATACAGCTCTAGTCGATTTTCAAGGCAAAACTTCAGTCCCTTCTAAATTTATAGTTACTTCCAGTGATATTAATCGCTTAGAGCTTTGTGATGTTGATGAAGAAAAAGAATATCATTTAACCTCTGAGCCTGAACAAACTAAGGATAACTTTTATGTCCCTTTGTGCTTTTATGATCAATATGGAAACAGAAAACCTCCAACATCAACAGGAATGAGTGGGATCAAGGTTGGCTTCCCTGATAATTTAATGCCTAATAATATTGTAGAAACAAGCATCGATGATATCAATAAGAGACTGGAAGTCAAAGTACCTTTTAATACTTTTGGAGAATATAAAATCTTCAGTGAAGATTTCATTGAAAGTAAATTAAGATATATTAATATCATGCCAAAGATTATTAGCCCTAAAAAAAGTGAGTTATCCATTTTATACGACCAAAATGTTATCCAATCAGATGATTCAGTGGTTTCTTTAAGAATAAAACCTAAAGATAATTATGGAAGAGATATTCCCAATATCATTTTAGAGAAAATGAATTGTTCATTTGGGTCTTCTATGATTTCTACACAAGATAATACAAAAATAGAAATAACTGAAGAATATAAGAATGATTACATCCTTTTAACTCCAAAAAATAAAATTGAAAAATCTGGAAGATATATTTTCACTCCAAAAGTTGAATGTAATGGAATTGAACCAACTATATTAGATTGTGGAATTAATTTAGAAACTAAATTAAATAATTGTGAATTCTATAAATTAATGCCACAAATCAGCACTAATCATATAAGCGTCTTAGATGAATATTTAAAAGAATATACTATTTATGAAAGTGGGGAAAATAATAATTATCTTTATATTTCCTTAGATGAAGGGGATAATAAAAAATTAACGGAAATAATGCTTTTAGATGGTAGTAATTCACCTTATTTAAAAATTCCTACAAAAACTCTAAATGCCAAATTAGATGGTGTTAAATTAGAGGTAACACAATTAGGTAATAAATATGTCCTTATTTTACCAAAAGAAAAAAGTAGAAATGACTATTCTCCACTGAAATCATATGATTTAGAAATTTCTTTTGATAGTTCTTCTTTTACTATAAAAACTAAATTTTATTATTTGGATCAATATATAACTAATTTAGATAATACTAAGATACAAGGCTCAACAATAATTTCTCATAAAGCATTTTATAAACAAAATTCTTTAACATTAGAAGCCTCTAATACTCTTTTATTATTTGATATTTATGAACAAATTGAAAGTGGATATTTACACCTTGGTAATAATTTAGATAAAAATAAAGTTTCAATAACAATAAATGGTCAACTTTCTGGAGATATTGAAATAGTTAATCAAATTGCATACTTATCAGTTTTTATTCACAAATTAACAAAGGCTAATAAATATACAATAATTTTAAAATATGATACTGAAACACTTGCAGAAATAAATTTAGAAATAATTCCAAAAAAAGAGGCTTACTATTTAGCTTATAACAATGGTACTCTTTTGAACTATTCCAAGAATATTCCAATAGGAAAAGAAGAACATATAAAATTAATAATGCTTGATAAATATGAGAACGCAATCGAAACTAATGAAATATTCAATGCTTTTTCTAAAATAAAAATAAGTCAATTTGATATTTTCGATATCAGGCTTGATTATAGCGGAAAAATTCATATCAATAATTATGGTAAAACTGGAAAATCAGTAAATTTAACATTAGTAAATGGGAAAACATATACTTTTGAAAGTATTTATTCTCCTAAATCTATAGATATTTCTCCTCTAAATTCTTATGGTTCACTTATTAATTCTCCTATAATTACTGTTGATGAATCAGTACAAGTGCGTCTTTTTTTAAGAGATAAATATGGAAATGAAATTAAAACAAAGGAAAAATTTGATACTGCAGTTAATATTTATATTGGAGGAGTAAACAGTAAATTAATAATTCCAATGACCTTAGAGCCTAGTGCTACTTATGAATATAAATTTAAAAATAAGACAGCCTTGGAGAAAAATGGAGATTATGAAATAACAATATTTATAAATAATTTCCCTGTAGAATGCCAAGCTTGTCATTTCAGAAAAAACTTGGGTCTTTTAGCAGAAGCAGAAAAAGCAACCATTTATATTTTAGGAAATAAACAAAAAATCCCAGTGACAAATAGCAGAGGTAAAACCAATTATAATGTTGGATTAGTTGATAAAAACTGGGGATATTTCTCTTTTTATTTAGAAGAAAGAGACCAATATAACAATGAATATAAAGAAACTAAATCTTTAACTTTTTCTTTTGAAGCGGACAATAAAACTACTGATGTTACTAGTATATCTATTTGCCCTTTTGGAAATAATGAAGATGAAAGGAACTATTTTAAATTATGTACAGGAGTGATTGATGCATGGAAAAAATTGCCAAATGGAATTTATAGGATTATGACCCTTTCAGATACTCTTATCTTTACTTTATATATAACAGATTCATTTATAGATTCATCTGATACTACTCCGGTTATGAATTATAGTTCTATCCTTTTAAATACAAATGAAATATATGGAAAAACTGATATGCCAGGAAGTTTCATTTTAGATTTAAGAAACAAAAACTATAAAAGAATAGAAAATATAGATATAACAAATATAACAATTAATGAGGGAAGTAATTCTCTCAACTATGAAATTACCCATGGACCAGAAAAAGGTCTTTTAACTGTCTTTTTATTAGCTTCAAAACCTGGTCAATATAAATTCAATGTTTTATATAATAATAAAACAATTATTGATAAGAGTTATACATACCATTGTGATTGTGGATTTGAAAAGAAATTAAAATATATAAATAATGGAAATCTTGAAAATGGCAATTATGCGTTTTTCCAAGTTTTAGATTCAAAAAACAACCAATGTAATTCACAATATTATTGGAACGATTTCCCTATTAAAGAATATGCTAATAATTTATTTTCGGCCAGAGATTCAGCAAATGGAAACATATATAAAATAGATACTTACTATAACATTTTATCAAATACATTTATATTTTATTTTGATAACCACGTTCCAGATTCCTTAACTATTTCTTCTAAAATTATTAAATTCGGAGAAAATCAAGAAACTCAAAAAGTATCATTAGCATCAAATATTCTTGATGAAAATCATTTTTCAGTAAAATATGATTCAAACAAATTAACTGTGACTCCTTTAGATGCAAATTATGAAAAAGCTAATAATTATAAACTAGATACTTCAGACTTTGATGTGGCTTTAATAAGAATAATAAATGATGATTTTAAAATAATAAAAAATGATTTTAATGTTTCTAGCTTAGAAATAAAAATAGATGATACTATAATAGACGCAAAAGGAAAATATATTTATATCGTTTATTATAAAGGGAAAGAACTATTTTGTCAGAATTGTATCATAGATAAAACAGAAAATAGAATCGATATAACTAAGACAAAAGTTTATAAAAAGGAAGGAGATGATAATTACATTCAAAGTAATCAAAATTTAATTATGCCTATGATTAAAAATAATATGCCTTTCTTTAGAATAAATTTATATTCCAATAATGATAATTTAATAATTCCCGAATCTACATCTGATTTAACTATACAAATTAAAGCTCAAGACACAATAATTTCTAATCAAGTAAAATTAAATTCAAATGGGAATATTTATATATATCTCACTAAAGAAGGAAGAGATGCCTATCTTAAATTAGAACCAATGACTCTAATAACATTAACAATAAAATATTCGGAAAATAATTATGCAGTATCTTATTACGTTTTTGATTACCATAAAAAAAAACAAAATTCTAAAGAATATTGCTCTACAGGAGCTGTTCCCTTAATAATTAATAAGCAAGAAACTTATATAAAAAGACAAGATGAACAATTAGAATTAGAAATATATTTATCAGAATGTGACGAAGAGAATAATGAAATCAAAAATAGTTTAAAAATATTTAATAAAAAAACAGGAGATTCATATGATGCAGAAATAATTCCTACAGATATAATCGGAGGATATATACTCTTTTTACCAACAAAAATTAGTGTAAGTGAAGCAAATCAATATTATATAGTAAATAACAAAGCAAAAAGTGATTTATTCGAATTAAGTGTAATACCTGATTATGACGTAAAACAAGTATCTTTTTCCAAAGATAATGATATGGATGAAACAGAAACGGATAAATTATATACATACTTCTTAGTACAATTGAAAGATTCACATGAAAATATTATAACAAATGTAGGAAGAAATTTATTTGCTAATGATTTAAATGTATTACGATTAGATAAAAACTTGCCTTATAAATTAACCTATGATCAAAGCAAAAAAGTTTTTAGATGCCAAGTTCCTATTAATGGATATGGTGAAATAACTGCTCAAACTGTTGAATCAATAGGGCAACAGGCAAGTTTGAAAATCGAGATTGGTTCTCCTAAATTCATATTGAATTCTGTATTTAAATTAGAATCTGAAAATTCGAATAATTTTACTTTCTCCATGGAATTAATAGATGAATATTATAAGATAATAAAGTCCAAATCATACTATTATAAAATATCCTTCAATTATTTCACAATAAATCCTTTGACAAGAGAAGTATTTGTAACTAAAGTTGATCATCAAGAAGAAAGTGGAAAATATACTATTAATTTGAAGAGTTCTTTTCCCAAATATTCAATATATGGTTTTATTCCTTATATAGGATTCTTACCTCAAATATGCCCAGATTGCGTTAAAATAAATGAAAACCCTGAATATATTTATTCCATAGAAAAAGAGAATTATATTCCACATAATTTAGAAAAAAATTTGTTTTTAATAAAAAATGATGATCTTCCTGTCTATTTATATTTGGCTCATAAATTAACTTCAATTCAAGTAACAAATGCTAATTCTAAAGAAATAATATCCAATGAAAAGACAAAGTTATATTTGATTTCTTATAATAATAATACTGGTAGTGCTCAAATGGAAGTTAAATTCAATGATAAAATTTTCTCTGTAAGATTTATAGACTATTCTCCCCAAGCTGAAATAGAAATTAAAAGTATTCCACCATACATTGAAAATTATGGATATAAAGTGTACAGTAAAAATAATTTAGATTTTATTCATATAGGATTTTTCATGGAAAACAGAGATAATAATGGAAAATTAATAACCACTCAACCTAATTTAGTCATTGATAACGACTATGCTGGTATTATAAAAAGAATAAACGTGATAAATACTTGTTATTATGGAATTTATTATGTCAAAGTAACTTTCTCTAAATCTGCTAAAATTGAATTTTATCCAAAATTTAATAAAAATCATAAAGACGATGTTAATTATACCACTATTCTACTTAAAGCTATTGCAGCTTTTCCTACTGATATAGTTTTGAATAATAAAGAAATTATAAATAAAAATGTTGTCAAATATAATTTAGTCACATCAAATTCATTTTCTGAGAATACATGTGATGATCGTCTTAATATATTCGTGGAAGACATAAACTTAAAAAAATTCAAAAAAAAATTAGTTCAAGAAAGAGAGGATTGTTTCTTATATATTAAATTTACAGGAGAAACAGTAATTAAATCAAATATAAACAATTTCAAATCTGATATAAACAATAATGGTAGATCATTATATAATATCAATCCTTCATTTTCTTCATTAAGAATAAATCCAAACGTATTTGATAATACTGAAGAAACTTTATCAATTGAATTCCAAGAAAGAACACCATCAGGAGTTTCTTATCAAGAAAAAGAAGTTAACGATAACAAAAATTTATATATATATAAATATATCACACCGAATAAAATGAAATTAATAAAGACATACTCAGGACTTTTTTCAAGTATTTATCTTTTTAATCCAGCTCAATTAAAATTAGAAAGAGGATCTACTTATATCCTTATTGGGGATGTTGTTTATAATAATATACCTCCATCTTTTGTTTATTACAAACAAAAAGCATCTTCTAATACTAATGAAATAAAATCTATTCAAGCTACTTATTATAATGAAGAAAAAAAATCTAATATTATATCAAACTTTGGAGATTCAAAATCAACTGGAGATAGCTTTGAACTTAATTTACCTTTATTATTAAAGATTAAATTATTAGATTCAAGTGGAAATCCTGTAGATATAGAATATAATAACGAAAATCAATTAAGGGCTAAATTACTGTTGCCAAAAGGAAATGACATTGATTTAACTTTATTACATTATAATGATGATACATTCTATATAAAACCAGATATAAAAACCACTTCCTATTTATTGCATCTTCCTATATATATTATTCAAGATTATTATTACATCCAAATTTCATATAATGAAACGTATTTTTATTCACTTTTATCTTTAAAGAAGACTGACCTTCAATATTCTGCTTTTAAAAGGAAATATGATTACCCAAATAATGGAAATATTTTAAATTCTTTTTCTGCCAAAATTCATGAAGATGATGATACATTATATATCAATAAAGATACTCCTCTTATTTATCATATTTGTTTGCTCAAAAAAGAAAATGCAAATACATTAAATGTAAATCAACATTTAGACACGAGTAAATTGGAATTATCAATTTCAACAGGATGTACATTTAAATATGCCAATTCTTATATGGGCTGTTTTGCTTTTTCTACAACTGAATGTGTTAGTGGTGAATTATCTATTAAATATAATGGCGTAGGGGCTTCAAATACATTATCAATTCATAATTTCGCATCGGATGATATAGTAATGGCTTTTAATAAAGAAAAATCTCAGAGTATAAAAGAATCAAATCAAACTTCTGTGGATTTAGTCTTTAATCAAGAAACAAGAATTGAAAATTCTGATTTATTTAAGGTTTTCATAAATGGAGATCTTCTCGAAAAAACAGATTATTCTTTGATTTATAATCTAAATGATAAACAAATTAAATTTTCCTTAGGATCTAGTAAACTCACTTCCATTTCAAGAATTAAAAATGTAACAGTCACTTATGAAGAGGGAAATTCTATTCAAAGGAAATTAATATCAGAAGATTTTCAAATAACAATTAATCAAGAAAAATATGATACTTCCTCTGAAATTTCTAATAAATATCAATTACAGATTCAAGAACCTTTTGATATAATGGTAGGAGACTTAATATATTTTTATATTCTTTTATATGACCCAAATAATGCTTGCTTCTATGGAGATTTTGATATATTAAAAAATATGAAAATCAATTTGAAAATTGGAGAAAGTAGTTATGTGACTCAAATAAAAAGCCAGGAAAAAGTAAAAGGATATTCTCAATGTGAATATATATATAGAGTAGAATTTGAACAAACTTCAAAAATTTCTGGAAATTTTGACGTTGAAGCCATAGACAATGAATTAAAAGGCAAGAGTAAATTATATATCGCTCCTAAAGGCATTGATGAAGAAAAATCTTCATTTTCAGGAAATACTACTGTCCAAGCAGGTCAAAATTTCTATGTAATTTTTTCTGGAACTGATTCAGAAGGAAATAAGATTAACTATTATGATTTGATTAGAGAATTTGATATTCAATTGAATGATAGTTCATATAATCTTGTTGATAAAGGTGGAGAAAATTTCACTTATAATATAAGAGTAAACAAAGATAACACAGCTTTTAATATTTTAATGAAAATAAAAAATAGAGACACATATACTTTAGAAGCATTATACAAAGGTAAAAAAATGAATTTAAAAGATTCATTTAAAATTAACGTTCTATTTGGTCAATGTTCAACAACAGATGCAAATCCCACAATATTAAAAATAGATCAAAGAAATGAAACCTATATAGGAGAAACTGTTACTGTTGAAATTTTATGTAAAGATATTTTAGGTAATGCTGTTGAGAAAGAAGGAAATGAAATATTTACAGCAAATATAAAACAAATTGTTGATAACGAAACTGAAATAGAATATGACTATAAAAAAGGATTTAGTAATGGAAAACACTTGATTTCTTTTACACCTTCTAAAATTGGATTTTATTCCATCGATATCAGTTTAAATGGTAAAAAATATGGAAATAATTCTATTGTGGAAGTAATTCCTATAAATAAAACTAAATATAGTTGCATGAATAAAAAACAATTTGATGATTTAGTCGATTGCGATGATGAAGAGCATAAGTATAGAGACTTTATAAGAAATATTTTAACTGATCAATTTATGTGTTACAATAACACAACTCCAGGACAAATATATAAATGCTTATCAGAAGACGAACAATGTGTATCAAATACCACAAATTGTGGTTGTCTAGGAGAAAGTGATAAATGGAATGGATATTGTTATTCAAAAAAAAGCAATCCAATAGAATTAGTTAAAAATAATACAAATAAAGTTACATGTCTGAACAAAATTAAAGCCAAAAATCCTTTAGCAACAGTATATCAATGCGAAGATGGTACTTGTAGAACTAAGGCAGAAGAATGCTTTACAACTTTCGAATGTCCTTTGGGATATAGATCTTGTGGTAATAAATGCATATTATTAAGTGAAACATGTTCTATGGAAAATACTTGTTCTTCAGATGAAGTTTTATGTTGGGATTTATCTTGTGCTAAAAATTATGACTTATGCCCAACTAGAATTACCTGTCCTAAGGGGAAAGTTCTTTGCCCAGATGGAAGTTGTCAATTAACAGGACATTGCCTACAGCCTTTAATAAGGTCATGCCCTAATAATCAATACCAATGTCCAGATTTTTCCTGTGTTGCAAGTCAAGATGATTGCAAAAAGAATCCAGTATGTGATGTCGGATTAAGCCTTTGTGAAAACAGCCTTTGCAAAGAATCTTGTCAAGAAATAATTGAACCAGAAGATAAATTCCGTTGTCCAAATGGCAAATATGTTGATAATACTAAATTATGTCCTTCAGATATTTTTGTTCCACAAGGATATATCAAATGTCCTAATGGTGGCATAGCTCTTGATAATAAGGATTGTCAATATGTCCAAGGTGGAATACCAATTACTTGCCCAAATTCAAAGCCAATATTATGTCCAGATCTTTCTTGTGTTGAAAAAAGTTCGAATTGTAGTACTGTTTATATTCCTAAATGTCCACCACATAAACCATATCAATGTTGGAATAATGAATGTCGTAAATCTTTTGATGAATGTCCAACACCTGTGACATGCCCTGTTGATTCGCCTGTTTTATGCCAAACAGGATTTTGTGCGAAATCATCTGATGAATGTGGAGAAAAAAATAGAAGATAAATGTTCAGCATCAAATTCATATCGTTGCTTTGAGGGAACATGTGTTTCTTCAATGGAATTATGTCCTACTCATTCTTTCTGTGGAAAAAATCAAATAAAATGTTGGAATGGAGCATGTGTTAATAATATAAATGAATGTCGTTCTGTCAATTTAGATTCTTGCTCAAGTTCATTCCCTTACCGATGTCCAGATGGTTCATGCAGAACAAGTTATCAAGACTGCTCTTCAATTACTACATGTCCTCCTAATCTTCCAATTAAATGCTTTGATAATTCTTGCCGAGCAAGCATTAATGAATGTCCTGCTTACCAAACATGCGGAGAAAATAAAGTCTCATGTCCTGATGGTACTTGTGCTTTAAATTATGATGAATGTAACACAATTGTTACTTGTACTTCTAAAACGCCTTATTTATGCTATGATAATTCTTGTAAGGCACAATTGAGTGATTGCCCAGAACCACCTAAATGTTCAAAGAATGAAGTTTTATGTCCTAATGGTGCCTGTGTTTCTTCCAGACAAAATTGTAAAATATTTACCCCTTGTGAATCAATATATCCAATAAGATGTGATTCAAATAGTTGCGCTGATAAAATAGGTTCTTGTTCTTCATCAAGGAAAAAGCGATGTCCTGAAGGATATGTCTTTTGCGAAAATGGTGAATGCAAAACTTCTGAATATTTATGCGAAAAATTCGAATGCCCTAAAAATAAACCTTTTAAGTGCAAAGAAGGAGTTTGTGTTCATGATGAAAGTTTATGTGATAATGAAGAGAATGGTTGTCCCTATAATAGGCCTTTTAAATGTATTGACGGAACTTGTGTAAAATCCGAAAGTTCATGTAATAAAAATTATACTTGTGAAAATAAACACTTATGTCCTGATGGCTCTTGTGTAAAAAATGAAAAAGACTGTCCTCTAATAAATGGTTGTTATAATGATCGTCCTTTTAAATGCGCTGATGGTACTTGCATTAATCCTTCAACCACTTCATGTTCCCCAGTATTATGTCCATTTAATTCTCCATATAAATGTCCCAATGGTTACTGTGCGGAAAAATCAGCTGATTGTTCAAATGATTTATTCGAACAAGATTTATCTGATTGCGGTGATGGACTTATTATGTGTGTAGATGGTCGTTGTGTTGAATCAGTCGATTATTGCAGGCCTATTTATGAATGCGAAAACTCTTATCAGAAATGCCCGGATGGTTCTTGTAGAGTAAGTTCTGATTTATGTCCTAAAGGAGTGAAATGTCCTGAATCAAGGCCTTATCTCTGTGCTAGTATTAATGTTTGTGTGAATTCAAGTGAATATTGTAACTCTGGATTAATATGCCCTAAGGGGTATTTTAAATGTCTTGAAGATGGATTATGTAAAGAAAAATCAGAAGATTGCAAAAATGAAAAAACTATCTATAACATTTGCGATTTATTGAATAAAAAACTTTGTAAAAATGGAAGATGTGTTTCAAAAGAAATTGAGTGTTCTTTAGTTTCTGATGCATGTCCAGATGATGAAATGCCTTACTTATGTCCAAATGGTGAATGCACTGACAATCTCACCAATTGCCAAAGTATCCAAAATAATAATATTTGCGGAGAAGGAAAAGTAATGTGTTCTTCTGGAAGATGTGTTGAAAATAAGAAAGAAATATTAGCAACGCAATGCACAAACATTATAGGGTGTCCTTTGGATAAACCTTATAGATGTTCAAATGGACAGTGTGCCCAAAGTGAGAGAAATTGTGATGTTACTTCTATTGTGGAAGGACATTTAATGTTGAATATTATTTGTGATCCTTCCAAGCCTTATTTATGTGGTGATAAAACATGTGTAAGTGATACAAGCTTCTGCAAAGTTTCATTGGATTGTCCAGTTGGAATGCCTAAATGTGAAAATGGTTATTGTATAAAACAAGGAGAAAATTGCACTCAATTCAGCGGATATTGTCCTTCTGCAAATCCTATCCATTGTCCAAGTGGTACTTGTGTCGATGATATTGTTAAATGCACAACTTCATTTAATATACCCACTTGTAATGAAGGAGAATTTTATTGTGTGAGATTAAATAAATGCTTAAAGAATAAATTGGATTGTTTATTATATCTAGAAAGCTTAATTGAGAAAAAAGGGAATAATAATATTAGATTATTACATGAAGATATTGAAAATATTGTAAATCCATTAAGTGATGAAGATTTTATCAAATCGCTTCAAAATAAAAATGACAATAAATTTATATCATTAAAAGAAGAAGAAGATGAAGATCCTGATAAAGATAAGATAAAAATAGAAGGAACTATTTGCTATGATGGAACCATTGCAGCTGAAAATGAAAAATGTCCAATTGTACCAGCTTGTAAAATAGGACAATATCGTTGTGAAAATGGAGCCTGTGCTTCAGATAAAAGACTTTGTTCAATAGATGATAATTATATATGTCTTCCAGGACAAAAAAAATGCCCGGATGGCTTATGTCATAAAAATTGTTCCGAAGTTGCTTTCCATGGATGCGAAGTAAACCAATATCAATGCAGCAATGGACAATGTTTAGAAGACAAATACGATTGTATTGGACATTCTATGTGCCCTGATCCAGCTTTTCCTTTCAGATGTATTAGTGGACAATGCAAGAGCGACCCCGAAGAATGTGAACTTGTCGAGCGTTTAGGTAATGTGAAGAATTTAACATATTCATTTAATAAACTAAATAGTATTAAATTCAATTTTGCATATGATGCAAATGGGCATAAAACTGGTGTTATTGAAATACCAGGAAATGCACTAAAAATGAATGGTAATTATTCAAAAATTAATTTGGAAGAAGTTAGTTCCTCAATAGTGAATGATATAGGATTATATAATAACTCAGCTGAATTTTTATTCAATATATCCAATAGTATTTCTGGAAGTGAAGGAGTACTTAACTTTGAAAATAGTGTTATGTCACCAGTATTTAAATTCTATTCAAAAGATAAAGATATTTCATTTAAATTCGCTGGTAAAATAGATATTGCTCATAATGAATATGAAGCTACAGCTTTATATTATTATGATTATTGCTTTGCCAAATTAAAAGGATTTGACCTAGACTTGGATAAAATAAGGGCAGATGAAAAAGAGAAAGGATGGGAATGCATAGAAAGACAAACAAAGGAAGGGCAAAGTGAATTCCAAATTTCAGAATTTGGAGTTTACGCTGTCATATTGAATCCTTTGAGGAATAAAGTTAATTATTTGGGTGATTCAGCTGCTAAAAACTTCTTCTTTGAAAATATCAAAATTATTTTGATAGTTTTAGGTGTAATTATTTTTGTTATAGCTCTGGTATCTTATATTTTCTCAAGAGTATCCAGATATAGGAAGAAGTATCATGATAATAGGGAAAAGATTTTGCTTTTGAAGCAACAAAGAGAAGAATATGAAAATATGACCACTGATATATTTGGACAAACTCTTGGAGATAATATTAATGGTATAGTCTATAAATCAAACCCTGCTTATACAGTTAATGATGAAATTCAGAAGTCAGGAACTTCCTTGGAAAATGAAATTGAAAAATTGCAACTTGAATGTAAGAATGTGAGTGAACAGAATGAGAGGTTGCAGAAAGATATTGATGAGGTAACTAAGAAATATGAACAGTTGTCTGAAAGCATTGAAAATATGAATAAATAGCAAAATAATAATAAGTTAATTTAAATATTAAATAATTCCATCATGGAATTAAAAAATTATTAATAAATGGTATTAAGTATTTAATAATTATTATTAAATCTGAA
>Ga0256872_10000261_pt1 | contig 13976 bp, 17 predicted proteins | sample RumenRJG_08RNA_FD_186119 | JGI IMG/M metagenome (GOLD analysis project Ga0256872, IMG submission 186119) | Metatranscriptome of bovine rumen microbial communities from Lethbridge, Alberta, Canada - Rumen RJG_08 (Metagenome Metatranscriptome) | ecosystem: Host-associated > Mammals > Digestive...
GTCAATCTTCCACAAACTATATCAGCATCATATAGTTCTGCTGCCCATAACATATCCATAAAGTTAGCAGTAAGTTTATCATCTGAATCAAGCCAAATTACATACTCTGGATTGAATCGTTTAGCATGTCTCATTAATGCATTTCTTACTGCTCCACAACCTTGATTCTCAGATAATTTATAAACCTTTATAAACTCCCCTTCATTCTTTCTATCATATGATTCACGTAAAAACTCTTTCTTTGTAGAACCATCATCTACAATAATATGAGTATAAGGTACATTAATATGTAACTTACATGAATCAATGCATTCCTTCAAATGCTTGGAATTATAAGTTGGTGTAAGTACCAATAATGAATTATTCACCCTTTCTTCTCCTAAATTCAAATCCATTCTTTCTAGATATTAATAAATCACAGAAATCAATATGTGGAAATAACTCCTCATATGCATCTGCTAATTTATTATAATCACAACCTTCAAAACCTTTATCCTTATGAATATATCGAGTATCATCCATCAATGCTACCCATAATACATTTTCACTCAAATATTGCTTAAAGAATTGCCGAATATTATTTACTGAGTATTCCAAATTTATTGGTTTATTATACCTAATTCTTAAATAAGTATATGCAGATATTGGAGTTAGTCTATCAAGAATACGAAAATGACTTAGTAATTTATAATCGAAAAGCATAGGTCCATCATTTACAATAAACCCATATGACTTAAAATAAGGAAATCTATTAATTAATGGACTAACTAAGGTAGATTTTCCTGTATTATCAATCGATTCTAAAACTACTTGACTACCTGGAATTTTCTCCAGGTAGTCCTTTACTGTATTAAATACTATTCCCATATTAAATATCCAATGGTTTTACATTTCCTAGTTTATCATGATAATAAAAATCAAGCTTTGCCTGAGTTTTAATCTCTGGGTTATTATATAACTCCATTAATTTTTCATCAAGTAATTTCTTCATCTTTTTATGATTCTCTTCATTACTTCTATAATTTACATCTTCATTCTCAGGTTTTTCATTTCTATCTGAATAATAATAAATTGCATTAGTCAATACTATTTTATTCAAGTCATCATACATTTGATACATAATTAATTGATCATCACCAAAGAAGCATTTTAACTCTGGATGCTTTAATGCCTGATCAAATAATTCCCATCTAATAGCTCTTCCAGTTACTGAATGTCTTAAGAATACAGCTTCTCTCTTATTAGTAGAATATCTCATTTCTTTTCTGCCTACTAAATCAAACTCATTATTTCCAATGAAATATACTGGGTTTCTCTTAACCTCATACATATCCACTAATTCAGTTTGAGAATTGCTTACTTTAATTAGTTCTGAACAGAACCATAAATCTACAGTATCATCTGCATCAATAAAAATAATATAATGATTACTATTCGTATCATGATGCATCTTCTTTAACTCCTCAATTGCTTTACAACGGGTTAAATATACTCCACCACAATTTTTCTTAAATTGAATAGTAGGCTTCATATCAGCTTCATACACTTTTGATGCATCATCTGCAATATCTAAAGTAAATTTATTTCTATCTTCTTTATGTTTTAATGCAAGGATAGATAATTTAATTGAATAAATACATCTATTCAATAAATCAGCTGAAGTATTATAATTTACAATAAGAAAATGAAACTTATTCATAATCAATCAGTGCCTCCCATTCAGTTTTAGATAATAATTCTCCATCTTTTGCTACTATAAAATATGTACAATTATTTGTATAATATTTAAGTAAACTTCTATCAAATGATTTCAAGTCCTTAATTTCCATGTATTGATCAGCATTTAGGAAAGTAGGAAAAGTGAACAGTCCTTTTGGAAGAGTACTCCTTATACATACCTTAATTGTATAATTTTTAAAATTATCCTTAAAGAAATGATAATTATTCATTAATTCATCATATACTTTAAAATAATCATCCTTATTTTTAATTGTCTTAAGGATAAGTAAAACATTATTTCCAATCATAAACCTATGAGGGTTCTTAATCCCAAGTATATCCTCACAAGTATATTTGATTAGTTCCATGTATTTATCTTTTAGTATCTTATTCTTTATCTCATCATCTCTATAATTAGTTCCTTCTTTATCAGTTTTACTCTTTCGAACATGATAAATATATTTACCATTGAATGGAACTATCTTATTAATTCTAGGATACATCATTATAGAATGAAGTAAATCCTCTCCTAGGAAACAATTCACTAATGGATGTTCAATTGCAGTATTAAATAATTTCTTCTTAAAGAATTTACCACTTAAATTCCATCTTAAGTTGACCATATCTTCTTTATTGTCAGTATTTACATAAATACGCTTATATTTATCCTTAACCTCTAAAAAGTCACATTGATAAATATCAGCTGAATTACCATACTTCCAATAAGCTTCTTCTAACTTAGAATGAAAATCAATTTCTACCTCATCATCTGAATCAATGAAGCATACATAATCAGTATCATAAATATTTAATAATTTAAGTGCTTGACATCTAGTTTGAAACAGTCCACCTGCATTCTTCTCTAATCGTTTATACTGAATACTATATTGATCAACTATTCTTCTCTGTATCAATTCACTATATTTTGGATCGCTACAATCATCAATAATTGTAATATAATCACTACCATCTGCTCTACTTGCATTATACAATGATTGACACAGTGAATAAATACATTGATCCAATAATTCTACAGGTGTATTAAAGACTGGTACAATATAATGAAAGAATGCTTTATCATGATTTTCTGCTTCCAGACAATTCCCTTCTTTTATCATCTTCCTTCCCTCATTTCTTCTAAATCATCAATAGTTAATACCTTAATCGATTTAGCTCTTCTAAATCGACCATATCTTTCTATTCTTTTATCAATAAATTCAGGAGTTACTTTACAATTAATAAATAATTGATACTTGAAATTACTAGGAATATATAATCCTTCCCTGTCATTAAATACAAATAATACTAAGTCTTTAAAATAATCAGAGTATTTTGATAATAATGAAGTAAAATATCTAGTATCACAATTAAATAATTTTAATACTTTTAATTCATCAACTCCAGATGAATAATCAGTACCATTCTTAAATATATCCTTAACTTCTGGATACTTATCAAATACATAATTTAAGCTATCTTTTAATTTAAGCTGATACTCCTCCATTTTAGCTTCATTATTTCTATATTCAGTTCCTTCATCCTCAGACTTAATGCGATTAATATAATAATAAATACCTTTAAATATCTTAATACTATTTAATAAAGGATAATAGTAACAGAAATGAACTGAATCCTCACCATAAAATATATGATGCTTATCATACTCTTTCATTGCATTATCGAATAACTTCATTTTTATTACCTTACCATTAAGATATCTACAATTACCAGGCATTCTTCTCTTATCTTCAGTATTCATCCAAATACGTTCAGCAGAACCTAAATCACTAGATATCTTTTCAAATACATATGAGGAATACATATCAGCATCAGGATGCTCCTTCATTGTATTATATAAATTAAGTATAAAGTCATCTGATAATAAATCATCGGAGTCCACAAAAAGGATATAATCCTGAGGACTATATCCATAATTTTTCTGTAACTCTTTAATAATTCTTAATCTTGTTCTAAATAATCCATCAGAATTATCCTTAAAGGTGATATCTGCTGTATACTTAGACTGGTACTTTGTACTAGCGTCATCACAAATAAATAATTGAAAATGATCTCTATCATAAATCATTGCTTTATGTATTGATTCAATACAAGGATCCATCAATTCTTTAGGTGTGTTAAAACAAGGTACTACTATTGCAATTTTTCTCTCCATATAATACCACCTCTAAGGCTCTCCAAGAAATGACCCAGCTATTTCTAGCTGGGTCGATAATTTATTTAAAGTTAGTACAATCCAATATTCTTTGATGCCAAATATCACCTTTTTCGAATGGTTTATAATACCAATCAATATCTTTCAAAGGTTCAGTTAACTTCAAAGTTAATGAACTAATACTAATTCTTCTCCAATAGTCTCCATCCATATAAGTATGAGTTTTGAAGATATGTGTATAATCTTTTACAAGACCACCTTGATAATCTTCATCCTTAATATCTTCTCTTTTCTCAATATTGAATTTATATCCATCAGAGAAGTATTGTAAAAACTCATCTACATAACCTGTCCACATACGTAAATTGACAATTCCATTCTCAAGGTCAAAGTCATATTTAATATGATGGAATAGGTCTAATAGAAAGTCCAAATCATACTTATAATCAGGCTTAAAGTGGAACTTAATCCATTGTCTAAAATACTTACGATAATGTAAATCCATGTGTAAGCATTGACGGATTGGGAACTCAGTAGTAGAGGAGTCATGTACAACTCCTTTAACTGATACATTAATTCCACGAGTTATAGCTTCTGCAACTGCATGATAGAATCCAGCAGCAAGGATTACTGCTGTAAATCCTTGAATGACATAGTTCATACTAGAAGTATATGCACGAGATTTATCAATTGATATTTTATCTCCAATGATAGTTTTAACTCTACCATTTTCAGCTGCATATTCTAATAAGTCATCCTTAAACTTCTTTACAGTTGACATACCACCAATAAATGAATCCCAGATCTGCTGACCGTCTTCCAATGGGATGCCTAATCTTCTAGACAAAGATTTAACTGATTGTCCATAAAGACCTGACAACACAATACCTTTACATTGTTTACGACGATAAGCAATCTTTTTAGGATCATTTGCTTCAGTAGGAAATGCCATTTTTGCAAGTTCACGATAAGCATCTTTACCTGATTCATACAATCCAAAGAAACTTTCATCATGACTCAAATATGCAATACTTCTAGGTTCAGCCTGTGAAATATCGAAGTAAGCTCCAACATTACCAGGTCTAAAACATAGACATAATCTAGAATCATCCTTACTTGGTAAAGTATGAAATCCAGATGCCCACCTCTTCGTATGAACTGAGTTTGCATGTACACCAATTTTGTACATTAATTCTTCATCAGTTTTTCTACTATCTTTAACCCATCTAATATGCTGATCATCAACACGTACCACATTATATGAATCACGAATTAATGGAGTTAAAGTAGTACTTAATACTTTTGAAGCTGCACGATTTACATTGATAACTGTAGTAAACTTCAGTAATTCAGCAATTATATCATGACCTCTAGGATAAGTTGGATCATATTTATGAGGATCATCCTTAAATAAAATACATTCCTTCTCCATAATATCCCAGAAGTTCTTTGCATCTCTACCTGAATTACCAGCTGTAGGCATTGAGGAACTCCAAATAATTCTTTCCTCATGCTGACCTACAACTTTACCTGATTCTGGATCACGATCCTCAACCATTTTATACATCATGGCTCTTATTTGAGGAATCATTTCATAATTACCTTTACATTTATCATCGATAAATTTACTAAATTTCCAATAATTTTCTTTCGTAAATTTATCTAATTGATCTTTACTCTTTAGATAATCATAAAATACTCCAGCTTTCCATAGAGGTATTTCAAAATACTCCTGAAAATAATGAATTAACTCACCTCTAACTTTTGGAGAGTTAAAGTCATATGTTACTAAATAATCAAGTTTATGGTCAATTGGACTTTCAACAGTTCTAGCTTGAATCTCAGGTTTCTCATAATCAGCAATATATGAATCAATAAGATACTTCTTTAAAGTCTTCTGAATTGCTTCAACATCAGAGACTTTTGTTTTATCCCATACATATTTTCTTAACTCATTATGATAATTCTTTGGTGCAAGAGACTGCTCTAAAGTTCCATTTTTAAGAACCTCAATTAATTCTTCCTCAGTTCCACTCCATAATTTTAATGCTTTATTATTTCTATCAGTTTTTGCAATTAATCTTTCATTGTAATCTGTAAAGAAATTATCTAAATCAAGTTCCTGACGCAATGCTTCATAAACTGGTAACCAGAATTTCTCGCGTTTTCTAAATGCTTTAGACCATGCAGTAAATTCTGGACCATCAGGATCACCTTCTTTCCAAGATTTACGTTCTTCTCTAGCTTTTAATGCCATTTCATATAAGAATGACAATTCTGCTCTATGTTCAGTAATTATATTCTCAAAAGCTTCAGGATGATCATAAATCAGCATCCCAAATTCTTTTGCCATTTTTACTGGATTAGGATTAGTAAAGAAAGTTGATTTCTGATTTACAACAATATATTTTAATTTATCAGAAAGAGTTACAGGAATATAACTTTTATCATGGACTGACAATTCTCTAATAATATAGTTATAAAACTGACAAACCATAATATTAGTATTAAAATACAATCTCTCGTAAAAATCAATAAGTTGTTCTCTTTTCTTTACATCAACATGAATTGCTGAAGAAGTAATTTGTGCAGCAAGATACTGATTATATAGATAAATCATATATGCATCTTTAGTATACTTCTTACCTAAGAACTCAATATTTTGAATTACTTCGGCAATATGAATATCCATTACAGCATCGACTACACAATACTTAGCCATGATTTGTTGATTTGTACATGCCCAAGTATTTCCCCAATACTTCTCAAGTCTTCTAAGGAAATCAGGATTATCTAGGTTAAAGTCAAATAATATTTTTACATATTTCTTTGCCCACTCAATACCTATTTCCTTATCCTCAAAAATCATCTTATCAAAGATTAAGAATACTCTTTCATCTTTATTCTTACTATATTCTAAGAATAATTTTTTAGCACTCTCAAAAGTTAACTTTTGAAACAATACTGCCAAACCATGCATTTGAGCTTCATTGTCATCATCCCATGAAGCTACTCCACAGTAATATTGTGATAACAATTTTAAGTTCTCTCTACGTTCATCAACAATACACCATGCACGAGTATCACCTAATTCGAAGAATATATGATACATGAAGAATAGACAACGTATTTCGAATGAAACGTTAAATGCCATTAATCTTTGTTGATTTTTAGCAATAAATTGTTTTAATGCTTCGTAGAATTTAGGTCTTGATTCTTTTGTCTCAAAATAATCCTCAAAATCAAAATAATATCCAATATTTTTATCAGTAATTGATAAACCTAATGGCATGAAGTTAGAAAACTCAGGAAACCCTTCATACTTACTGGGTACAGAAGAACCTGCAGTTTCAAAGTCAATACCAAGAAGGGACTGATGATCAAGCTCATCCAATTTCTTTACATATTGGACTGCTTCATCATCAGTCATCTTAGAAATATTTACATAAACTGGTTTAGGAAAATTAATCTCAGGTTTTGGAACAAAGTTCTTGAATTGTCCATACTTTTCATCATCCCATTCTCTACTAAAAATAAAATAATTGCTTCCAAATCGAGCATAAGGGAGCATTTCAAGTTGATCGACTCTGAAACCTCTTAAACCTAAGTGAATTAATCCTTTCTCATCGTAATCCTTTACGATATCATAATTTTCTGTCCCTGTCATCAGAATCAGTGAGTTGCTTAACTTCAGGATCTCATCTGGAGTGATGACTTTATAGCTTTCCATTGCGGGGACTGGGTTAGACCCTATATAATATTTCTCCATTAAAGTCTCCATATACTTTAGTTCAATAAACTACATTATACCACCGTCGGAACTCGTAATAAAATTATTCTACTTTATATAATTGTCCCATAAGTGATTTAGTTATTTTTCGATACTTAGTAAATTTATCAATAATATCATTCTGTATCTCTACATTAAAATTATCCTCGAATCGTTTTGGAACTTCCATCATTACATAATAAGCATGAGGTTCTTTTAACTTATGATACTTTTCACTTACAGCATGGAATTGTTTAATAATAGTATTTATACCATTATAAAATATTCTTTGTCCTAATGATTGACTACCCATAAAGAAGATATTTAAAAATAACCCTTCCTTCTTTGCTAGTAACTTATCATTTTCTGAACAAAAATTAATAAATTCCATAAACTCATGAGAGTAATCATACTCCCTATGAATTGCACTCCAAAGATTGATAACTGTATCTACTTCCTCAAGTGTTTGCTTAATATCACCTAATTTTCTAAAATCATAACCTCTATCCTGAGCTCTAAAGTATTCACCATCAGGCCAGTGATGGCAAATAACTTTAGAACCTGGATAAATATGAAATAAGGTTTCACTTAAATGAAAAGGTAGATTAGTTACATCAGAATTAATGAGTAACGACATCAACCCTCCTAAGCTTTTGCTTCTTTTGACTCTTCTTTGGCTTCAGATGTAGATACTTCACTGGTTTTGACAGCATCAGCTTTATCCTTCATTTCTTGTGCTACTTTTCTAACTTCACTTTCTTTCTTAACTCTTTCAATCATTTCCTGCTGAACTTGCTTTCTAATTTCAGTAAGCTTATCAAGAATAGCTTTCTTTTCTTCTTCATTTTTAGCAGTGCTGAGTAAGTATCTTTCCTTTACTTGACCTTCACGAGCTAAGCTTTCAATAGCAAATGCCATTTGTTGAATATGACCTGCTAATGTATTAATTTGATTATGCAATGATGCAAACTCCTGAACTAATGTTGATTCTTTCATTATCTTTTCCTCTTTTGTACTACTTTCTTAATTAACTTGCGTTTTACTGCTTCCTTTTTAAATTCATTCATCAATTTCTTATTACATTCTTTATCAAAAGTAAGGACTTTCTTTTCCTCTGAGTCCCTTACTTCTTTTAAGGATTGATTAATAAATTTAATCCTATCTTTTAAATGTTGAATAATATTTAAAAGATGCCCATTCTCAATTTCATTTAGGAAGTACTGCTTTCCAGTTATATCTGTCCAAACATAATATGGAAGATGATGTAAACATCCCATTGGTCCTTCTTCATATATTGTATAGCTTTGCCAATCAGAAGGTGCTAACATATGTCTTTGACAAGTAAATCGAATTGAGCACTTTTTATTCTGACATAGAGTTATATCATCTGCTACTTTAAAATATTTAAAAGGAACTGTTGACTTAGGTTTCCTCATATTGTTTTACCTCCTCATAAGTTTCTTTAAAAATATCATCCTTACAAGGATAAATCTCATTTTTAACACCCTTGATAATCCAATCACCTTTATTAGCTAACATCCAACCTTCAAGAGTTTCAATCTTTAATGTTTCTGGAAAAATACTAAGCATCCATTTCTGAGTTGAGCTATTTAAAAATGACATCATTTCTTCAGTCATTTCTCCAGTCCATTGATGAGCTTCAATAACTCTAGGTTTCTTTCTGTAAAATCCCATAATTATTCTCCACCATATTTTAGAAAAGTACAATAATATTTTAGATCCTTAATTTCACAATCCTTGTAGTGAATTTTCTTACCTGATTCATCTATCAAATAATTTTTGAAAAATATGCATCCTTTTAATTGAATACATTTCTTTCTATATTCTTCACTATTTTCTCCATAACTATCTACATCCTCATTGATATGATCAATAAGTTTTTCCTTATAGTTATCAATCATAGACTTTTTCTTTTTATCTCCTGTATTAATTCATTATTAAATATATTGAATTTATACTTAATAAATTTATTATTTATTTGATAGGTACCATCAATTTGGCTCTTAAGTCCAATCCTATGAAATAAATTTAAGTTAGATATTACAGAGCTAACTATATAGCGAGACATATTTACTTCACTATCTGGAAGAATAAAATAATAAAGTAAATCCTTATTAGCTGATAAGAATAAATTATCAATATCTTTAATATATTGATAAATCAATCCTATCTCATCCGGACTTGTATAATTTACACTTTCATTTATTTTATCATTTAAATATCTGAAATCAATTATTAATTGTTCATTATCCTTTATCATTGAAGGTACTTCTTCAAGACTACCTGAATGATAAATAAGTCCAGGTTGTATTTTATTTGCTATAAAATGGAAACCTTTATTATATTTGGATTCTGGATAAATAGTAATCATTATATAAGAAAGTCCTCCATAATATTATCTAAGGTAAGTCTATTCCTTAATGTTTTATAATTATCAAAGTGACTAGGTTTTAACTTTAAGAACTCAAAGTAACTCTTTACTTTATCATCCCTATCATACTTTAAGTCATCTTTAATAGTATCTTCAAGTATCTTGAGTATTTCTGTATTATCAGCAGTATCAATATCTAATGCTTCATAATAATTTCTATACTCAGTTAAGGTTGAGGAGTCACTAAAGTTTTGCTGGGAATAAATTAATTTTGCAAAGTCAGGGAACTCAAGCAACTCCCCTTCTAAGTTACAATAGCCTGGAACATTATTATGACCACCATAATATATTTCTTTAAGGATACCAAGATTATGTAAGGAGATACCTAATTGTTTACTTTCTTCTAATTCTGGAAAAGCTTTAGAAGTAGTATACATATCTCTTCTACCTTTACTCCTTACTCTCAAATAATCAACTTTATTATTCACAAAATAAATCCAATCAGAGTCAACTGATGCAAGTAATGCTCTTTTTCCATCTGGAATCATTTTACTAAGAAGATATGCTAAGTTATCTGCTTCATACCCTTGAACTTGAATAGCATTAAATAAAGTTCCTTTTAAGCATTTAGCTAAAGATGATTTAGCATGCATATATACAGCTTCAACTTTTACTCTTTGCTCAAGTTGAGCTACCTTTTCTGCTAATTCTTTCTTCTTAACTTCATCAGTTTCTTTCTCTAACTCTTCCTTTATTTTATCAACATCAGTTTGAGTTATATATTCCCTATCCTTCTTATATTGTTTAATACGTTCAGAACAAATATATGGTGTTTTATCAAATAATAGTATTAACTCTCCAGAAGGACAATGCTCCCTACGTAATTTAAAAATTGAGTTTAGAAAAGAGTCAATGAGTGCAGAATAGTTAAAGTTAACCATATGCTGCACTACCATAAAGTTACGTCTTAAAAAGTAACTTGCATCAACTATTAAATAATTATATTCCATTTATAATCCTGTGGAAACAATATAGGGAGTGAGACTAGAATCCCACTCCCTTCTCCATGTTTAATGATCCTTAAGCTACATTACCTAGAGTATTAATTTGACCTTGAACATAGTCAAGTTTTTCTTTTAGTTTCTCATACATTTGTTCATCAAACTTAGTAACATCAAACATACGAGAATTTAAGTTATCTGCTACTTTTAAGTCCTCATCAGTAATCTCAAAAGGAGCAATACTATCTAACTGTAAGCTTAAATTATAAGAACCAAAGGAATCAGTTCCTCTCTTTACTGTCATAATGATTGCTTTATCATATTTACCTTCTTTACGAGCAAAGTAATCTTTCTTCCAATCATTACCAGAGAAAATAGCAGCTTTAGAGGATAAAGCTGTATTCATTACAGAGATAAAGTCACCAGAACCAATTTTACCTTTATTAAACTTAAATACACGTACATGACCCCATTCTTCTTCATTAGAAGGTTTGCCATCTACATTTACATATTTAAGCATTTTACCATAGGTAATTACAGTTTGTTTATCATATTTAACTTTATAAACTAAATCACCTACAGCTGGGAATTTTTTACGATTTTCCCAAGTTAAGAACTCATTAATATTATTAATGCCTTTACGACATTCTTCTAATAATGATTCTTGACCTGCAGTTAGAGCAGTTTTAGCAATATCAAAATCAGCTTTACAAGGTATTTTATAATCAGAATGATACTGATCATCTTTACCTTTTATTTTAATAGATAAACCATTATTGATTTTACGATATAGACGTTGTATTTTATGACCACCAGGAACTTCAGTCAGAACTGTATCAGGAATGATCCTGAAGATTACCGTACCTTGACGATAATTATTCATTGCATCCCAAGTCTGACCAGTTCTGGTAGGATCAGCAGGTGCTTTTGAGGAAGATCCACTACTTTTCTTAGGTGATCCAGTCGGTTCTGCATAGAAGTCACTAAACATTAATTCATCTTTTTCATTTTCAGCCATAATTTTAATCTCCATTAATTTAATTATTTTATTATTATTTTCTTATTCAATTACATCATCAGTCTTTTCCATTTTTACTTGACTTTCAACAATTAATTCCATTAATTTTCTTACTTCATTATATAAGTTTCCTCCTGCTGTTTTCATTCTATTAACAATGTCTTCACATGCCTTTCTATTATCTATACTAAGTAATAACATATACGCAATACATTTATAGAAAGGGTCAAATTTAATTGTACTTAAGATACGATAATTTACATTTTTATTAATTAAGTCTTTATCATCAAAGTTAATAAAACATTTACGTAATTTAAAATTATTATAAGTTACCCTATCAAATAATATTGAAGTAATTGCTACTGCATTAGTCGTTAAATCATCAATTGTGACCATCAATCCATTATCATTATCTAATCTTAATGAACAACCATAATAATTAACTGAGTTTCTACCCAGAATAATAGCTTCCATTATACTATAATCAAAATCTAGGTTTAACATTAATTTCCTCTCCTAAATTTACCACCGTCAGGACTTCGAAATTAATCCAGGTGGCGGTAATGTTCTTCTATCAACTACCACTCCCTCATCAGGCTTAGCATTATTCCTGATGTGAATGTAAATAAATTCATAACCATCATAGTTATTACTTAAGTTACGCTTGTAAGAATGAGTATTTATTACTTGTGAATCATTATATCCTAAATATCTAGCAAGAGAGTCTTCAAATATTTTTATTGAATTAGAGGTATCTCTTTTATAAAATAATTCTTTAAAATAAAATCCATAAAGAATATCCATATTATGAAATACTACATCTTTAAATAGGTCTTTAGATATATAGAATGATAATGATTTTGTATAATCCTCATCAGCTCTTTTTGCTTCATCACTCTTACGGAGATACAAGAATGGTTTACCAGATATCTTACCTCTTCTATAGCAAGGTACTAAATGTTTATTAACGGATTCAATATAATGAACAGGTATAATAAACTTCCATTCCTGAATTTGATTATTTTCTAGTCCCATAAATCAAATAAATGCTCCTGTAAAAGTGCACGAGCTTTTTCTTTTCTTTTAATAAGCTTAACTAGATCCTTCTTGTAAAGTTTTTCATCCTCTCTAGATTTAAATAAATCACTAAAATCAGATTTATACATCCTCTTTGTATACTTATTAAAAATTTTAGTTTCTTCTTTATTAGTTATCTCTTCAGTTATCATCCAATCAATTTCTTTTAATACATTAATCCATTTCTTTAGTGCTTTATTAAATTCTTTCTGCGATTCACTAGCTTTACAGTATTTTCCTGGAACTGCTAATGGACCTTGTTTAATCCATGCTCTTAATCTTGGTTGTAAAAATTTAAGTAATGTAATTGATAAATCCCATAATTCAGTATCATCAAATCCACGTTTTACTCTTTGTCTAAACCATTTATCTCTTAATTTTAAATTAGCATCAGCTTTATCTACATTTGTAAAGCAAACATTTGGTATTCCATATGGATCTATTTTTCTAACTTCATTTATTTTCCTCGCCATAAATTTCCCCGAATGTATAAATATTCTTTCTAATGAATATTTTATTGAGAATATTTACCTCATTATCCTCAATTGTTTTAAGAAAATCATTTACTTTATCTTCAAGTTGAACAAATGAAATATAATTAAATGATAAATGTGCTCCAATATTAAGCTTATTATCCTTGGTCACTTCACAGAATAATGTTCTCCATTGAGTACCTAACCTAAATTTTCGATTACCAGTTATCTTACCATTAGGTAACTCAATATTTAATACAGCAATATTATAAACATCACCCAATTCTGGATGATGCTTATAATATTTAAACTTAATATCATTATAATTTATATTTAAGATGTTCATATATTAAA
>Ga0256872_10000283_pt1 | contig 13611 bp, 26 predicted proteins | sample RumenRJG_08RNA_FD_186119 | JGI IMG/M metagenome (GOLD analysis project Ga0256872, IMG submission 186119) | Metatranscriptome of bovine rumen microbial communities from Lethbridge, Alberta, Canada - Rumen RJG_08 (Metagenome Metatranscriptome) | ecosystem: Host-associated > Mammals > Digestive...
AAAAAAAATTCTAAATCAGGAATATGTTTTAAATCATTAGCAAGAGCATTCCCTAAAATTTTTCTTATAATACTTTTATTACTATTTAATATATCTACAATATTTTCTTTTTGATTATCTGGTATCACATTTAGATATACTTTTAATATATGCCCTTGATTTGACAATATAGTATTAATTATTGTTATTAATACTCCTGATATATCGATATAATTTTGTAAATCTTTTTGAATTATTAATTGTAATCTATCTCTTATGAAAGCATTTTTACGAGAATTTTTTACATCAAATTCTTTATTTATTTTATTTATTTTCACGAAAAAAAAATACTTTTAGCACTTAGAATAAAAATTAACTATTGCATTTTCATTGATTATTTCAGGTATCTCTTCTCTTATAGGTTTAGTTAGTAATTTACCTGATAATTTTTTAGCATCCCATTCCAACCAAGACACTTTTATTGCAGTAGGATTCGAAGCTCTTGTTACAAGAAGATTATTAAACTTCATACCCCTTTTTGATATAGCAATAATATCTCCCTCTTTTACTCTGTATGAAGGTATATTCACAACTTTACCATTAACAGTAATATGCTTATGAGATACGCACTGTCTTCCACTTGCTCTAGAAACAGCAATTCCTAATCGATATACTATATTATCCAACCTTGACTCTAATAATTCTAATAGGTTGGTTCCTGTATTACCATTTGATTTTTCAGCTAATATAAACAGATTATGAAATTGACGTTCACGAACATCATAAATATGCTTAGCTTTATTTTTAGCATTTAATTGTTCACTATATTCTTTTACATCTTTGCGCTTCCCTTTACCATGTTGTCCAGGTGCATAATTTTTTTTTGAAAACGCCTTAGATGGTCCAAAAATAGGATCTCCATATCTTCTAGCTATTTTTGTTCTAGGACCTATATATTTTCCCATAATATTTTTAGTATATACAAATTATAAATGTCGTTTTTTAGGTGGTCTACAACCATTATGAGGTATTGGAGTTACATCCTGAATACTCAGTACATTAATACCACCTTCTTGTACAGCCCTAATTGCTGCTTCTCTACCAAGACCTACTCCTTTAACAAAAATATGAGCAGACCTTAATCCATAATTATATGCTATTTCAGTACAATTTTGTGATGCTAATTTCGCTGCATACGGAGTATTCTTTTTTGCGCCTTTAAAACCCACTTTACCAGAAGATGACCAAGCAATAACTTGTCCAGCATCATTAGTCATACTTACTATAACATTATTATAACTCGCTTGAATATGAACTTGTCCGGTTGGTGTAACCGATACTATTCTTTTTTTTGTTTTTTTAGTTTTCATAATTATTAACGTTCAGCCTTCTTTTTATTTGCAACTGTTTTTCTCTTTCCTTTTCTTGTACGAGCGTTATTTTTTGTTCTTTGACCTCTAACAGGTAAACCTAAAATATGCCTCATACCTCTATAGCATCTTATATCTTGTAAAAACTTTATGTTCATACGTATTTCAGTTCTAAGATCTCCTTCAACACTATAATGATCAGATATATATGTTCTTACCTTATTCAAATCTTCATCAGACCATTCTAAGACCTTCTTATTACCTACTTTTGTTTCTGTCAAAATCTTCTTTGATAAATTACGACCAATACCGTATATATGAGTCAAAGCTATTTCACCGCGTTTGTTATCGGGAATATCAACACCTAATATCCTTGCCATGTATCAATATAAAAAAATAAATTAACCTTGTCGTTGTTTAAATCGAGGATTTTTTTTGCTAATAACATATAAAACTCCTTTTCTTTTAACGATTTGACAATCGCGACTTCTTTTCTTTAATGACGACTTAACTTTCATAAAATATGTACTTTAAACATTTCAATATTAATATTTTTAAAAAACAAAATTAATTATATCTATAAACAATGCGACCTTTTTCTAAATCATATGGAGAAATTTCAATTTTGACCCTATCTCCTGGGATTATATTGATATAAAATTTCTTCATACGTCCAGATAAATGTGTCTGCACAATATGTCCATTTTCCAATTTAACTTTAAATCGAGCGTTAGGATATGCACATTCAACAACACCATTTTGTTCTATAACTTGATTTTTAGGAATCATAAATTTTCTTCAATATATTTAAAAGTAGTCAATATTTGTGGTTCATCATCTGTAATAAGCACAGTATGTTCATAATGAGCAGATGGGGAAAAGTCAACAGTTACAGCTGTCCATCCATTATTTTGAACTAATACATGTTCAGATCCCATAGAAACCATAGGCTCTATAGCTATCGTCATATTTTTTATTAATTTAGGACCATTATTTTTTTTTACCTTGATTAGGCACAGCAGGTTCTTCATGGAAAAATTTACCAACTCCATGTCCTGTATATTCAACTATAGTCTTATACTTGTTTTTTCTAACAAATTCATCAATTGCAAAACTAATGTTGCCTACTCTATTACCATTAATTGCTTGTTGAATACCAATTAATAAAGCCTGTTTTGTAACATCGAGTAAATTTTGTAATTTATTATCAATATTCCCTACGCCAAAAGTGTACGCACTATCACTATAATATCCATTAAAAATTACTCCGCTATCAAGAGATACGATATCTCCTTCATTAAGAATACGATTATTAGGAATGCCATGGACCACTTCTTCATTGATTGAAATACATAATGTTTTAGGAAATCCATTATAATTCTTACAAGCAGGTTTTCCCCCATGATCAATGATAAATCTTTCTGCCATATTATCTAAATCAAGAAGATTAACACCTGGTTTTATATATCTTGCTAGATATCCATACATTTGCGATAAAATATCACAACTCTTTGTAATATTTTTTATTTCCTCTGTTTTTTTTATATGTATCATAAAAGATTTATTTATTATCCATATTTGAAAGATCTTCAAAACTCATAATATAATCGTATTTATGTATTAATAAATAACTCTTAATATATTGAATACATTCCAATATTACAGATACAAGTATAATTAAAGATGTACCTCCAAAAAATCGACTAAATTCTTTACTAATACCACATGCATGTGCAATAGATGGAATAATAGCTATAAAAGCTAAACATATTGCTCCCCAAAAGGTTAGTCTACTCAATATTAAGTCGATATAATCAGCCGTCGCTTTTCCAGGTTTTATGCCAGGTATAAAACTATTATTATGTTTTAAATCCTCTGATATTTGCATAGGATTTATATTTATAGCGGTATACAAATACGTAAAAAGTAATATTAATATTGCAAACACCAAATTATATTGCCAAGTTGTTGAATCAGACATTATGTAGTTGATATATGACAATGTATCACTCTTATCCTTCAACCATCTGAATATAAACGATAATAAAAACATTAAAACTTGTCCGAAAATAATTGGCATTACACCTGCTCCTATAACACGAATTGGAAAATAACTTTTATTATCCCTTATTTCCCTTTTGAATTCGCTTGCATAATTCAATGGTATTTTTCTTACTGCTTTATTTAATAAAATTGTTATAGAAATTATAAATAACAATACAAGAATTTCAATTAAGAAAATAATAAAACTATTTTGACGAGTAACTAATGAATATTCCTCAAATAAAGTTGTTGGCAATGAAGATACTATCCCAGCCATAATCAATACAGAGATTCCATTACCAATACCATTATCTGTAATGCGATCACCTATCCAAAGACATATCATACTCCCAGCGGTAAGTATGAACACTGAAAAGAGTATAAACCAAAATCTATCTATCAACAACACTTCATCTGTTATTGAGAAATTTAAATATGCTATTGCTTGCCCTATTGCTATGAATATGGTCAATATTTTAGTAATTTGATGTATTTTCAATCTTCCTGATTGTCCCTCTCTTTGTATACGTTGAAAATAAGGAATTGCTAATGATACTAATTGCATTACTATTGAAGCATTAATATATGGCATTATTCCTAAACCGAATACAGATAAATTACTAAAAGCCCCACCAAGAAATGAATCTAATAATCCCAAAAGCCCGGATGTATGCTTAGTCAATAAATCAGTATTCACACCAGGTAAAGTAATAACAGTACCTAATCTGTATAAAAATAACAAATAAATAGTATATTTTATTCTATTTCGTAATTCAGATATTACAAAAATACTTTTTACTGATCTTATAAAATTTGACATTACTCAACTGTTTTTTTTGTAAAAATAACCTTTCCTCCACTATTTTCTATGACTTCTTTAGCTTTTTTGGAAAAACAACCAGCATGAACAGTTATCGCATCAGATATTTTTTCGTATCCAATAACTTTGTAGAATGAATTTATGTCTGATATAAAACCTAATGAAACAAATACTTCAGGAGTAAATTCCTTTATTTGCTTTTTATTCAATATGTTTAATATCTGTTGTATTGTAATTACTGTAGGTTTTATTTTATGACTTTTAAATCCTCTACGAGGGAGCTTTTTCAATAAACCAGTTTGTCCACCTTCAAATGCAAATTTATATTTGAAACCAGATCTAGCTTTATCACCATTATTACCCTTACCTGCAGTTCTCCCTTTACCAGAACCATATCCTCTTCCTACTCTTTTACATTTTTTGAAGGCCTTAGAATATCTTTTCAATGTATGTAAAGTGAATCCATTTACCTTTACTTGATCATTACCATTCCCTTTACTTACTTCATTTGTTTTCATAATACTATATAATATTTTTATCGATAAAAATCATAATCCGTTAAAAACGGTATCTAAAGAAACTCCTCTTACAGATGCTATAGTACGAGGATCCTTTAATTTTAATAGAGCATTAAATGTCGCTTTGACAGAATTGTGAATAGAACTACCATGACATTTAGACAATACATTTTTTATTCCAACACATTCAAAAATCAAACGAGCTCCTCCACCTACTTTAATTCCTGTACCATCAGCAGCTGGTTTTATTATAATAAAACTACTTCCATACTTTCCTTTAACTTCATGAGGTATAGTATTATGCAGTACAGGGACTCTTATAAGTTGTTTTTTGGCATTGTTTGTTGCTTTTGATATTGCAGATGTAACATCAGACGCCTTACCTAAACCATATCCAACAACACCATCACCATTCCCAACAATAACAAGAGCAGAAAAACTAAAAAGCCGTCCTCCTTCTATTATTTTAGTTACTCTATTAACAGCAGCAACTTTAGTAGTTAACGATAATTCATTAAATGTTATATTTTGTATATCTGACATAATATTTTAAAAATCAAGTCCCATTTTTCTAGCACCTTCGGCTAGAGCACTTACTTTGCCATGATAAAGATATCCTGATCTATCAAAAACAACCGATTTAATTCCTTTAGTTATTGCTTCCTTTGCTAAAAGCTCTCCTAATTTTTTAGATTTTTCAACAGGTTTTAATTTATCATCTTTTATATTCCGAGTGGAATCTGCTACTAAAGTTACACCTTTTATATCATCTATAATTTGTGCATACACGAATTTGTTACTCTTATATACACAAAGCCTTGGTTTTTCAAGCGTGCCCTTGATATTTATTCTTTTCTTTATTTTTTGTCTTTGTTTATTTTGACTATTCATAACAATTCATAAAAAATTATTTACCACCAGTTTTCTTCCCAACTTTAAGTGTTACTTGTTCTCCTAAATAACGAATTCCTTTGCCTTTATAAGGCTCAACCTTACGTAATTTCCTAATTTCCGAAGCAACAAAACCCACTTTTTGTTTATCTATACCTTTTACGATCAATATTATATTTTTACCTTTAACATTTTCTACTTCAACCTTTATATCATCAGGTATTTCAAAAAAAATTTTATGAGAAAACCCTAAATCAAAATCAATATAATTATCCACTACTGCAGCTTTGTATCCAACGCCAATAATTTCTAATTTTTTAACAAAGCCTTCGTTAAGACCAGTGATCATATTTTGAATTAACATTCTATATAATCCCAAGTATGCTTTAGCATTTGATTCATTTTCATCACATATGCTTAAAAATAATGAATCATCCTTTTTCTCAATATTTATGCTATTATGCACTTTTAATGTCATTTCGTTATTTTTATTACTAACTTTAACGACATTATCTTTAAAATCAAAATTTATACCTTCAACTATTTTTACAGGTTTTTTCCCTATTCTTGACATACTTTTATATTAAATTAAAAAACATGACATAACAATTCTCCTCCAATATTACGTTTCCTAGCTTCTTTATCAGTCATAATTCCCAGAGAAGTTGATAAAATCATTATACCCAATCCATTTAATACTTTAGGAATATCTTCACATTTTGAATAAACACGTCTACCAGGCTTACTGATTCTTTTTATTTCGTTAATTGGAGATACAGGATTATATTTCAATTTTATTTCCATAATATCATGATTATTTTCATCCTTACGTATTGAAAAACTTTCAATATAACCATATTTATGTAAAATGTTGGTCATTTCCCTTAATATTGAAGAATTGCAAACATTTACAGTTGACTTTTTTACTCTAACTGCATTTCTTATTTTTGTCAAATAATTTGCTATACTATCAGTAATCATAACTTTTTATATACTACTACCAGCTTGCTTTTACTATTCCGGGTATTAACCCTTGTGAAGCCATTTCTCGGAAACATATTCTCGAAACGCCAAAAAATCTCATATATCCCCTAGGTCTACCGGTTACATTACATCTATTCCGATATCTGATATAAGATGCATTTTTAGGTAATTTATCCAATTCTAAATACTTTCCTTCTTTTTTTAATTGATTTTTCTTTTCTAAGTATCTATTTATCAAAACTTTTCTTTTGTTATTTTTAACAATCATCGATAACTTTGCCATAATCTTACTTTTTAAAAGGAACACCTAATAAACTCAACATTTTATAAGCCTCTTCATCTTTATCAGTTGAAGTTACTAAAACTATATTCATACCCATAATTTTTGAGACTTTATCAATATTAATTTCCGGAAATATAATTTGTTCTTTGATACCTAATGAATAATTTCCATGACCATCAAAGCTTTTTTTGCTAATTCCATCGAAATCTCTCACTCGAGGTAGAACGATTGTTATTAAACGATCAAGGAATTCATACATAATTTTTCCCCTCAATGTTACCATAACGCCGATATCCATACCCTTTCTTAACTTAAAGTTTGAGATAGCCTTACGTGCTTTAACAGGAACAGCTTTTTGACCAGATATAAGACTAATATTCGATACTGCCTCATCAACAAACTTTTTATTCACTACTGCTTCACCAATACCTTGATTAATACATATTTTTACTAATTTTGGTACTTGCATAACGGATTTACATTTATTTTCATCCTTATATGAATATAAAACTTCATCAAAAAATTTTTTTTGTAATCTAGGTCTATTGTCAATACTCATACTCATTTTTTATATAAAATTCCCAGTTTTTATTGAATATCTTTGCCATTTATTATTTTCATTTTTCTTACGTCCAACACGTGTTGCCTTACCTGTTGTTGGATCAATAACTTGTAATTTACAAGTATATAAAGGCATTTCTTTGTTTTCTATTTTACCAGGCTCATCAGTGCTTTCTGATTTTACACGTTTAGTTACAATATTTATTCCTTGAACAATTGCTCTAAGAGTTTTTGGGTATACTTTTAAGACCATGCCTTGTTTCCCTTTATCTTTCCCAGATAAAACTTTTACCAAATCTCCTGTTTTAATATGCATTTTCATAATATATTTTATAAAACTTCAGGTGCTAACGATAATATCTTTGAATATTTATCACCATACTTATGTAATTCACTAGTAATAGGACCAAAGATACGACTTCCTTTCATTTCTCCATTATCCGATAATAAAACAACTGCATTATCATCAAATTTTATGTAAGATCCGTCGTATCTACGAACAGCTCTACAAGTTCTTACGACAACTGCTTTACAAACATCTCCTTCTTTTACATTTCCAGAACTAATTGCTTTTTTTACGGAAATTACTATTTCATTACCTAGCGTTGCATAACGGTGTCTACTCCCCTTCAATACTTTAATACAATACGCTATCTTTGCCCCACTATTATCAGCGACTACAAGTCGCATTCCTTGTTGTATCATAATTCAATTTACACTTACTTTGTATTTAAAATATTATTAATTTTTTCTAAAAATATCCATCGTTTTCTCTTACTGAAAGGACGGGATTCTATGATTTTGACCTTATCTCCTATTTGACACACATTTTGTGGATCATGAGCCATAATCTTAACATTTTTGTTAAAGAATTTTTTATATAATTTCGATAATTTTCTTTGTTTTATCAAAACTGATATTGTTTTATCAGCTTTATTACTTATAACTTCACCAATTTTTATTTTTCTATTTAACATAATAGTCCGAATAATTTATTTTAAAGCATTTCTATAAGTTAACAATTTGGCTATATGACGTCTAATTTTACGAATTGACGTAGGATCCTCTAATTTAGAAACTCTATTATTAAACTTCAATATATCAAGATTTTGTTTAAGTAAAAGAACTTGTTTATTCACGTTTTCTAAATCCATTTCTAAATTAGAAACATTATTTTCAATATTTTCATTATTTACCATAATATTTATCTTAAATTAACATAATCCTTATGAGTCATCATTTTTACCTTTATTGGTAACTTATCAGATGCTCTTTCTATAGCCAATTTAGCAATATCTTCTGATATTTGTCCTAATTCTACAAGAATGGTTCCTGGTTTTATAACAGCTCCATAAAACTCAACATTTCCCTTACCACTTCCCATTCTTACACCAGCAGGTTTTCTCGTAATAGGTTTATCTGGGAATATACGTATACATAATTTCCCATCTTTACCTATTATTCTATTCATACATACTCTAATGGCTTCTATTTGTCTAGCTGTTATAACTCCATGTTCTAAACTTTTTAAACCATATTCTCCAAAAGTTAAACTATAACCTCTTTGAGCTATACCTCTATTTCTACCTTTTTGGCATTTTCTGTATCTTGTCTTTTTAGGTTGCAACATAATTAAAAAATCATATTATCGATTATTATACCTTTCACTACCTTTATTAATACCACCATGTCTTCCATTTGTTTTGTTAAAAACTTTGGTATTTACTATACTAATATCGTTAGATAAAAATTTAGGTTTTTGAAATACTTCATCTTTAAAAATCCATACTTTTATACCTATAATTCCATATACAGTCAAAGCTGTACCACAATAATAGTTAACATTTGCTCTAAACGTATGTAAAGGTACACGTCCTTCCATAACACATTCTGTTCTTGCCATTTCTGCACCACCCAAACGTCCAGACACTATTACTTTAATACCTAAAGCTCCAGATCTCATGGTTAAAGCCACTGCCTGTTTAATAGCTTTTTTATACAATATTCTTTCCTTTATTTTTTGAGATATACTTTCAACAATAAATTTAGCATTTAATGCTGAATTTTTATCTTCAATAACGTTAATTAAAACATTTTTACCAATAATCTTATTTAATTTTTTTACATTTTCACTAGTTTTATCTCCTTCATTTCCTATTAATTTCCCTGTTCTTGAAGAATATAAAGTCACGATTATATCAGACATTATTCGTTCTATAACAATACGATTAATATCGCAATCAGAAACGGTATTAGAAAAATATTGTCTAATTTTAAAATCTTCATTTAAAGTCGTTGGTATATCTTTTTTATCCACAATCCAATCAGATTCCCAACCTCTTATATATCCTATTCTCTGTGAAATAGGGTTTACTTTTTGTCCCATAATATTATATATGCGTTAAAATTAATGTAATATGACTGGATCTTTTTCTTATTCTGTATCCACGTCCTTGAGGTGCTGGTAATAATCTCTTTAACATACTACCACTATCAACTTTGATTGTACCAATAACTAGATTTTCACAATCAATTTTATCTAATACATCTTTATTAAAAATAGCAACAGCTGAAATAAGTAATTTTTTTATATACATACAACATTTTTTCTGATTGCATTTTAATATAGACATTGCTTGTTCTACATTCTTTTTTCTTATCAAATCAGCAATCATGCGTAATTTTCTAGGAGCTATTGGACATCTTTTTAATACGACAGAAACACTCTTCTTTTTGTCATTATTATTCACAATATTTTCATTTATACTACCAATAGTATTTTTTTCTTCCTTATAAATATTATTATTCGCTACCATAAATAAATTTTACTATTTTTTCCCTTTAGCATGACCTTTAAATTTTCGTGTTGGGGCAAACTCTCCCAATTTATGTCCAATCATTCTTTCATCAACATAAATTGGAATAAAATCCTTTCCATTATGCACGTTAAAAGTCAAACCTATAAAATCTTCTATTATAGTTGATCTTCTAGACCAAGTTTTTATAACTTCTTTTTTCCCAGAATTATTAATTTTATTTACTTTTTCCAATAAATGATAAGCCACATAAGGCCCCTTTTTAATCGATCTTGCCATAAAATTTACTTTTCTAAAATATACCTATTTGAGTATTTATTGTGTTTTCTAGTTTTCATACCTTTAGCTTTTAAACCTTTTCTTGTTCTTGGATGACCTCCTGAAGCTTTACCTTCACCACCACCCATAGGGTGATCAACAGGGTTCATAGCTACCCCTCTAGTTCTAGGTCTAATCCCTCGCCAACGATTACGACCAGCTTTACCATAAGTTTCATTAATATGATCAGCATTAGACAAGACTCCTATTGTTGCTCTACAAGTTCCTAGAATCAATCTTTTTTGTCTAGATGGCAATTTTACTGTAACATATTTACCTTCTTTTGCCAATAATTGAGCACATACTCCAGCACTCCTTACTATAGCCCCACCTTTATTTGGAATTAATTCAATATTGTGTATAAAAACTCCCAGAGGAATTTCTGATAATGGTAAACAATTTCCTACTTCTGGAATTTCCCCACTACCTGAAATAACTTTATCACCAACTTTTAATCCCTTAGGTGCCAATATGTACGACTTTTGACCATCTGCATAACAAATCAATGCGATATATGCTGTTCTATTAGGGTCATATTCTATAGATTTAACAATAGCTGGAATATGATCTTTATTTCGTTTAAAATCCACAATCCTATATTGTCTCTTATGTCTACCACCAATATATCTCATTGTCATTTTTCCAGTAGCATTACGTCCTCCTGTTTTTTTTAAGGGACATAACAAACTTTTTTCTGGTGTAACATTTTTTGTTAACTCATCACCATTTACTTTTACCCTAAAACGTTGTCCGGGAGTTATTGATTTTAATTTTATAGTTGCCATTACTTATACATTAGACGTGTTAAAATTATTAGATGCGCTAAAATCAAGATTAGAACCAATGCGTAAATAAACTATTGCTTTTTTATAATTTTTAGGTAATTTTTCAATAGTCTTCTTTTTTGTATAAATAGATTTCTTTTTAGTCGTACAATTTATTACATTTACGCTCTTTACCAAAACTTTAAAAAATTTTTCAACAGCATTTTTTATATCAAGTTTATTACTGTTTTTATTTACAATAAACATATAAACCTGTCCCCTATATTCAATACTCTTATCAGAGGAAATTGGCCTTATTATTACATCATTAACCATAAAATTATTTCTTTAATCTATCACCTAACACATTCAAACTGTTCTCAGTCATCAAAACATTTTGTGCATTAACAATATCGTATATATTAACTAATTGTGCAGTTTTTACAATATTATTCTGAATATTTCGACACGATAATACAATGTTTGACATCACATTTGCTGTTAACAATATATTTTTATCACTATAAACATCCATATCTTGTAAAAACTTGATATATCTTTTTGTTTTTGGAACATCAAAATCAAAATTTTCAATTATATATATTTTGTTTTCAAAAAATTTATGAGACAAAGCAGACTTTAAAGCTATTTTCTTTTCTGTTTTATTGATTTTAAAATCATATTGTCTAGGTTTAGGACCAAATACTCTAGCACCACCAATAAAAATTGGTGCATTTTTATCACCATGTCGTGCACCACCAGATCCTTTTTGACGTACTACTTTTCTAGTTGATCCATGAATTTCACTTCTCTCCTTTGATTTATGAGTTCCTTGACGACAATTAGCCAAATATTGCTTTATCGACATAAACATTAAGTAATCATTAGGTTCAATACCAAAAATATTATTATCAAGTTTTATTTTTTTTTCCTGTGTCTTTCCCTTCTACATTATACACAGATAGTTCTAATACAGCACTCATATATTTTTTTCTATAACAACAAAACTATTCTTACCACCAGGTACACATCCATTGATTATCAGTAAATTTTTATCGTTAATAATCTTTAATACTTTCAGATTACTAACTTTTACCCTTTGACCTCCAGTTCTTCCTGCCATTCTTAAACCTTTAAAAACCCTAGATGGATAAGAAGAAGCTCCAACTGATCCTGGTGCTCTTTCTCTATTATGTTGTCCATGTGTTCTACTTCCAACACCTCCAAAACCATGTCTTTTAACTACTCCTTGAAAACCTTTACCTTTGCTTTTACCAATAACATTAACAATGTCACCTTCCAAAAACATTGTGGAAATATCCAAAATATCTCCTAGTTGTACGTCTATATTAAAGTCCCTAATTTCAGTTACAAATTGTTTTGCAGTAGTATTAGCAGCTTTAAAATGTCCCAATAAAGATGAATTTGTATTTTTCTCTTTTTTATTTCCATATGCCAATTGAACAGCACTATATCCATCTTTTTCATTAGTTTTTAACTGAGTAACAACACAATCTTTACTGTGTATCACAGTACATGGGACATTATTCCCTTCACTATCATATATGGTTGTCATTCCTAACTTCTGTCCTATTATGCTCACCATAAGTTTATCTTCTTCGCAAAATAACTCAATTAATGTTTAAGTGATATTTCTCTCTATTCCAATAAAATAGTTACATAAAATTAAAATTTGATGAATTTAAAATTTTATTTGAATCAAGATCCTCCAGTAAATCTCGAAAATTTACATTTTTATGAGATAATATGTATTTTTTTATTATCTTGTATCCTAAATATCCTCCAACATTACCAGGGTAATTATCTCCCAATTGTCGTGTAAATGGCCCCACACCTACATATGTTCTAATTGTATTGTATTCTTGATTATAAAGCAAATTATTTTCAATAAAAAAAGACATAATATAATTTACGTTTTTATCTAAAAAATGAAAATTTTCGCTCGTCATCTCCAAAACACTTTCCTCTGATACTTTTGGTAAAGCTAATTTGGTACAACATGCTAAACGACCATAATCCAGAGCCTTACTTATTAAAGTGTTATTTGACTTATCAACTTTTATGTACCTATTTAATATTTCATGAATAATTTTTGCACTTATGTTATTTCGTGTATAGGTATCTAATAAATATTGTGGTAGCCGAGGAGCCCATTTACATTTGTCGCCCAAAAATGAATCCAATCCTATGACTATGATATCATCATTAATAAACCAACTATCTCCTAATCCCGTAGTTATAAA
>Ga0256872_10000284_pt1 | contig 13570 bp, 10 predicted proteins | sample RumenRJG_08RNA_FD_186119 | JGI IMG/M metagenome (GOLD analysis project Ga0256872, IMG submission 186119) | Metatranscriptome of bovine rumen microbial communities from Lethbridge, Alberta, Canada - Rumen RJG_08 (Metagenome Metatranscriptome) | ecosystem: Host-associated > Mammals > Digestive...
GAATAAGATGGTGTGGAGGAAGTTTTAAGTTAACGATATCCCATTTGAATAGTAACGAATAACAATTAATAACATGATTAACGTTGGAATTATTGGTTGTGGCTTCGTAGGCGGAGCCCTCAAAGATTGGTTAGAGCATAATAATCCTGAATGCAAACTTTTCATCAGCGACCCTCCAAAGGGTTACTTTGATGACCTGAGCAAGATTGACATTGCTTTCTTGCAGATTCACGTCCCTACTGAGGACGATGGAACCCAAGATCTGACACTCATGAAGGAACTCATCACCAACCTGCCTGATGTGCCAGTGTTTGTGCGTACTACTATCCTCCCCGGCACTAGCGAGATGCTCTCCCGTGAGACAGGCCATCAGGTGTGCTATATGCCGGAGTTCCTCACAGAGAGAACTTTCATTGAGGACTTCAAGAAGCAGACAATGGTATTTACCGGGGCTCATGAACTACTAACTAAGATATTTGTCGGCAAAAAGTTCACTGTGATGACACCGCTTGAGGCCGAGCTGACCAAGTACATGCACAACGTGTTCGGAGCCTATAAGGTAACCTACTTCAACGCCTGTCGCGAGTACTGCGATCAGATGGGCGCCGACTGGCGCAAGGTACATACTGGCATCCTCCTCTCCGGCTATATCAACGATACCCACACATACGTCCCCGGCCCTGACGGCAAGTTCGGTTACGGTGGTAAGTGTTTTCCAAAGGATGTCAACGCATTTGCAAAGATGACCGAGGGCACTCCTCTTGGTACCTTGTTGGAGCACTTGCACGAGTTGAATGTGCATTTCCGCGGGGTCGAGGAACATATTTAAAGATTCTAAAACTTGGCTCTCTATAGGTGTTTTTTTGTACTTTTTCTTTGCTCATAATGAAATAATTTAATCAAAACATACCATCATTTTTCCCGGCTGGTTTTGAGAAAGTTTTATTGGAGGTGGCGTTGAGGAGTCTGGAAAAACGTGAGAAAAAGATGCAATAAAACAACTTTGCTTATTCCCTTCCTTGTCGTGATGTAAAGTCAGTGGAGTATAAACCTTGAACATGCTTTATTCTTATTCTATTCATACAACATGAAGAGTGGTAAGAGCGTGTGAAGAACGATGGAAGAACAAATTAACAGGTATTTCTCGACCAGATTGATAACCAGTACGGAATTACAAAAGAATTTATATCACTCAAATATGAGATGGTGTCAGGGCCCTCCTGACTGTCCAACTGTAAGCTGGCAACAAGAACCGGCTCACTTTCACACCGACTCATTTAAAAAGGATTTTAAACGTAATGCGGTCGTTTATTTCTATAGTTCTTTTATACAGTATTATGTGCTTTGCCGCTTCTTCAGCAATTGCACCACCCCGAGCAATAGAACAATTGATTTTAAAGGAGAATACTAAATATCGTATTTACAAATCCTTTGATTTAAAGGGAGAAACGATACAGATTCCCAAGGGATGCACACTTGCTTTTAGGGGTGGATCTATATCAAACGGAACGATTGTATTTAACTCCACCATCATCAAAGGTCGTCCGAGATTTCGGAATTGTGTTTTACGAGGGAGTGTTAAGATTAAGAGAATTGATGATCGTTGCTTTATATCTCCAGATGATAAAAGTACTTTCATTTTCCTCTTCAGCAATGCTATCATTAATGGAATAAGGTGTGACTTTTATCGGGATTATCGTATATCAATGGAAGGTGAGGGTTTCTCTGGAATCATGTTCTTTGAGAACCTCGACAGTGGATCCGATATCAGATTTCATAACTGTGCATTATTTAATACATACGTGTTTCAAACCGCTTCTATAAAACCTCTCATCGTGTTCAGAGATGTTAAGAATGTCACTATTCGCAATTTATCTTTTTTTGATGTTGAAGAGCATAATACTCACCTCTTTACTGAGTCAAGTGGCTGCAATTTTATCCAGTGTTACGGTGATTGCGAAGGGATAAACCTATTGAATTGTTATCAAGAAAATGGAGATTGTATATTACGAAGTGGCGTTTACAAGCATAATCAGTATTATCCGGACAATACTCCATCTAAAGGACTAACGAACTCTATACTCAAAGTTGCATCTAAGAATTCGGGATACGGGTTGGCTCTGTATTGTGGAGATAATCTTAGTATTGATATTAATGTGGATAGTCCCCATCGTGGGTTTTATTGTTCTGGTATATCAAACTCGAATATTAGATATCACGGATATAATCCCATTGAAACAAAATGTCATATCTTGCTAAAAGATGCAGTATATAAGAAGATGGATGATGCTGGTAATTATTCTTTGGACATGAAGGGCTGTAGCAACCTGTCCATAAGGGTGATTATAGATAAGCTGTTGACAAATGAGCGGGTTGTTGAATTCTCTTCTTATGGCTCTGGAAGAAAAGAAAATGCCTCCTTTGATTTCCGTTCCGGTCCTTGCCATCATTCAAATATTGATATTACGGGAGAAATCAACGAATATCCAGAAGATGGGTATAATTATATTGTGTCGGTAAATTCGGAAAGCGGAACAATGGACAATGAAGATAGGTATGGTAACAAAGTGACTGGTATTAGAATACATGATTTCTACGGAAAAGGAGGCAGCGCAAATAGAAATCTCTGTATGGTGCAGCCCTACACAGAAACCCAACTGGAGTTCGTAAATTGTACGACTTTCGACCAGGAGTTAGGATACAACATTCAAGTGTTCGGAAATGCAAAAGGTACAATTGTAGTTACGAACTGTAGCGTAGAGAATATATACGTAAGGAATAAACTATCAGAGGCATTTATTATCGATGTAAAAAAGAGACCTATTCGGGGAGAGATAAAGTACATTGAGAATCAAGCATCTAGAAAGGGATTGGTTCAAATAATCAACGCTGAGAGGTAGAGTATTCAATTTGAGTCAATTATATACTTCAATTATGCCAGAATCCAATACGTCATCAAATAAACGAATAGCCAAAAACACACTATTCCTGTACATTAGAATGCTTTTTCTAATGATTATATCGCTGTTAACAAGCCGATATGTCCTTCAGGCATTAGGTGTTACTGACTATGGTATTTATAATGTAGTAGGTGGATTTGTTTCTTTCTTTTCACTGATTAGCGGTGCATTAACAGGTGCTTGTTCGCGTTTTATTAATTATGAGATAGGAAGAGGAAAGGGCGATCGTTTAAAAACTGTTTTTTCCACTTCAGTAATTGTACATTATGCACTTGCAATTATCATAGCAATACTATGTGAGACCGTTGGATTATACTATTTGAATAACTATATGGTTATTCCTGAATCAAGGCTTGTTGCTGCAAATTGGTGTTTTCACATATCTATTTTTAATTTCTGCACGAACATTATTACAATACCATACAACTCGGCTATTATAGCACATGAGAAGATGTCAACTTTCGCATATGTCAGCATTTTTGAGGGTGTGTCTAAATTGTTAATATGTTTTGTGATAATGGTATCTACTTTAGATCACCTAATCCTTTATGCGTTGTTGATGTTAGCCGTTCAGTTTATTGTTAGAATTATCTATCAGGTTTATTGCAACCGTCATTTTAATGAGTGCAAGGTAGAGTTCATTATAGATAAGGCACTCATTAAGCATATGTTCGCGTACTCCGGCTGGCACATTATAGGCAATGGGTCAGGTGTTCTTAAGAACCAAGGCATAGATTTGATTATCAATTTCTTTTTTGGTCCAGTTTTGAATGCGGCAAAAGGGGTTGCGAATGCTGTATTAAATGCAGTATTTGGTTTTGCTAATAATTTCATGATAGCTATTAATCCTCAGATTACGCAGTCTTATGCACGAAGGGATTTAGATTATATGTTCAGCCTAGTATATAGAGGGGCGAAGTTCTCATATTATCTACTCTTTGTCTTATCGTTACCAATAATCATCAATTCTGATTATATCCTTCATCTTTGGCTGAAGGAGGTGCCTGATCATGCAGTACTCTTTGTGCAACTTGCGTTAATTGTTACGATGATTTCTTCTATATCAAATCCATTGATAACAGCCCAAAACGCCACGGGTAATGTCCGCAATTATCAGTTAATAGTTGGAGGTATTCAGTTGCTTAATTTGCCCCTTTGTTATTTAGCTTTCAGAATGGGATTGCAGCCAGAAGCAGCATATTGTGTTGCTATTGCGGTAGAAGTCCTTTCCTTAATTGCTAGATTGTTTATGATTCCATACACAATAAAAGAGTTCAAACCGATTATCTTTATTAAGGAAGTTCTTATCAAATGTTTAATGGTTACATTATTGTCAGTTATACTGCCTGTGACTTTTTATATAGTTACTGAACATAATTTTGCGACATTTTTAGTTAATGTGTTGCTTTGCTTGGTGAGTTCAGGTGTTTGTGCTTTTTTCATTGGTTGTTCAAATTCAGAAAGAGCTTTTATGTGGTCTAAAGTTAGTGCTATTGCTTGCAAATATACTAAAACGAAATGATTCGAGTAATAATAAATGCCGATGATTTAGGCAAGAATGAAGTGGTTAACGAGGCGATTGCAGATGGATTAACTAAGGGGGTTATTACGTCTTCAACCATAATCGCTAATACGAACTATTGGTCTGATATTCATAGAATCATCGTTAATAATACGCAAGCGTCATTTGGAGTACATCTCAATCTTACAGAAGGTAAGGCTTTAACAAAAAATGATACTTTGTTAAAATATGGCGTGGTCGATGATAGCTATGTGTTTACAAATAGAGTCCGGTCTTTGGATTCTTATCCAAGCGAATTGTTCGATGCTATTTACCAGGAATTAGATGCGCAAGTATATAAAGTGCTTGTAGGAGAGAGTATTACTGTGAGTCACTTGGATGGACACCACCATATTCATACTTTCTATCCTTTTAGAGATATTATATCTGACATAGCAGAAAAATATTCAATAAAAAAGATACGGAATCGGTATTCCTTGCCCAGAATGAAAGATAATCCGTTTAAAAGGTTTGCTTCAAGTACCCTTAATTATCTTGCAGCATATACTGGATATCCTAGAAATAGGTCACATCTTTTAAGACTTAAGCAGGAGGATTTGAAGTGGAAAGATTTATTCAAATCAAGGTTCACTCTCACCGATTATTTTTCATCCTATGAATCTGCAGTAGAATTCATAGATAAAGGAGGTTCTTTCCCTGGAGAATGTACACTTGAACTAATGTGCCATCCGGGACATCCCAAGTATGAAGAAGAGTATCACTTGATCAAAAGGTTTGTATTTGCTAATAAAATACATAATAGTTCTCTGATTAATTACAATCAGTTATCAGCATAAATGGTTGTTACATCACAGCTAATCCAGCAAAACAATTGAGGCGTTATTATGAAGATAGGGATATTAACATTTCATAGACCATCAAATTTTGGTGCTAATTTACAAGCTTATGCTTCAACCAGTCTTTTAAAGAAGCTTGGGCACGAAGTTAAAGTTATAGACTTTGTGCGAAAAGTTGATCTTGATTATGGCGCGAAAGTGCCTCAAGTGCAGTTTTTATCGCACATGTTATTTATTGAGAATAATCTTCCCCTTACATGCCGAGTTTCTGATGCTGACGGCTTACGTATGATTTGTCGTGACGAGAAATTTGACCTTTTGATAATTGGTGCAGACGCAGTCTGGAGAGTGCCTAAAGATGGTGGTATTTACTTTGCAACATGGGTGTTTGATACGCCAGATTTGGCTTCTACTATGAAAGTGGCATCAATGTCTGCGGCACATATGGGAAATGGTTTCTCAGAATTAAATGCTTCTGAACGCGAAGTTATAAAAGATTGCCTTGAACACTTTTCGTATATTAGTGTCCGCGATACCTGGACGCGTGATAAAATCAATCACGACATATTTGGCAACCAAGAGTATGTGCAAATAATAAACTATGACCCGGTCTTTATGCTCTCGCGTTATGTTGAAAATGTTGAATGGGATTGTCGGGGACAGGCTGCGAAAGGTTATTTATTGATGTCTTTGCCCAAGAATTGGCTATCCGAAAGTGGGAGATTTAAAGTATTTCGAAAGATATGGTTCTACAGATTCAAGAAGCTTGTCCGCAAAGCGGGTCTAAAGCTTATTGAATTCCCAATACCAGAAGGGAAAAGTGGGTTAGAATTTGATTTCTGTGTGGATTATCCAATTGATCCTATTCAATGGTTCCTATGGATTAAAAATGCAAAGGGCTTTATCGGTCTGCGTTACCATGCTATCGTTAGTAGTATTTCTAATTGCACTCCATTTTTCAGTATTGATTCCTATGGGAGTTCTTCTCCTAATGCATATCGATTAGATTATCTCGGGTTACACAAAAGAGCCAGATCTTTGGACGTGAATAGCAAGATACGAAACTTGTTATTGAAGACTCCCTTTGAAAGGAATCGTACAGGTCGGAATCTCGAGACAGAATCTCCCAAGCGTATTCTTTCTTTGTTGTTAGATTGCCAAATGGATAAGCTTGTGCAGTTTAAAGAGCATGCTCAAGGCGTTTTCGAACACAATATGGAGGAACTATTAAAAACGGTCGGTTAACAATGGCCCATAAAATATTAGAATTAACCGAAACCTGTACGGGGTGTTTCGCTTGTTCAAATGCTTGTCCAAATGATGCCATAACAATGCCAACTAACAAGGAAGGATTCTACTTTCCTTCTATTGATTCGTCCAGATGCATCGATTGTGGTTTGTGTGACAAGGTTTGCCCTCAACTAAAAAAACAGACTTACTATAGTTTCCAGAAGGCATTCTATGGCTGGTCAACAAACGATGAAGTTAGAAAGCAGAGCTCATCAGGAGGACTCTTCTTTGGTATGGCAAAGATGGTACTTGATGAAGGTGGTGTGGTCTATGGATCTTCATTTAATTATGAGGGCCCACTTCGTTTAGAGTGCCATTCAACTAAAGAAGTAGAATTGACACAATTGATGCGTTCAAAGTATGTACAGAGTTATATGGGGTATGCCTTCCGTCAGATAAGAAATGATTTAAGAATTGGTCAGAAGGTGCTTTTTTGTGGTACCCCTTGTCAAACCGCAGGTCTAAAGTCCTATCTTAAAAAAGATTTTGAGAATCTTTACCTTGTGGACTTTATTTGTCACGGAGTGCCGTCAATGGACCTTTTACAAAAGCATTTAGATTATCTTGGCATTAAGCATGTGGTAGACATTAATTTCCGACCAAAAAACAGAAGCTGGGTTGACGATTTTGAAATAAGGTATCGAAAGTCTGCAACAGGAGAAGGAAATCGGCTTCGCCGGATTCCGTGGGAGTACGATGAATACTTTTGTCTGTTTGAAGCAGGAAAAACTCTTCGTCGGAGTTGTAGGAATTGCCTCTATTGCAATGGCATGAGGGCATCTGATACTACCCTGGCCGATTTCTGGGGTATTAATAAGTACAAGCCTGAGCAATGGGATGCAAAGGGGCAGTCGTTGTTTTTTGCTAATACTCACAAGGGTGAAGTCTTAATCAAAAAGCTTCTGGACTCTCAAGAATATGTTATTAATGAATTGCCAGCAGAATATGCCCATTATGTATTTGGACAAGACAGGAAAGCGGCAGATTCTCCATATCAAAGTAGAGTTAGGGATGAGTTTCTCCATGACGTTTTTGCAATTGGATATTTGAAAGCGCTAAAAAAGAATGGGCTTAAAACGAATCGCTTATCAGTTTTAAAGTATAGAATCAAAGGTGTTTATAAACACTTAATTAAACGTTGATTCATCCTAGCATCATTAGCGGTTTAATTCGTTGGTATTTATTGATTAATAAGCCATACTAGTGATGCGTTAATTTAACGCGTTGTTTATATATCTTATTAATATTTAATGTTTTACTAACGTTTTGGCTTGTTCACGATTTGAATCGCTTTCCGATGCGATAAATCGATTCGACGTCGTTGCAAGTCATTAACTACAAATTATTTAAATAGCTCTTTGACATTTTACGATTTGAAGTGAACGTTTGGCTAAATTTGTGGCTGCTAAAAGCCGCAGATTATGAACAAAAGGCAAATATGTCTTCTCGCACGTGATGACATACTTCCCCAGAGGGGTCTTCGAAGCCGCCGTTGAAAAGTACAACGGGGACTTCCATGCAAAGAACCTCACCAGCTACAGTCACTGTCTTCATCTTATGTTTGGCCAGCTGGCTGGACGCAAGTCTCTGAAAGACATTACGTTAGTTCTAAGGTCGATCAAGAAGGCGGCCTATCACCTTGGTATCCAAACGGTGGTTGACCCTTCGTCCTTGTCCAAGGCAAACGAAATCAGGGACTATCGGATCTTCGAGGAACTTGGTATGTGGCTCATCCGTAAAGTCCGTCCGATGTACGCTAAGGAAAACATTCCCGACGTGTATCTGCCTGGCTGGGAGATCTTCGCGATTGACTCCACGACCATCCCTTGCAGTATCAAACTGGCGGAATGGGCTCTTGGCAAGTACTCGAAAGGCGGCGTTAAGATGCATACAGTCCTGGACGTACGAGGAAGCATACCGGATACCATCTATGTCACGGATAGCAGGTATCACGACAGCAACTTCCTGGATGTGTATAAGCCGTACAAATGGGCCATTTACACGATGGACAAAGCCTATGTGGACTTCGAAGCTCTCTATCGGATGCATGTTAACCAAACCTACTTCGTGACAAGGGCAAAGAATACGATGAAGTATGAGGTGGTTGACACCAACTACAACATCAATGACCTTGTAGGTATCGTTGGAGACCGAGTCGTTCACCTTGCCGGCTATATCAGCGAGAAGAAGTATCCGGAAGACCTGCGTCTAATTGAGTTCTATGATGCGGAGAAAGAAGAAGTTATTACCTTCCTGACAAACAACTTTGAACTCGGACCGCTTGTCATCGCCAACATCTACCGCAACCGGTGGCAGATAGAGACGTCCTTCAAATGGATCAAAGGAAACCTGACCATCAAAGCCCTCTGGGGCTACTCCGAGAACGCTGTCAAGGTCCATCTTTGGGTCGCAATCAGTTCCTATCTGCGGCTAGCCTGGGTGAAAGCCGCGCTCAAAAGTCCGCTGACCATCACCGAAGTCTCGAAGGTGGTTGGAGCATCGATCCTTACCAAGACCGACCTACGCGAACTGCTGGATGTTCCAGCCCTACTCACTCAAAACCAAAATGTCAATGAACTTGAATTAAACTTTTAAACTAAAATTTATCGCATCAGTAGTAATTGTACATCTATTGTAAAAGCTGATTATTATTTAGAACATGTAGTATATACGTCCATATACTTTCTAGCCAAAGAATCAATACCATACATACCTACGGCTAATTGGCGCGCCATTTTTGATTGTTCAACCATATCCCATGATAATGATGCAGCCAATACAAGCTTAAGCTCTTCTTTTGAATATCTATTGAAAATATGTTCTACTGAAGTACCCTCAACCAACTCTTTATGAGGCTCGATGTCTGACAAGATGGGCACTAAGCCACAACTTAATGCTTCTAACACTGTATTTGGCAGTCCTTCTGCCAATGCGCTTGAAACCAAGTAATCTGACGCTTGTAGATAGTCTAAAGGCTTACTCGTCATCCCTGTAAATATAATCCTATCATCATCAGAAGCCTTTTGCGTCAATGTATCATAATCCGGTCCCATCCCAACAATCAGCAACAGAATATCTTGATTGTCCATCTCCATGAAAGCATCGATTATCAAACCAACATTTTTCCGCTCTCGAAGACTCCCCAAAACCAAATAGATAGTCTTTTTGTCCGGAAGGCCCAAAGAATCTCGCAACACATTTTTCTTGTCTTTGTCAACCGGAATAAAAAAGTCTGTGTTCACAGCATTCTGTACAGCTATAACATTCATTCCGTATTGTTCCGTAAACACTTTTTGGAGCGACTTGGAACAAGCGACCACTTTATCCATTTGATTGATAACGGACAAATGACCTTTTTCGAGAATTGGACGTATATGTTTGGGAAATTTTTCTGCCACTTCCGTAGGCAAACAGCGCTGGGTCGAAACAGATACTACGTATTTCCTTACCAGCATATTAATGATGTCTGCCTTATAGCCTGAAGAATGGACAACATTGATACTGTGTCCTTTTATATACTTCTTTAGATGCGACACACAGGCAGGTATATTCCATTTGGGAAGATCCAACTGCACAATATCAATGTGGTTATCTCTGAACCTCTGTAACCATGACCTTCCGTCCGGCTCCGGTTCCAAAGTCATCAAAGAAGCGTGAACACCCTCTATTCGATTTAACCCGGTTAGAATGTTAAGCGCTTGATTTACTGGCCCGGAACAGTTCGCATGCGTGATAATATACACAACTTCCATAATAGCAAAAAAACTGTATTGAAAACTACTTGAACATAAAGTCAACTATCTTCTTCGCTTCTGTTCTAGCATTGAAGTGTTTCAAAGCCACCTTTTGACCTTTTTCTCCAATTCGTTTAGCCTCCTCTGGATGGTCTATCAACCACCCTATTTTCAACGCAAAATCTTCAATGTTGTTGGGATCAACTATCATTGCACTATCTTGATTGACAAGGAACTTCGAAATATCACCTGTATCTGTGATAACAATAGGGTTCCCACTCAACAAATACTCTCCTAGTTTTGTGGGGAAACCATACTTTGCTTGTAAGCTATCTGGCCTACATAGCGCCAGAATTGCTGCATCTGTGAGGATTTGTGGAAGTTCATTATAATTTACAGTTCCTGTAAAAACGACCTTATCAGCAATCCCCAAATCAATTGCGAGCTGAACATTGCTATCTTTTTCATTTTGATTAGGTGCTTGACCGATTATATAAAGAAACAAGTCCTGATATTTAGAACTGATCATGGCAAAAGCCTTAATCAATCTATCCACTCCATCCTTGTTATTAGACGCATTTCCACAATAGGCAATATAAAACTTTCCTGTTCTCTTGACCACTCCCTCAAACCGTGTTGATTCCACAGTCATATTTACGATTTCAATCCTTTCCTTGTCAATACCTTTTTCAACAAAAAAAGACTTTAACTGCGAAGAAATAACGAATATCCCATTCAACTTGAGGCAACAATCCATGTAGTCTTTGAGTGAGATTTTATGCAATTTTACACCAAGAGGGATAACCGCAGGATGCTCAGTCGTTTCATGATATACCATAATATCATCGCGCTTTCTTAAAAGAGGAAGCAGGTTTGCTTGTCCATAGACATATACATTATCACCTGATTTTAAGCTATTACGGAACTTTCTAACATATATTCCATAAATAAGATAATGAAAAAGGCGCCATTTACAAGAAACAACATCCCACAGGTATTTATATTGTATATTGGAATACTGGAAAGGAACTTTTGAAAAATGCCTGTCTGGTAATGTAAAAACAACCGTTACATCTACATCCTGTTTCGACCAAGCCTCCAAATATGATAACATCCGATTTGTTGGAGCAGAATTCGGTAAATAATTTACCCACACGGCATAAAAATGCTTTTTCATAAAGAAAGAGTTTTCTTAGTTAAAACTCGCAAAACAAATCCGAGTAATGATCATGCCTCTTGCTAATCAACACCTATGAGATTAGCATTCCTGATACAATTGACAGAATAACCGATTAACATAAAGAATAACGGAGTCATCAGATAAGTACCGGACATAAACAAACATTCAAAGCCACTGGTCAGAAGTAAAAGTAAAAAAGCAAGCGCAACACTTGTGGCTTTCCGAAAAGCTTTAACTAATAGACATATTAAAGCAATCATCACAAAAGAACCCATAATGATTCCAAATGAGAACCACCATTCTAGCATAATGTTATGCGCATAGATAATCCCTAACTGATTCTCACCTCCGATGCCATGAGTTTCAAACATATCGTTTTTGAATGTGCCCCAGATGGTCTCTGTAATCATATCTCTTCCTTCCGATGTAATGAAATTCTCCGAAAAAACAAAATCCAAAACGCGCGTGTTCAGGTTCAAGCTAGACATCAATGCATACAAAGCCAATGCTACTGGTTCGAAAAAGACTATCACCAAAACACCGACTACCGAAATTGCTATTTTTGTTGACACCTTCTGTTTTGTGAAGCGAACCGCTACGATATAAATGAGAATGAAAGATATCAAACAGACGATAGAACCTCTGTTAGCCATAGAAATCTGAAGAAGAAATCCTAGTAGGAAGAATAGCACACTCGAAAAGGTCCTCTTTTCAATCATCCAATACGCCACGTATGTCACATGAGGTAGAATATTATATGCATACACAATCATATTATCCGCATCATTACCTCTCACCCCACCCTTATCCATCACGAAAATGTAAATAAACTGAGTAAGGATTGAGAGATATGATACATACAGGAAATACTTCTTGCATTTATCCATATTAACTAAAACTCCTACCAAATAATAAGGGACAACCGTGAGAATGAACTGCCGGGTATACCTTTCATCCATATACGATTGATTCTCAGGATGGAACGCATAGCTGATGAAGTATATGATGATAACACCTAAACAGAAAAAGATGTCATTCAATTTAATACGCTTGGATAACTCCCTCCAACTTACAATGGCTAGGAATATTATGATAATCGCGATGGAAGTCTCTCCCAAACCACCCAAACCTGGCACATAAGAAAGTGCTCCACTTATGTATTCCCACAATGGGTTCCTGGCCCAGAGCAGTAAGAGCAAAGCCAAAAAGCTTTTAGGCAAAGGTCTTGTTGATGAATATTCTAACGTCATATATATTATTGATCGTTAAGGAAGTTAATTAGTTTTTTCGCCTGCTTAATATTACTCTTATTATTAAGGACAAATGATTTCGCAGCAGAGCCTTTTTCGTGCAACTTCTCTATGGGAAGGCTCAATACATAGCTAAGAGCCTTCGCTATACCACCCGTTGACTCGTCATCAAAGAAGTACACATAAGGATAATACTCCACTGGCATACTTGGAAGATGAGTAGTTATTAGGGGTGTTCCCGAAGCCATACACTCCATAGTTTTTGAGGGGAATGAGTATTTTACAAACTCCTCTTTCGTAGGGCGCGGGTTGACCAGCAATGATGCCCTCAACTGTTCCCGAACAATAACATCGTTAGTGGCGCCCCCTTTATAAATCACGTTCTGATGTGCCTTACAGACATTGAGCAGATCGTCCCTGTAATTGCCCATTCCGTAGATAAGTAATCGCCAATCCGAGGGATTGATCCTCAAAAAAGCATCAACCAAAGTCTTGATTCCGTACTCTTTGTGAATGCCTCCGGCATACATTATTGTTTTTGGCTGGGATTTACCTTCCAAGGTATTCGCCACATCCTTCATTCGAGCATCTGAGAAGCCTTCTATCACAATGTAAGGTTTGTGGAGTGGATTCACTATGCTATTCATTGCCTCTGCCAGCAATATGTAGGCATCGTATTGTTTAGATGATGAAATAGACTTTTTTAATAATTTCCTTAGGAGGTAGCCCTTTATACCACCAGCCACACCCTCTGCCCCTGATGTATAACCAGGAACGTCTGTTACGACTCCACAAATC